>Ga0308309_10000027_pt1 | contig 145679 bp, 109 predicted proteins | sample HubBroMetageWFT5_FD_192491 | JGI IMG/M metagenome (GOLD analysis project Ga0308309, IMG submission 192491) | Warmed and freeze-thawed soil microbial communities from the Hubbard Brook experimental Forest, New Hampshire - Hubbard Brook CCASE Soil... | ecosystem: Environmental > Terrestrial >...
GATGGGGATGTCGGGATCGGCGTCTTTCCAAAGGGTGAGGAAATCTTTGAAGGCGGTGCGGGCCTTGTCCTTGTCGCCCGCCAGTGCGTAGGCGCGGCCTAGACCTAAATGCGCCAGTGCGCCGATGGGCTCGTTCTGAACCACGCCGGGGTGATCGAGAATCTTCTGAAATTCTGCGGCCGCGGCGACGCCTTGATTCGCTGACAGATAGGCTTCCCCTCGCAGGTAGATTGGATAACAAGAAAAAGATACGACCTGATTGGTCTGCCCGAGTTCGTAGGGCGCAGACGCCGCCAGGGCCTCGAGAGCCTTGCGGGGATCACGCCGAAGCGCGGCCGCGGCGCGGATCGTCGGCAGGAGGTTAAACTGGACGACGGTGCCCTTCGGGAAGGCCTTGTCGAGTCTGTCGGCTAGCAGAGCGGATTGAACAGAATCATCGGTGAGGGCCAGAGCGATCGCCGACATAGCTTCAACCTCAGTGTCGTTGGCCAACGCGAGCGCGGTCCTGGTCTGCTGTTTCGCCGAAGACAGGTTGCCCACCAGCGCTTCGCGTACGGCGGCTTCGGCGTCATATGAGGCCGCTGTCTCTTGCCTGTCGGCGTGTTGGGCGGAGTCAACGGCGCGCCGCAGGAGGTCGCGCGCCTGGGCGAAATGCCCGCCATAGGCGGCGGTGTCCGACTGGTTGTAAAGCAAGGCGTCTTCCCACCCCGGCTTGCCCATCGCCCATGCCGCCTCCCGCTGCATCCCCGCAGTATCCTGTTGCAGGAAATCAATCGTATAGAGAGGTCCGTGGACAACGGGGGAGTCGACATGTCGAACTGCCTCGCGCGCTGCAGCCTTGGCATCCTCGAGACGGTTCAGTTCTATATACAACATGACGAGATTCGTGAGATCGGTCGCGGTTCCGGAACCGAGTTTCAGAGCTGCCTGGTGCGCGTCGAGCGCCTTCTCGTAGTCGCCAAGGAATCCATAGATAACGCCCAGATTGCCCGGTGGAACCAGATCGCGGGGGTAAATCTGCGCCCACAACTCGTAGGTTTTCCGGGCAGCCTCAAGATCTCCATCGACGATATCGGCATGATGCGCGGCAATGTAAAGCTTCTCCCAGGCACTCACGCGCTCGCGCAGTTGATAGGCCTTTTGAAGGTTTTCGGTGGCTCGGGCGCTTTGCTGCGCGTTGAAGTAAATCGTCCCCAACCGCGCATAGGCCATGGCAAAATTGGGGTCGAGGCTGATGGCTCGCTGGAACAGAGGAATGGCAGCGAAGCCATCGTTTTTGGCGATAAACTCGCGGTAGGCGAGGGTATATGCCTGCAACGCTTCCAGCGACGGGGTGGTGACCTCTTGAGGCGGAGTGTCATACTTCTCGACCGAAACCAGCGATTCGCCGAGTTTGGGGCGGATTTCCGCAGCCACTTTTCCCAGGGCATCGAGCACGTGGTTTTTGTCTGTGGCCTGGGCTTGGGTGCTTGCCAGCAATTCTCCGGTGGAGCAATTCAGCGCCTTCAGGGTCAGGAGGTACTGCGTGCCGATTTGAGCAATCGACCCATCCAAGACGGCCGCACTTGCGGTGCGCTGGCAGACTTCGCGAGCCAACTCATGATTGAGCGGAGCATCTTTTGGCTGGGCCATCAGGGAGAGTGTCTGTGCGATGCGCCGGTCGGAGAGCAGGTTCAGGAACGGTGACTGCTCCAGTTGCGCGGAAAGGCCTTGCCGCAGCGTGCCGTTGAAGACGGGGTCGCCCGTACTGTTGGCGAAGTCAGCGAGCACGACCGTATCTTTGTCGGTGAGCTTGGGTGCGCGCCGGAGATAGAAGTAGCTGGTTGCGGCCACCATCAGAAATAATATGGCGGCGCCGAGAACCAATCTCTGGCGGGTTCCACTGGTCGTTGCCGTTGTCGTTGTCTTTCCGGCGATCGCTGCCTGGCTGACGTCTGGCGAAATCTCTTCGTCAATTACAACCCGGGTGCGGGAGTGGCTTGCCACCAGCAGGCTTTCTTCCTGGGGGATAGCTCGGACCTTGCCGGCGAAGCTGTAGCCACGGCCGGGAATGGTGACGATGTAGCGATGGTCCCCAACTGTATCGCCCAGAGTTTTCCGGAGCACAAAGATGTTCTGGGCGAGGTTGGATTCTTCGACGAAGGTGTCTGGCCAGACTGCCTTCATGAGGTCATCCTTCAAGACCACTTGTTCGCTGTGGCGGACCAGGACCAGGAGGGTTTCGAAGGCTTTCAATTGCAACGGGACAGCGTGGTTGTCACGCAGCAGGACGCGCTTGCTGCTGTCGAGGCGGAAAGGACCGAACTCGTACAACTCCTTCCCCGTGTTGCTCATAAGCCGCCTGATAAATTTCTGAGAATTCTCTAAAGACTTCTGAGGGCCGCTTTTGGCAGGATGCCTCCCGTTCCGCGGTCGGAGCAGAAGCTGATCCAAACGTGGCAAGCAATTTATCACGATTCCGGGGTTAGGCCAAGCTTTGGAGAAGTGGAACGACTGCCGACAAAAGAACGAAATCAGCATTGAAAGATCAGGAGGGCTTATGACATCGAAAGGTTTAGGAATTCTCGGAATTTGGTTAGTGTTCGCCGTATCGCTTGCGCTGGCGCAGGTACCGAGCGAACCTAATTCACCGTCAACCACAGCAATAACATCCGCGCGTCAGCATGCTCCGATGCGGCTTCACGAAAAGCTATTCGACGGCTCCGTGACGAGCGAAAACTGGAGCGGCTACGCGGTAACCGGCTCCGAATTCACCTATGCCAAGGGAGCGTGGCACGTCCCACAAGTGGACTGCAGTGAGACTCCGAACACTTACTCGGCGTTTTGGGTGGGCATCGACGGATACTCCAGTGGCACTGTGGAGCAGACGGGAACTGCTTCTGATTGTGACGGCAAAACCCCAAACTATTACGCCTGGTACGAATTTTACCCGGCAGGCTCCGTAGTCATCGGCATGCCGGTAACGGCTGGGGATGTGATGGGGGCATCGGTAACTTACAGTGATGGGGAGTTCACCATCGGTATCCACAACCACACTACGGGAGCGGAATTCCACAAGACGATGGCCGTCTCTGGGGCAAAACGGACGTCTGCGGAGTGGATTGCAGAGGCGCCATGCTGCACGAGCGGCGGAGGGATTCTGCCCCTCGCCGATTTCGTGAGGGCAAATTTCGGCGAAGACTACAACTCTGATCCGGGGACCAATTACGCGACCGACAGCGCGGTAAACGACGGGCCGATCATTGCTTTCGGCAGCGATGTGGAAGAAATCACGATGGTCAGCGGCGGGGGAGTGACCGAAGCTGTACCCACGGCCCTCACAGCCGACGGGACGAGCTTCAGGGTGAACTGGAAAGCTGAGTGAACTGGGCGGGCGGCCCAACGAATGGGCCGCCCTACGGTTCAAAGGAGCCCGAGCGCCGACCGTTCGGCGGCGGGGGAGAAGCCGATCTAGATATATGGCAGGCAATGGGTCACGATTCCGAGGTTGGGCCAAAATTTGGTGGAGTGGAATGACTGCTCATAATCATAAGAGGACCGAAATCACTGTCGAGACCGACAGGGTTCTGATCATTCGGCGGCACCGGTCAATCAAGGCCTGGTGCCCCGAATGTGGCGGGGAGGTGGAGATGGTGGGTCTTAGAGAAGCCGAGGCAGTTACCGGATTGACAGGACGGGCTTTGCGCGACTGCGCCCAGGCGCGCGGGTGGCATGTTTCGGAAAGTCCGGAGGGAGACGTCCAGATCTGTCTGGAGTCGCTGCTCAAGTCGATGTAAGCGAGGATCAGCAAAGAAACGAACTCTGGTCCGAAATCACGATAGGAGAGCTTTTCTGATGCCACGGCGTGCGCAAATCTTGCGGCAGAAAAGAATCCGTTCCCGGAATTCGAAATGTTGTCAGTCGCATTACGTCGGTCGCATTACGAAGGAGAACGTCTATCACTCAGCACATGAAAACCCGTGCGTGGTTTCGTTACTCGGTCCCATGATGGTTTTCTTTTGTTACGGTCACAGGGACGGGGGAGGAAAGGGTTGTGTTGGTGGTGGCCCATCGGCTTGGACGTGCGGCCATTCTCCAGGACCACATGAGGAATGAGGTTGAGGTTAGATCGATGGCGGGTTCGGTTGTGCTGTAGGACTGCACGTTGTCGCGGTAGACGGCGGCTTCGGGGAGCCTGAACTCTCCATCGTTGCCGTTGAATGGCTGGAATGGATCGACGCGGTTCGCGGGACAGAGAAGCATGCCGGTGAGAGTTCCGGAAGAGGCGTAACTCGCGGGCCCTTCTGTGGCCGCGCCCCAAAGTATGGGAGTTGCGCCCGAGGTGCCGTCGAGGGCTCCCGCGAGGTTTGCTACTTGATGCTGCGGGCAGTTGGTGAAGGTTTCACTGCCGTCGCCGATGATGAATGACGAGCCCCAGGGGTTTGCGCCCAGGATGTTGGCGAGCCAGCGCTGCGAGTAGGTGTTGTAGGAGCGAAGATTGGTGGCGTAGGCGAGTTCGCTGGCCATCACGGAAAGTCCAGCGCCGTGCGAAGTGGTGTCGCCGTCTTGCCAGGGGACGCCGAAGCCCCATGCATCAGTTGCGGACTGGGTGATGGCGACCGCAACCTGATCGCGGAGTTGATCGAGAATCTGGGATTGCGTGAGCGGCACGTCGCTGGGATTTCCAGCCATGCCCAGCGCTCGGTAGAGTTCGAAGTGGGCCAGTCCGCTTACGTCGTAGAGGTTGAGAGTGTCTTCGCTTCCGGTGTTATAGATTCTGCTGACGTAATTGTGGGCGAACTGCGCTGCCTGCTTCAGGTAGTACGTGGAGTTGGTGACGAGCAAGCCTGGCGGCAAATCGCGGGCTTCGCCGGCGGATTGCAGGGCAAAGTAGAGTTCGGTTGCGCCGAGTTCCATGTCGTCGTCCCAAACGGTTTCAGGATAGCCGTCAAAGGGCAGGATGGTGAGCAGGCACGACGGACAATTGCCGGAACCTACCGAGGGAGCGGGGTCGGGAAACGAGGTGTTGGCTAGCGCGAAAATATCCTCAGCATTCTTCAGGCATTGATTTGCGAAGGCAAGGTTGGTGGCGCGGTTGAGTTGGTAACAGACGGCGAAATCGGCAACCAGGCGGCCGGCGAGATTGGGACTGATGGGCGAACCGGCCGGCGCCGCCAGGAAGACCGGGCGGTAGCAGATGTAGTAGGCCTCCGCGTTGCAGTCATCGTAATGGTCGGCAGCCTGAGGCAGGGTCCAGATGTCGTACTCGGTGAAGAGGCTGGGGAAGTGTGCCCAGTCCTGGCTGTTATCGACCTGGTAGTAGAGGGTTTTGGTGTCGTCGTTCCACATCTTCATGAGCCAGTCGATGCCGAAAAGGGCTTCGGCCGTGAAGTTGGAGGATAACGGAGTGCCGGAGGCGTTGCCGGCGTACGAGATGGAATTGGGCGGAGCGGGAGGATGGATGGGAGCGTTCGGCCCCATCTGATTGGGAAAATCGCGGATTCCAATTTCCATGAGCGCGAGGGTGTAGCTTACGGTCTCGACATACTTCATGTAGTCGCCGGCATCCCACCAACCGCCAGCGGCGTCGATGACGGCTCCGTTTGGGGTCAGGGGCGCGCTCGTAGTGTTGATGTTGTCATTTTCGTCGAGCGGGGGAGTTTCGTAGACCGATGCGGACTCGTCGTTGAGATGTCCGGGCGCAGTGCGAAGAGCGTTGGGGATGAAGTCGGGACCATCGCGGTCGGTCTGATAGAACCACAGAGTGTTCAGGAGCAGGCCAGGATAGAGGACGTCAGGGGCGCCGACTGGAAAAACGGGCGAGGTCGCGGCTGCGGGGCCCGACACTGAAATCGTAAAGCCCTCGCCTGCCGGGGCGGCGAAGTCGAGAGCGTAGACGTCATAGGTTAACGACGCGCTGTTGCTCCAGGTGCCGAGCAGCGCGCCGATGGAGGCAGAATAAACAGCAGCGCCCTGGGAGTTCAGGACGGTGAAGATGGCGCCGGATTCCGAGGCTGTCGACATCAGGTAGGCGCGAAAAGGTGGACTGCCAGCCTCGTATCCGATCTGGTTGACACGGACGTAAGCGGACTGGGCTGACGCGGGTGGGGTGCAGGCCGCGAGCACGAGGAGAGCGAGTGTGCGGATATTGGGGCGACGGGAGATGCCGGAAAAACGGCTGGGCAGCAGCATACTTAATCACTTCACTGGGTCTTTCGGATCGAAACCTTTCGGGGTGGATGGTGCTGAAAGGTTTTACTAAAACGAATGAATATTGCTATTTCCTGGGCCTGGTGTCAAGGCAAATCCCGCGTTGATGGCCAGGTTCAGGCCCTGCGACCGTTTCTTTCCGTTTCCGGCAAGGGGACAGTACACTGCTCGAATGCCTGACGCTTTTCGTGCTGCTGTGGAAGTGCCGGTGCTCGAAACGGAGCGACTCATGCTCCGCGGGCATCGACTGGACGACTTCGCGCATTGCGCCGCGATGTGGGCCGACCCCGAGGTCACTCGATACATTGGCGGCAAGCCGCTTAGCGAAGAGGAATGCTGGGCGAGGTTGCTGCGTTACGTTGGCCACTGGGCGTTGATGGGTTTCGGTTATTGGGTGGCTGAGGAGAGGGCTACGGGAACTTTTGTGGGAGAGATTGGATTTGCGGATTACAAGCGGGATCTGGAGCCATCGCTCAAGGGCGTGCCGGAAATTGGCTGGGTGCTGGCTTCGCAAACCAAGGGCAGAGGCTATGCCACGGAAGCGGTTCGCGCGGCACTCGTGTGGGGCGATGCACACTTCTCGTCGGGACGGACTGCCTGCATCATTGCGCCGGAAAATCTTGCGTCTATTCGGGTGGCAGTGAAGTGCGGATATCGGGAATCACAGATGGCGACTTATAAGGGACATCCAACGCTGATGTTTGTTCGGGAGGCGGGCGTGTCAGGGACAGGGTAGCGCTCAGACACTGCGGCACTGTTGACTTGTGCGGGCGGCTCTCATAGTCTTCAATGCCTCAAGCCGTTTTTGCTTGCGGAGTAGAGGCGCAATGCGTTCAGATCCGCTGACTACTGGTTCCCTCCCATCGGCCCCGACCGCGCTCTATGCTCCCACTATGAATTTGCGGCGAATTGGTCTGTGGCCATTTGCCGCGGTGCTGTTCGCTTATTGCGCGGGTGGGCCGTTTGAACTGGAATCCATGGTGTCGACCTCCGGACCGGGACTGGGGCTGACTTTCCTTCTGGTTGTGCCGCTGCTGTTCGCGGTTCCGATCGCCCTGGCTACTGCGGAAATGGCCACGTTAATGCCTGTGGAAGGCGGCTTCTACCGCTGGAGCCGTGCTGCTCTGGGCGATTTTTGGGGATTTCACTGCGGATGGTGGAACTGGACGGGCACGTTTCTGATGGGCTCCTCTTACGGCGTGGGTATGGCGGACTACCTCGAGTACTGGTTTCCGGTGCATTCCCGAGTGGAGCACTGGGCGGTGGCTTTTGTTTTCCTGGTGGTGGTGGCTTACCTGAATGTGCGGGGCATCCACCTGGTGGGAAAACTCACGCTGATTCTTCTGCTGATTATGTTCGTTCCCGTGGTGGCTTTTATTGTGATGGGGTTTCAGCATGGGCACTTCAATCCCTTTCATCCGTTTTTCCCAACGGGCAGACCGTGGCAAGGAGCCTTCGGCGTAGGACTGGCCATCGCACTGTGGTCCTATGCGGGTTACGAGCAGATTTCCACGGTGATCGAGGAGGTGGAGAACCCGGCACGGAATTTTCCGATCGGGCTGGCCATCGTGGTTCCGCTGGCGGTCGCGGTTTACGTGGTAACTCTGGCAGCGGGTCTGGCGGCACTGGGGAACTGGCAGGAGTGGGAAACCGGATATCTGGTGACGGCGGCCAGGTTGATTGGAGGGAATGTACTGGGCACATCGATATTTGTGGCGGCGTTAATCTGTGGCTTCGTACTGCTGGACAGCACCTTGCTGTCGGTTACGCGGGTTCCCCTGGCGATGGCAGAAGACGGCTACCTTCACCCCGCGCTGGCAAGGGTGAGCGCACGGTATGGTACTCCGGTGCGATCGATTCTACTGACTACGGCTTTTTGCGCCGCGCTGGCAGTGTTCACCGTGCCACAACTGATCGGCGTGTACGCCTGGACGCGCATGGCGACTTCGACTGAGACCATGCTTTCCTTCTGGCAACTACGGCGCAAGTATCCGAATGCGCCCCGAAGCTTCCGGGTTCCGGGTGGCGCGGCGGGAGCGCTGGTGATTGTGAGTGCTCCGATTCTGCTTTTCGTGTGGGCGATAATCTACAGCGACGCCGGCGCACGGAGGTGGGGATTGCTGACTCTGGCTACAGGCCCGGTTGCATATTTATGGATACGGTATCGGCGTGGCCGTGGAGTGCGGGGGGAATCCGGCGCGGTGGTGGCTCCGTAGGAGATGACGGAGCGGAGTTGCGGCGGCGTCGCGGAGAAAAATTTCCATTTCTGCGCGGTTTCGTGCGGTGGTACGATATCGGACTGTTTCAAGGTTTCGTGCGTTTGAACTTGCAGTGGATTTGCCAGATGACAAGAGCGTCTCGAGCTGTGGCGTCGCCGCGGGTGGTGTGCATTGAGGATTTTCGCCCCATCGCGCGCGAAAGAGTTCCGAAGTCTGTATTTGACTACCTTGACGGTGGCGCCGAAGGCGAGGTTACGCTGCGGGAGAATTGCCGGGTATTTGAAGATGTCACGTTTCGGCCGCGGCATGCGGTTGCGGTCCCGAGTTGCGATTTGCGCACGCGAGTCTTGGGTTTCGATCTTGCTCTTCCGTTCTTGCTTGCACCGGTAGGGTACAGCCGGCTGATGCATCCAGGAGGTGAAGTGGCGGCAGCGCGAGCTGCCGGCAGGGCTGGCACGGGCTATATTCTCTCGACGATTTCCGGACACAAGCTGGAAGATGTGAAGGCGGGTTCGTCCGGACCCGTTTTCTATCAGCTTTACCTGATGGGAGGGCGCGGGGCAGCCGAGGCGGTGATTGAAAGAGCGCGGGTGGCTGGATTCTCGGCGCTGGTTGTCACCATTGATACTCCGGTGGCTGGAATTCGCGAGCGCGACTATCGCAACGGCATGAAGGAACTTGTAAGTGGAGGGCCTCTGGACAAAATTCCGTTCCTTCCGCAAGTCCTCTCGCGTCCGGGTTGGCTCATCAGTTTTCTGCTGGATGGGGGCCTGCCAGGACTTCCGAATGTTGTTGTGCCGGGCAGGGGGCCGATGCCCCTGGTAGATCTCAATGCTGCCCTGGCGGAGTCGGCGGTGACATGGGCTGATCTGCGTTGGATTCGTGAATTGTGGCGGGGACCGATCGTGGTGAAGGGCGTGCTGACCGGCGACGATGCACGGCGCGCGATGGATGAGGGAGCCGTAGCGATTTCGGTTTCGAATCATGGCGGCCGGCAGCTGGACGGGGTTCCGGCTTCTTTGCGGGCCTTGCCTGAAGTGGTGGAGGCGGTGAAAGGCCGCATTGAAGTGCTGATGGATGGAGGCATTCGGCGCGGCACCGACATTGCGAAGGCGATCTGCATGGGCGCGCGCGCGGTGCTGTGCGGGCGCGCCTACGCCTATGGACTGGCGGCCGGCGGTGAAGCTGGGGTCGACCGGGCGATCGAGATCCTGCGGACTGATCTGGAACGCACTCTTCGGCTGCTGGGATGCGCGTCAATCGCGGGACTGGACCGGTCTTATGTGAATGTTCCGAAGAGCTGGGAAGTTGGTTGATTTGCATTGGGGAAGAATTTGTCTCGGGCGCACGTCTTAAGTATTTGATCTCCATTACGCAGCAGACTCTGTTGGGAGGAGGTTGGTGATGCAGTGGACTCAGATCTACGATCCACTTGGTCATTGGTGGCTTTCCACGCTGGTAGCGGGGCTTCCCATCATCGTTCTTTTCGGGCTGCTGGCCGGCCTCAGAGTAAAGCCGCACTGGTGCGCCATTGCCGGGGCATCGACGGCGGTGGTGGTGGCGATCCTCTTCTTCAAGATGCCTCCCGCGCTGGCAGCGATGAGCTTTGGGTACGGCGTTGCGTTCGGAGTGCTGAAGATTGCCTGGATCGTTCTGGCTGCGGTGTACCTCTACGACATTTCTGTTGAGACCGGGCAATTTGAAATCATGAAGGAGTCGGTGGCAGGGATCACCGCCGATCGCCGGCTGCAAGTGCTGCTGGTGGCTTTTTGTTTTGGCGCGTTCATTGAGGGAGCGGCGGGTTTCGGCGCGCCAGTGGCGATCGCGGGCGCGTTTATGATCGGGCTCGGTTTCAAGCCCTTCCATGCGGCGGCGTTGAATCTGATCGCCAACACGGCGCCGGTAGCCTGGGGTGCGATCGGCACGCCGGTGCACACGCTGGCGGCGGTAACGGCGCTGCCGGAATCCGATCTCAACGCCATGATTGGCCGCATTCTGCCTTTCACGGCGATCATTGTTCCGTTCTGGCTGGTGAAAACCATGGTGAGCTGGAGGGAGACCTTCGAAGTATTTCCTGCCATTCTGGTGGTCGGTCTCTCGTTCTCTCTGACCCAGTTCTTCTGGTCGAATTACGTGGACAGCAATCTGGTCGACATTATGGGGGGCGTGGTTTCGATTGTCGCAGTGCTGATTTTCCTGCGATTCTGGAAGCCGAAAAAGATTTGGCGGTTCGATTATGACGATAAGCCGGTTGCTCTTCGGCGACCGACGTCGAAGATTACCGACGACGTTGGCGGCGAATGGGCGGCGGAGAAGTTTGATGGACTTGGGAAAGCGCGGACGTATAGCGCGGGACAGGTTCTGAGGGCGTGGATGCCCTTTGCGATCCTCTCATTATTTGTGCTGCTGTGGGGATTGCCTAAGATAAAACTAGCCATGAACCAGGCCACCACACCGGCTTTTCGGGTGGTACTGGCGAACGGCAAGGTGCGGCCGGGTCCGCCGGGGTGGGATGTCCCTTACTTGCATAACACGATCTCGCGCGCCGCGCCGATTGTTACGAAGCCGACGCCCGAGGCGGCGCGCTACGATTTCAACTGGCTCTCGGCGACCGGGACTGGCTGCTTCTTTGCGGCGATCGTCTCGGGACTGCTGCTGGGGCAGGGTCCGCTGCAATTGATGAAGATTTTCTGGCGAACACTGGTGCGCATGCGGCTGGCGATGGTTGCGATCTCATTCATGCTGGGGCTGGGGTATGTGACGCGCTACTCAGGGCTGGACGCAGTGCTGGGCCTGGCGTTCACGCGCACAGGATGGCTGTATCCCTTCTTCGGCACGTTCCTGGGGTGGTTGGGGGTTGCGCTCACGGGCAGTGACACTTCGTCGAATGCTCTCTTTGGCAGCCTGCAGAGGATTACTTCTCAACAACTCGGCATCGATCCGGTTCTGATGTGCGCGGCTAATAGCGCGGGAGGGGTGATGGGGAAGATGGTGGACGCGCAGTCCATCACGATTGCCACGGCTGCCACAGAACAGGTGGGCAACGAGGGAATCATTTTCCGTTTTGTGGCGTGGCATTCGGTGGCGCTCTGTTCCATCGTGGGGATCATCGTGATGCTCTACGCTTATGTTTTCAAATGGGCTGTGCCGCATGGGCTGACGTTTGTGAAGTAGGCGGCGCACGGGCTTGCGCTAAGCAGCAATTCACGGGTTATAGCGCGCGAGCCATGCGGCGATTTCACGAAACACATCCTGGCGCTGCTCCCACACTGTAGGAAAGTGCGGCGAGCCCGGATAGGTTACCATGCGGGTCGTCTTGCCGCGCGCAGCCAGCACCTCAAACAACTCTTGCCCCTGATAGGTTGGGACGCGCTCGTCGGCCGCGCCATGCAGGATGAGCAGCGGTGTGGTCACGTTCTCCGAATGCATGGCGGCGGAGAATGCCAGAAATGCGGCGGGATCTTTATCGGGCCAGCGAGCGTCGTAATCAATCTGTTGAAGGTCGCTGGTCCACATAAAGCTGAGCCAGTCAGTAATGCCAGCACCCTCGATGGCGGCTTTGTAGCGCTGCGTCTGAGTAACCGTCCAGGAAGTCATAAAGCCGCCAGCGCTCCAGCCAAACATGGTCAGCCGGTTCGGATCAGCCCAACCTTGGGCGATGGCATAGTCGGTTGCGCTGTCTACGTCGCGATAGGCACGATCTCCAAAGTGCTGGTAGATGGCGTTCAGGAAGTCGGTGCCGTAGCCGGTTGAGCCGCGATATTGGGGCTGCAGGACGACATAGCCCATGCCGGGAAATATCCGGGTAAAGCTGTCCAGCCGAAGCGAGTCGTTCGCTTCCGGTCCGCCGTGTGGTAGCACCATAAAGGGGTAGCTTCGCCCTGCCTGGTAATCCGCTGGAAAGGTGACAATGCCCTCCAGTGCAATGCCTTCCTTGCTGGACCAGTGGACAGCGCGGACTTCACCCAATGCAACCTTCGCCAGTTGATCGTCACCTTCGTTGGTGATCCTTTCCAGCTTATTTCCGCGTGCGATGGCAACATTGGAGGCGTGTTGCGGATCGGCAACGGTGAAGGCCTGCACCTGCGGTGCGGACGCAATCTGCGGCGAGACCGGGCCCCTGTCGATGGTCCCGTCGGGCCACTGATACGAGAGGACCAGCGAGTTATTCTGAAAGGCATCGACCTCCGACTTGACGCCGCGCGCGACCACGGTCCAGGCGTTTCCGTTGGCGTCTACCGACAACTCCAGCACACTGCCCTCGAGCTTGGGTGTGCGGTCCATCGGAGTTCCACCAGCGGCCGCGACTGTCCAGAGATGGTCCGGCGTCAACACCGGTGAGGTTGTGCTCAGGAAAGCCAGCTCCTTGTCGCCGTTGATCCAGCCAATGCCGCTGGTTGCATTGTCGATGGTGGCGACGTGCCGCGGACCCGTGGCGCTGCAAACGTCGATGAAGGAGCGGACGTAATGAAAGCCGATCTTCGCGGTTTGCGACAGAACCGCAACTGAGGTGCCGTCGTGTGACCAGGCAGCCTCGGCCGCGTCTCGCAACGTTGGACACCACCAGGCCGCACCTGCACCATCTGCTCCGATCACGTAAAGGCTGGTGGGCTCGGCTTCGATGACGGAGTGGACATCGGCGAGCGGATCGGGAAGCCGCGGATCGGCGAGGATTGCGTAGTGTGTGCCATCCGACGAAATCATGGCGGAATGGACGCCTCTCGGCAGGGCGGTGAGCGGAACCGGAGTGGCTGCCGCGGCAGCGGGAGTGTTTGCCGGCGCCAGCAGCAACGTGGCCAACTGGGCCATCTTGCCAACTTGGTACATGCCATAAAGAGCGGCACCATCGCGAGTGAATCCCGTAGGCCGGAATTTCTCCGGGACATTGAGGTGACGAGACTCGCCACCTGCGACCGCAATCAGCTGCCACTCCGTGTTGTCAGGGCCCTTAGTGCCGCCAAAACGCACCCGGTAGAGAACGTTTTTGCTATCGGGCGAAACCGCGACGGTCGCCGCGCTGCGGAGCGTAGCCGCATCATCAAAGGTGAAGGGATGGCGAGTGTTTTGAGTGGTGGCAGTAATCGAAACCACAAACAGAAGAATGGATGCGAACACCAGACTGCGCATAGCGTGTCCCCCAACGCACCAGAAGCATAACAGCTATTACTCGTCTTTTTTCCCCGGCTCTTTTGGCAGCGGCTTCTCGATCGGTTTGCGGGGCAGCATCTGGTCGCGCATGGCAGCATCGTAGACGAAGCCGGCGACGATGACGCTGATCTGCTTGAGATCTTCGGGCTGCAGGCGGTCGTAGACATCCATATTCGAGTGGTGGGTACGCGTATCGTACTCGATGGGGTCCTGAATGAACTGGAATCCCGGGATGCCGACGGCATCGAACGACTGATGGTCGGTGCCTCCGGTGTTTCGCATAGTGAGCGTGGTCATGCCCAGATCTTTGAAGGGTTTCATCCAGTCTTCAAAGATAGGAGCAACCGCTTCGTTCTCTTGCAGGTAGATCCCGCGAATCTTGCCGGTGCCGTTGTCTACATTGAAATAGGCGGAGACCTTTGCCTGTTCAGGTTTAACGGTGACCGCGCCGGCTTCGCGGCGCAGCAGCGTCGGCATGCCTTTCATTCCGGGCTCGTCCATGGGCGGACGCGACCCGAAATGATGTTCCACGTAACCCTGCGAGCCAAGGAGACCTTCTTCTTCGCCGCTCCACAAGCCGATGCGGATAGTGCGGCGGGGTTTGATGTCCAGCGCTTTCAGGATGCGGACTGCTTCCATCATGACGATGGTTCCGGCGCCGTTGTCGGTGGCTCCGGTGCCTGCGTGCCAGGAATCGAGGTGCGCGCCCAGCATTACGACTTCGTCTTTCTTGTCCGTGCCGGGAATTTCGGCGATGGTGTCGTACTGCATGGGATCGTCGTCATAAAAGGTGTTGGAAACGTTCAACTCGAGGGTCACGTCTTTCTTTTGCTGGAGCAGCCGGGCGATGCGGGTCCAGTGCTCGAGCGCCATGACGAGCTGTGGAACGGTGGTGGTCTCGCCTGGCTTATAGGATCCGCCGGACTGAACAAAGACGGTACCACCGCCGGAGGTTCCGCGGTAGCGGTCGATCACGGCCAGAACTTTTTCATCGGCGAAGAACTGGTTCAAGTCCTTGGTGAACTGCTGGCGTTTTGCAAAATCGGCAAAATTGAAGGGAGGATGATCGGCGGGAATCTGGTAGTCGGCCAGTTTAGCGAGATCGTCATCGCTCTCGCGTTTGTACGGAGCTTCGGTAATCGGCTTTACTTCGGCGTCGGCGCCGAAGATCACAATCATGCCGGCGAGCTTGCCTTTGTATTTATCGAAATCCTTGCTGTCAGCGATGATGGCGCGAATGCACTTGCCCTGCACCACGCCATTGGTTCCTGGGGTCCAGGCTTTGGCGTAGACGAGCATGGGAGCGATATCGGGTGAGGTCATGCGAACGTTGATGTATTGGTTGGCCCAACCGCGGCCGAACGGTCCCCAGGGTTCGAGGTGGGCGTTGGAGAGGCCCATGGCGGCGAGCTGGTCGCGGGTCCACTCGTTGGCGCGCTTCATATTGGGAGAGCCGGTGAGCCGCTCGCCGATGGAGTCCATCAATCCCGTGGCGAACTCCATCACCTTGGAGTTGCGGAAGCCTTCATAGCGGATACGGCCGATGGTTTCCAGATCCACCTTTTCCTGGGACCACAAAGGGGATACCGACGATGTCACAACGAGAAAGCAGACGAGGCGGACGAAGGTCTTCATCAGAGAAGCTCCTGAGGGAAAGATTGAACCGGGGATTATACAGCCTGATTTTCGGGATTGGGGTGAAGAGAATTGTAAAGTTGTTTCAAGGCAGCTGAGGTTCGTGGGCTGAAACGCTGGATTTTCGGCGGTCTGGGACGAGATGGCACTTTTGGGGCAGCCGGTATGGCACGAGAGTGCCATTTGCAAAATCCTGCGTCGCATTTATTTTCGCAAGTGAGCAGTTCTGGGGGAGGGCTGCCCGGGCGCCTCGATCTCGAAAGAGATCGAGGCGCTCGTTATTTGGGGGTATTTTTAGACGGACGCGAAGACCTGAAACTTCGCGTGAGGCCTGATCAGTTCGTAGAGATAGTGAAGTTGACCGTGATTTTGGCTTGAGTCTCGACGGCTTGGCTGCCCTCAAAATGAGGTTTGAAGTGCCATTGCCGGACGGCATCTTGCGCGGCCGAGGCCAGGATGTGGGGGCCGCTGACTACGCGCAGATTCTGGATGATTCCATCCTTACCAATCAGCGCCTGCAGAATCACCGACCCTTGTACTTTCATCTGCCGCGCCAATACCGGATAGCTGGGCGTCACCGGGTGGGCCACGATTTCGGACGTGTCAGCCGACATCTGCACGCGTTCGGCGGCGTTGCTGGTCACGTTGCCGGCGGTCTCGGTATCGGCGGCGGCTGTAACCTCGGGGGCTGGTTGCGGTGGTGTGCCTGGCTGCAGGTCGACGCGGACGGAACTGCTGCCTGGCCGGACAGTGCGATGCTTGTCGCCGGCGACAACCTCCACTTCCAGCGGGGGCAAGACCGTCCGTGTGACCGCTGGAGTAGGTGGACTTAGCGGGGAGGGAATGGCGACTCCAGGTGATGCGACCTGGCGTTTCGGTTTTGCCGCGGACGCCGGTTTGCTGGCTGCGATAGGCTGCACCGGGTTGACTCTGACGACGGGGGAACTCTCGATCGGCTGGCCGGACTCCGCTTCCGGAGTGTCCGGGAACCAAAAATTGCGATCATGCCAGAGTACGATACCCAAAGCCAGCAAAAGCAGACAGAGCGATCCCACCATCAGCTTCCGCTGTTTGGCATCCTCGGGGATACGCCTTCGGGAGTCCGCCAGGAGAGCGTGATCCGGCTTCGGTACGATGGGATTCATCTCAGACATGGTGAAAACCGGAACTCCCGAGGAGGATAGCGCTTCCATCAGTATGCCTTGAAAACGCGGCAAAGGCCAGCAAAACGTGGGGTCTGGCTGGACTTCGACGGATTATGATTCTCGAACTGGGCCGGAGTGGAAACTTTTCGAGCCTTGTGCGGTTCCTGACGGCACGGCTGAAGGCGTGCCGTTCCCGATCCTGTTTAACAGGTTAGCTGATCGCGGGAGATTTTCAGTCCGCTCAGATTGCCTAGCGCGGTTATGGCAACCGATTCGGTCTTGAAGAATTCCTGGGCCAGGTTCTGCAGATCATTGGCGGTTACGGCTTCAATCTTCTCGATTAATTCATCGAGGTCCTGGAAGTGGTCGAAATACATTTCCTGGCGGGCCAGGTTTGACATGCGCGCGGTGCTTGATTCGAGGGAGAGCATCAGGCTGCCTTTGAGCTGGTCTTTGGAGCGGCGCAGCTCTTCTTCGGGCACGGGTTGATTCTTCAGATTGCGGAATTCGCTGACTACCGCCTTCACTACTTTAGTTGCGGAAGCAAGTGACGTGCCGGCGTAAACGGCCATGCATCCGGTATCGCGGTAGGGATTGAGGTCGCTATAGATGGAGTAGGCCAGGCCCTGGCGCTCGCGGATATTCTGGAAGAGGCGGGAACTCATGCCTCCGCCGAGCAGGGTATTGAGAATGTAGCCCGCATGGCGTTTTTCGTGGGCGATGGGATACGCCGGAACTCCGATGCAAAGCTGGACCTGTTCGAGCGCTTTCTTGTTGCGCAGCACGATGCGAGGAACGATCTTGGGCTCGGGAGAGTGGGAACCGTTTTGGGCGGGCTTCAAGTGTTCGAAGTGCTTGATCACGAGGTCGACGAACTGGTCGTGGTCCAAATGCCCGGCTGCGGCTACGATGATGTTGCCGGGCGCGAAGCGGTGGGCATAAGTGTCGAGCACGGCCTGGCGCTCGAATTTCTTTACCGTTTCCTTCGTGCCCAGGATTGGCTTGCCGAGAGGATGATCTTTCCAGAAGTTCTGGGTGAAGATTTCGTGGACGAGGTAGTCGGGATTGTCTTCGTCCATCTTGATTTCTTCGAGGATTACGCCGCGCTCGCGGGCGATGTCCTCGGCGGTGAATGTGGGATGCAGGACGAGATCGGTGAGAATCTCAAGCGCGATGGGAACGTTTTCGTCGAGTACCTTGACGTTGAAGCAGATGCACTCTTTGGAGGTGAAGGCGTCCATGTTGCCGCCGATGGAATCGACTTGGCGGGCGATCTCCTCGGCGGTGCGGTGCTTGGTCCCTTTGAAGACCATGTGCTCGATGAAGTGGGAAATGCCGTTCGATTGCGGAGCTTCGTCGCGGGAACCGGTCTCGAGCCAAATGCCGATGGAAGCCGAACGGATGTGTTCCATCTGCTCGGTGATCACGGTGAGGCCGTGGGGCAACACTTGGCGGCGAATATTGCGGACTTCTTTGACCATATGAATGCGAAGGGTGGAAATCCCCTCGAGGTACGCTAGTATTCTTACACATCTGGCAGGGGCAGATGAGGTGTGCGACAATAAGATATTAGTTATTTAGAATCAGTTAGTTGCGGGCCTCTTGCAATGATTCGTAGATGGGCTGGTGGGGGCGAATCTCCTAACTCGTGGCTGAACCTCTGAAATCGCCGTTGCTGGGTCTGGACCGGGAGGAGATTACTGCCCTGGTGAGCGAGGCCGGTGAGCCGAGCTATCGAGCCAAGCAGATCATGGATGCAGTGTACCGGCAGCGAGTGGAATCGCTGGAGGAGATTTCCACACTGCCGCGAGAGTTCCGCGAGCGATTGGCTAAGAACGGGGTCAGGGTTGGGACGGCGGGGATCGAGAACAAATTTGTGTCGGTTGATGGCACGGTGCGGTATCTGATTGCTTTCGCCGATGGGCAGAGCGTTGAGACCGTATGGATGCCCGAGGGCGACGGTGGCGAAGCAGGGGATGGGTCGGAGGCTGGGGATGAGGCTGAGGGTTCCAGCATAGGTATCTCAGGGGCTGAAGCCCGTTCCGAAGAGGATGAGCCTATCGCAGCGCTGAAGCGCTGCGCCACCCAAAAGCCTATGCGGCAGCATCCGGGCCGGTCGACAATCTGCGTATCCAGCCAGGTGGGCTGTGCGGTGGACTGCCAGTTCTGTCTGACTGCGTTGTTGGGGGTGAAGCGCAACCTCACGGCGGGCGAGATTGTGGGGCAGGTTTGTGCCGTGCTCAAGGACCAGAAGGTTTCGCCGCCCGAGGACCGGATCAACCTGGTTTTCATGGGCATGGGCGAGCCATTTCTGAACTATGAGAATTTCATGAAAGCGGCGCGGTTGCTGGTGGAGGGTGTGGGCATTGCGGAGCGGCGGATGACGGTGTCGACGGCAGGGATTGTGCCGCGCATCCATGATTTTGGCAGGGAGGCGATCCGGCCGAAGCTGGCCATCTCTTTGAATGCGTCGAACGATGCCCTGCGCACGCGGTTGATGCCGGTGAATAAGAAGTGGAGTCTGGAAATGCTGATGGCGGTGGCGCGGGTCTTTCCGCTGCGCACTCGGGAGTGGATCACATTCGAGTACGTGCTGCTCGGCGGAGTGAACGATACTCCGGAGAATGCGAAGGAAGTTGCCGAGTTGTTGCAGGGGCTGCGCTGCAAGGTGAATCTGATCGCACTGAACTCGGGGCCTGGAATTGACTTTACGACTCCCGACAGTCAGCGGGTGGGAGCGTTTCAAACTATTCTGCGGGGAGCGGGAATTCCTGCGTTTGTGAGGCGTCCGCGGGGCCGGGACATCTATGCCGCCTGCGGCCAGCTTAAGAGGACGGTTGAGGCTGCCACGTCACCGGAACCCCTTCCGTCGATTTCTCCGGCGCTGGAGGGATGACCGGAAGCTCGACGCGGACAGTGGTTCCCACGTTTCGATCTTGCTGCCACTGGATCCGACCCTGATGCTGCTGCAGGATGCCCTGGCATGCGCTCAATCCCAGGCCGGAGAGAGTCTGGTCGTCTTCGCTTTCGGCAGAGTTTCCGGGTTGGTTTTCGGATGGGCTCCCAACGGGGCTGGTGCCGGAAATGGTGATGATGGCCACGTCCTGATCGCGTTGCGCAGCAATCGTCAGAGTTCGGCCACTGTGCTGACCCACCGCGTGCAGCGCGTCGTTGATGATCTGCACGCAGACCTGGAGCAACAGGTTGGAATCTCCGCGGACCAGCAGGAGTTCTTGCGGAAGTTCGGTGCGGACATCGATTTTTAGACCTTCCCACTGTGGTTGCGAGAGTTTGACGGCGGTGCGCAGCAAAGTGTTGAGATCCACGGGAGCCATGGCAGCGGGGCCTTGTTTGGCAAAACTGAGCAAGCTGGCCACCAGAGAGCGGGTGCGCCGGGCGTGCTGCCCGATTCTCCGCGCCAGGTCATTCTGCTGTGGGGTAAGAGGCGTACCCAGCAGCAGATCGGAATAACCCAACATAGCAGTGATGGGATTGTTCAGTTCGTGTGCGGCGCCGCCCACGAGTTGGCCGATCGAGGCCAGTTTTTCGGATTCCGTGATCTGGGTCTGCAAACGTTTCAGATTGGCGAAGGACTCGCGCGAGTGAGTGAGCAGACGGAGCAATTCCCCGTCGAGCAGGCGCTGACGCACGAAAACCATTGCCCCCATGAGAAGCGCCGCGGCCAGAGTCAACACTACGCGGAACGAACGTATGCGCGCGGGAACCGCACCATCCAGCAGGGCCCAGGCGGCAAACAGGGGAAGCGAAAAGGCCGCGATCATGCCCAGCCGGGCCAGCCATACGCCGTGAGATGTGGAAGTGGAGCGGACGCCGGCCTGAGGTTTGTGCTCGCGGGTCCACAGACCGATTACTGTAATCCAGGCCATCGAAATCGCCAGGGGAATATCGTAGAAACTCCCGGTGTAGTAGACGTGCCGGTTAATGGCCCAATTGCAGATGTGAGAACTGGCGGCGTAGGTAAGGCTGGCGCCGAACAGACTGGCATAGAAAGTTTTCCAGCCGCCCTTGGTTCCCAGCCAAGCCATGAACAGGGCGCTCAGAAAAGCCAGTTTCTCGATGAGATACAACATGTTCAGATTGCCGCTGTAGGCCGACACATCCGCTACGACATACTGCCAGGGGATCACGATGAGGACGTAGAGATAAGCCCACCAAACCATCATCAAAGCAAAATCGAGGCGGCGGAGACGCGCGGCATACTCATCCTGCGGGGCATGAGGACGTAGCGCCAGAGCGGCCATCAGCGGCACAATGTGCAAGAAGAGGATCATGTCGCCGGCACATAGGTCGGGGACATCGGCGCGCAACCAGACTTCGTAGTAGACCCAGATCAGCTGGTAGGAAAACCAGAAGGTAATGCCGGTTGTAATGAGGGTCCAGAAGAGGCGCAAACGCCCGCGCGACTGCACCACATGCGGGATGAGGGAAAGCGCCCCGGAAAACAGCAAGAGGCACTGGATCACATCGCTGAGGGCGGTGAGGCGAAAGGACTGAGGCAGAATGAGCGCAGCCAGAACCAGAGTCGCCAGACAGGCTGCGACTGCGGCAGTCCAGAGCTTGGAATAGTGGCGCAGGGGAAAGATCCTCGCTGCCATTTTAGAACGTGATTCGAGGAGGCTCGGGTTACGGAAGTAACCCATGAAGAAGGGCGCACGGATCGCGCACGGGGAACCGGGTTTGGCGCCCAAGGGAGGGCCGGCACAAAGTTTTGCTTGCTCCCGATCTTTATTCTCAATACTATGCGAGACATTCCTATGCGTGACCAATCCGTTCTCCACCGGGGTGCGACTCGACTTGCACGTTGACGCAAAGCATCGTTTCTTAGGAAGAACGCAGGCTCCAGCCGACCCCAGCGAGATTCGGCGCATTGAGCGCTGGCTGGCGACCGCGCGCGTGTTTCTGGCCGCTTCGGCTCTGGTCGCGGTTCGCATGGACCCCACACAACTGGGCAATTCACCGGCGGCTTACGGGCTGCTTGGGTTCTACATGGGAAACAGCATCCTGGTGCTGATGCTGCTGCGGCGGCGGAAGGCGTCGACGGCGAGGTTTCGTGTTCTAGTACACGCGGCTGATGTGATATGGCCGGCTTTCATCTCAGTGTTTGGGGATGGTCCGCGAAGCCCGTTCTTCCTGTTTTTTGTTTTTGTGCTGACGGCGGCGGCTTACCGATGGGGCTTGTGGGAGACGCTGAGCACGGCGGCGGCGGAAGTGGTCTTGCTGTGGGCAGAGAGCTTCCTATTGTTCCATGTGTGGGCAGCGCGCGGAGGAAGCCTGCCCTGGCATATTTTTTCCGGTCTCCGGATGAATACGACCGAGTTCGAACCCAAGCGCCTGTTCATGCTGTCGGTTTACCTGCTGGTGATGGGATTGCTGCTAGGTTATCTGGCGGAGCAGCAGAAGCACCTGCGCGCGGAGAAGGCGGCGGTGACCAGCATGCTGTCGAAGGTACGGGTGGAAGCTGGGCTGACGGGAACGCTGCATCAGATCTGCCGGGAAATCGTCACCATGTATGCCGCACCGCGGCTGCTGGTTGCGTCGCAGGAAATCCACAGCCACAGAAGCTTTCTAGGTGAGCTGCTCAATAAGGATGGGGTGCCTTCGGATTTCATGTGGCTGGATTCCCGGCCGCGGGACGCCAAGAGTTATCTGGAGAATTTTCCCGGGGAGGTGTGTTACGCGTCAAACGAGGGAGATCGCTGGTCTGTGGTCGCGCTAGACCGCGAGGGCAATCAGGTGCCTTCGCCTTCCATGGATCCCCTGGTTCGACTGAAAGAACGGCAAACTTTCCGTTCGCTGGTTGCGATTTCCTTCGTGTTCGGAGGCGAGTGGCGGGGGCGAGTCTTCGTGTTTGACCCGTCGTGGAAAGGGGAGACGCAAGAAGAGCTGCGTTTTCTGCTCGATTTGCTCCGCCAGGTGGGGCCGGCAGTGTATAACGTCTACCTGCTGCACCGGCTGAGGCGGCGGGCTGGAGCCGCGGAGCGCGCGCGCTTTGCCAGGGAACTGCACGATGGAGCGGTGCAGTCGCTGATTGCCGTGGAGATGCAGGTGGACGTTCTCCGGCGCCAGACGGAGACTTCGCCGGCGGTGGTGGGGGGCGAACTGGGCCGGATCCAGGGCCTGCTGCGCGAGGAGGTTCTGAAGCTGCGGGAACTGATGCAGCAGATGAAGTCGATCGACGTGGATGCTCGAAGATTCCTCAGCGTGGTGACTGACACGGTGGAACGGTTTGAGCGGGAGACGGGGATTTCTGTGCGTTTTGTGACCGACGTTGCGAAACTGGAGATGCCGGACAAGGTCTGCCGGGAACTGCTGCGGATTGTGCAAGAGGGGCTGGTGAACGTGCGCAAGCACAGTAAGGCACGCCATGCGCTGGTGCGCCTGAGTTCGAGTCCCAGCCAGTGGAGCCTAACCCTGGAGGATGACGGCAAGGGCTTCCCGTTTTCCGGGCGGCTGACGCAGGACGAACTTGACCGGATGGGCAAGGGGCCTATGATCATCAAGGAACGTGTGCGTTTGATTGCGGGCGCACTCACGGTAGAATCAAATCCCGGATTGGGGACACGCCTGGAAGTCAAAGTTCCGAGGGGTGGAGAAGTTTCCGATGAACTTTAAGAAATCACAGCCTGTTCGAATCGTGATCGCCGACGACCATCCGATTTTCCGGGATGGACTGCGCCGACTGCTGGAAGCTGAACCGGATTTGAAAGTGCTGGGTGAGGCTTCGGACGGAGCCGAGGCCGTACGACTGGCGAGGACGTTGAAGCCTGACATCCTTTTGCTGGACCTGGCGATGCCTAAGCATCCCGGTCTGGAAGCTCTGCGAGATCTGAGCGCGGGGACGAATTCCACGCCCGTGCGAGTGATCCTACTGACGGCGGCGGCGGAGAAGAGCCAGATTGTGGAGGCTCTGCAGTTAGGGGCGCGGGGCGTGGTGTTAAAAGACTCCGCGACGCAACTACTGTTGAAGGCGATCCATACCGTGATGTCAGGCGAGTACTGGGTGGGACGGGAGAGCGTCTCCAATCTGGTGCAATACTTGCGCACGCTGGTGCAGTCTTCCAGCGATGAAGCGCGGCAGAGGAAATTCGGCTTGACCCCGCGGGAGTTGGAAATTGTTGCCGCAGTGGTGGCGGGATACTCGAATAAGGAGATCGCGGAATACTTCAAGATCAGCGAGGACACGGTCAAACACCATCTGAGCAACATTTTTGACAAGCTGGGCGTGTCGACGCGGCTGGAGTTAGCGCTGTTTGCGGTGAACCAGTCTCTCCCCCTGAAAAGCATTGGCTGACAAGGACTTAGAAGTTGTACCGAAGTAACCGTGGATGGCACTTACGGGCTATTGGCGGGTGCGACCGCTGCACTTATCATTTCCTCAACGACCAGCCTCGGGGCAGAAGCCCATCCGGTCACAAGATTTGGTAATGTTTTCCCCTAGATTTAGGAAGCGAGGGGATGCGGTTGAGACAAATTCTAAGGAGACGGAGCCCGTGGCAAGAATCCTACAAAACCTGTGGAACGATGAGAGTGGTCAGGATATCGCTGAGTATGCCGTGATGCTGGCCGTAATTCTGGTGATCGTGGTGGGTACGATCCGGCTCATCGGCTCGAACGCCAACAACGTGTTCTCGAACGTCGGCAGCGCCATCCAGTAATCGCGAATCAGCGATTGATTTCGATCTGCGGGGTGCGCCGGTGGGTGCGCCATTCGCCTTTCCGACCACCGTTTCCCGGCAAATCAGGAGCGAAAACCTCAGGGCTGGAGCCTGCGTTCTTAGGGGGCCGGCGACGACACGGCTGTAAGTGCCACTCTCAAAGCCATTCTTACTCCAAACCATTTTCACTTCGGAGCTGGTGCGGTGAGCGCGACCTTTTCCCTGTCAGGAACCGCAAGTCTGGTGAGATAAGGGAAGAATGGCGTGATCTCGAACGGCATCTTTTCGCTGGCTGAGTTCAGGGGCACCGGCTTTGCCCTGGCCAGTTCGACCTGGTCCGTCCAGGGATCAAGCTTGATGCGTCCACCGAGTGGAAGAGCGGCAATCTGATCGGTACGTTGCGGCTCCAGTTGGGGCGCGGAAGCGAGCAGGGCTGACATGCGGATGCCCTTGCCCTCCGCGAAGCTGTTGCCCAGATGCGGTCGAATCAAGTTGGGCAGATCGGGAGCGCGTTCCTGCAAGGCTTTGAGAAATAATCCAGCGCTTCCTAACTTATCTTTGTAGGGAGAATTCTTGAGCAGCTCCAGAGCCTTGGTGTCGGCGGCTTCTTCGTCGCTGGACCGGCGTTTGAAATCCAAACGCTGGAACGAGTCTTCATCGGGGAAGAACATGCGGTCGTTGAATGCCAGCCCGGTATCGAGCTTGTGGCCGAGCACAATGTGACTAAGCTCGTGAGCCAGAACCATGGCGAGCGAAGCCTCATCAGGCAACACATCCAGCAGGCCGCGACTGATCACGATGGTGTGCCCGATGGTGAATGATTCCAGGGGAGAGGTGAGCAGGACGCGGCAACGAATGTCCCCCTGCAGGTCGATGTTATTGGTCACCAGTAGATTGTTGACCACGGTCTGCAGAATCTTGTCGACATCGCCGGGAGGCGCGAGCAGGCCGATCTTCTGCAGGCGCTCGACGGCGTTATCTTCGGCCTGGCGTTCCCACATTCGCTCGGCGACCACGGGAGTGGCGTCGGCGGCTACGTCGCTCTGATCTTTGACCGATTGGGGTGAGTCCACCAGAATCTGGGTGAACTCTGAATTCTTGTTCAGGGCTTTCAGGTCGTATCCCCAAAGACGGGTCTGCGCCCGGAAGTGCAGACTCCTGCTGACGCGATGTTGGGGATCGGATTCCTCGCTGTAGATGTAGGCGGGCAGCCACATGCCGGCACGCAGGTTCAGGCGCCAACTGTCGAAGTGCAGGTAGTAATTGGTCTTGGGGTGGGAAGTATAGGTTCCATTGAAGCGGACGACATTGTAATCCTGATCCTCGACCCAGATTCTGCCCATGAAGCGGCCAACGGATGAGTCTGCCCTGGGTTGGACATCGATGACCAGGCAGCGAATTTCTCCCAGGAACTCACGCCGCACGAAAGTGAAGTTGTAGTACCTTTTCTGGAAATCGGTATCGAGGACGACCATCTGGGCGAAGCCGAGGGGCAGAAAGCGCATGGCGTAAACCGAGGTGAGCCGGTTGAGCATGCGCCGGCCGAACCCCGGCTGGCCCACGAATGAAGTGTCTTCGGGACCGTCGCTCATGTCGAGGCGTCCGAGGAAATACTGGTCTTTTACCGGGGAGGTGTTCCCGTTGTGGTCGGTCTTGAGATCCTGAAGATACGTTTCGACCATGGGACGGAGATGGCGCATCTGCGCGAGGAAGAGATGTTCTCTGCGGACGACTTGGTCGATGACGTCATCGAGCGACGCCGGAGGCGGAGAAGGAGGAATATCTACGCTTTGTCCCGCGCCCACCGGGGCCGAGCCGGGGGTTGCCACTTGTGGCGCGGCAGAGGTTGAATTCTGGGAAAGCGCAGGCAATGACCAGACCAGCAACAGGAGGAACGAGAGCGAACCCACCCGAAAAATACTCATAAAGCCCTTCTGGGAACGACTATGCCAACTGAAAGATAATGTGCAAGACGACAGTGGAATCGGCCGGCTGGCCATCCTTTGTCGCCGGCTTGAAGTGAATCTGTTGAGCGGCCTTGACGGCATTGTCGTCGAGGCCGTGACCTAATCCGTGCACTACGCGCACGACGCGGAGGCTGCCGGACGCCTCTAGAACGGCTTCCAGGAGAACTTCGCCTTCAATCCGCAGAGTTCTAGCTTCCTGCGTGTAGGCGGGAGTTGGCTTGGAAAGGATTTCCGCAGGCACAACCCGCGCGGCAGTCTCTGCGGGGTGAGATCGTACAGTGGGTGGAGCGGGAACATCGGCGCTGGCGAAGCCGCTGGGTTGAACCGTGCCCGAAACGCGAACGCGGCTCTCCGCAGTGGCTGTTCCATTGCCAAAGCCGGAACTTGCAACCACGCCCGGCACGCCCTTGGCGCTTCCGGTGCCGTTGCCATAGCCCGGCCGGGATGGCAGATCGAAAGATCCGAGCGCTGCGACGTTGACGAGCTTGCCCTGATTGGCTTTGGCAGGAACTCCATTAGGATCGCCGAAGCCTCCGGTTTGCACCTTCGAAGCAGCGCGCGCGATGGTGGGAGTGGCCGAGCTGCTGGTGGAAAACACGTTCGTTTTCACCGCCTGTTTGGGAATCACAGGTGCGGAGTTGAGAGGCAGCGGGTCCGGTTTGTTGAGTGCGATGCGGACCGTAGGAGCGGAATCGTCTTCCACTTTCACCGGAGCTTTCGGCTGCGGCAAGGGAAGGCGCAAGGCGTTGATGGTCGAGTCCAGATTGGCAACCAGCACAGGCCTTGGCAGTTCGCGCAATGGCTGCGGTTGATGATTGACCGGAACCGGGGTGCTAACGAGCTGAAATGAATGGAACGTGCGCTGGGGAGACGAAACAATTGCGGGAAAGACCATGCGCACCCACACGAGAAGCGCGATCGCGATGGCTTGCGCGCCGGCGCTGAAAGCGAATTCCGTCCAAGGAGTTCTCGTCTTGGGTAGCAGAGAGAAGAGAGTCTCTTGGGAAACAGAAGAACTCATATCCAAGTTAACCCATCTGTGGTTGAAAAGACCTGTTTGGGGTTGAAAGTTTCTCCGACCGGCGCAGCGTGGTGACCTGGGACTGCAGGGGGCCGAGGCTTCTTTAGTTTCAGTTTACCGCCGTAGGGTTTACTTCCCTAGTGTCAAAGTTTGCACGGCAAAGGCCACTTCGCCGGCAAGCCGAAAGTCAATTCTACTGACCTTTCAATTACTTACGCTTGCCCTGCCGGTGTTGGGAGCGCGGAGAGCGAGAATCGGTAAGAAATTACACGCTGCCCGAGTCTTTTTCTTCCCGGGAGGTAGGGTGAGCCCGTTGGGCCTACAGAACCACGGAGGAGTGGATCGGTCAGCGAAGTTTCATGAAAGAGACAGATCGAAAGCTTGCATTTATTCGGCCAACCTCATTCCCGTCGGCACCTCTGACTAGCAATTCTGATTAGCACCGCACAACTTTGGGACTGTCGATCCCCTTGGTCGCGTTACGGGTGTCGACGACTAACTGGGATTCACCGACGATTTTCTTATAGTCGTAGTCGGAGTGGTCGGTGACGATTACGATGCAATCGTACTGGCCGAGTTTTTCCAACTCCGTCCGCTTCATCTGCAGGTCATACTTGCGCCCCTTCCCGATGAAAGGAAAGTAGGGATCGTGATAGGCGACCTGGGCGCCTTCCTTCTGCAAGAGTTCGATGATGGTGAGGGCCGGAGATTCGCGCAGATCATCGATATCTCTCTTATAAGCCACGCCCAGGATGAGGATGCGTGACCCGTTCACCGATTTCTTGTGCTGGTTCAGAGCTCCGCCGATGGAAGCGAGCACGTGGTACGGCATGTTGTTGTTGATCTCGCCCGCCAGTTCAATGAAGCGGGTGCGGAAGTCGAATTCCTTGGCTTTCCAGGACAGGTAGAAAGGATCGATTGGAATGCAATGTCCACCCAGGCCGGGTCCGGGGTAGAAAGGATGAAAGCCGAAGGGTTTGGTGGAAGCGGCTTCGATGACCTCCCAGATATCGAGTCCCATGCGCAGGCAGAGGAGCTTCAACTCATTGACCAAGGCGATGTTGACACAGCGGTAGATATTCTCCAGCAGCTTGGTCATTTCGGCTGCGGCCGGCGAGGAGACGGGAACCGTTCGCTGGAAGATGGATCCGTACAGGGCTGCAGCCATCTCCGAGGCTTGCGGGTTCACCCCCCCAACCACCTTGGGGATATCGCGGCGGGCGACGGTGGTGTTGCCCGGGTCTTCGCGCTCCGGAGAGAAGGCCACTAGAAATTCCTTCTCCGCGCTGGGTGGGCTCGGGGAAATGCCGCGCGCAGCCTTTAACCCGTTCTTGTTCTCTTTCTCGAGAATCGGCAGCATGACCTCTTCCGTGGTGCCGGGGTAGGTTGTACTCTCGAGAACCACCAACTGGCCGGCCTGGAGATGGGGAGCGATGGCATGTGTGGTATCGGTGATGTAGCTGAGGTCGGGTTCGTGATATTGGTTGAGAGGAGTGGGAACGCAGATGATGACGGCGTCCATCTCAACCAGGCGGGCGTAGTCGGAGGTGGCGGTGAAGCCCTGTGCCTTGGCTGTCTGGATTTCCCCTTTACTGATGCGGTAGATGTAAGATTCGCCCTTGGCGAGGGCGTCGACTTTGCGCTGATCGATGTCGAAGCCGGTGACGACAAACTTCTGCTCGCTGAAGAGCAGGGCCAGCGGCAGTCCCACGTAGCCGAGGCCGATGATGCCGATGCGCGCCTGGCGCTGCTGGATCTTGTTCTTGAGCGGATCGGGTGAGCGATTTGCGGCAGAGTGGTTCGTCATTGTCGCGGCTGTGGGTCTCTTCTGGGTGGATTGAATTTCGTTTTCGATTTTAGCACGCAGTTACGGGACGAAGCGGCGCGGGAGTGCCGCGAGATGCGCGGAAATCAGGATTCATCTTCCGGAGTCGGGAAATTATGAAAAGACAGGGCATGATTGGTCGGACCTGGTGGCTGATCCTGGCACTGCTGGGAGCATTGTCGGTAGGGTTCGCCGCGAAAGCCGGCAGCTTTCTGTTAGTGGACTCGCCGCGCCGCTCCGACTTGATCCTGGTGCTGGCGGGGGAAACGGACCGGCGTCCGCAGCGGGCTTTGCAACTTCTGGCGCAGGGATATGGGCGGCGGGTTGTGCTGGATGTGCCGACGAACGCGAGGGTCTACGAATTCACTGAGATTCAGTTGGCACAGAAGTATGTTCAGGATCTGCCGCAGGCGGCTTGGGTCAGTATCTGTCCCATCGACGGACTATCGACCAAGGAGGAGTCGAAAGAAGCGGAGAAGTGCCTGGCGCGCGAAGGCGGTGGAAGCGTACTGATCGTGACCTCGGACTTCCACACGCGGCGCGCGCTGAGCGTTTTCCGGCATGAAATTCCTGGACATCCGTACTCAATCGCCGCAGCCGGGGACGGAACACAATTTGGCGTGAAATGGTGGACGCACCGCCAATGGGCGAAGACCTTCGTGGATGAATGGCTGCGCATGATCTGGTGGAAGGCTGTCGATCAATGGCGCTGAGAGGCCGGCACTCAGAAGCCCAAGAAAGGCTTTCACCGCAGAGGCACCCTTCGGGTTTTCTCAGGGCAGGCTCCGACCCAGAGAAGAGAAAAGAAGAGACAAGGAAAAGTAGGTACGGTACTGTCTTAATTCTGGACGAAGGAATCCAGCAGCAGCGAAGGAGAACAATCTTGAAATCCTCGCTGTGCCTTTTTGGTGAGGGGCTGAGGCCTCAGTCGTGAGCGACGAAAAAGTTTTCCACCGCTGGAGATCACATACACGCACAAAAAGCATTGACTGGCAAGAACATTGGAGGGTACGATGCGTTAACAGTCATCAACTTAGTTATTAACGGAGTGTGGGATGGGCATGTCTGCTTTCCGCAGAGTGGTAAGTTGCGTGCTCCTGCTGATTGTGCCTGCTGCGCTTTTTGCCGCCGATTCCGGTGCGGCCATGCTTTACGCCGATGGGGTTGCCTGGTTGAACGGCAGCCATGTTCCCAAATCCTCAGCAATTTTTGCTGGCGACCTGGTGCAAACCCGGTCTGACTCGGCTGCCAACATCCATGCGGCGGGCTCCAGCATCACCGTTCTCGGGGATTCTCTGGTCCAGTTTGAGGGTGCCTCGCTCAAGGTGGAGCGCGGCGGTGTGAGTGTTACGACATCTAAGGGCATAGGTACCACGGCGGGTGATGTGCGAGTGGCGCCGGTATCTAACAATGCGTGGACGGAGTTCGACGTGAAGGATGTTGACGGCACGGTGCGAATTGCCGCCCGCAAGGGAGACCTGACGGTGACCGACGACAATGGTACGGTTACTCTGGCGCAGGGGCAGGAAACCACGCGGGACCAAATATCCGACCAACCCGACCAAGGCGACAACAAGAAGAAAAATAACAAGAAGCGAGCTGCCGGGGCTGCTCCCGCGGCTGGTGGTGGTTTGTTGAACTCTCCCATTGCTGTCGGCGTGGGCGGGGCCGCGATTGTGGGGGTCACGACCTGGGTGCTTTTGCAGGGCAGCAATCCGGTCAGTCCGTCACAGCCTCAGTAACCAGAACGATCCCAATCAATCGGTCTGCAATAGTAGGCCGTCCGGTGATGCCGGGCGGCTTTCTGCTTTGCGCTTCCGTGGAGTGGACTTCAGAAGTTTGTGGCGGGCTGCTGTAAGGGTTCCGGCGAGGCCAGAATTTCCTCGGGCGGTTTGCTGCGGGCCACGCGGCGCTTGCGAGCGGGCTGCACGAAGGGTGCTGAGGCTGCGATGGTGCACAGCACATAGAACAGGGCGGCGTTGGCGGGAATCTGCAGATTAAAGTCGACCGCGCTATGAACCAGGATGCCACTCACGCCGAGTACACAGGCCAGAGTTACGGCACCGCTGATCTCCCCGGTCCAGTTCCCCATTTTCTTGATGGCGCGAGTGTAGAGCGTCAGCAGAAACCAGAGCATCGTTCCAAACCCCAGCAGACCCGTTTCCACGAGCAGTTGCAGATAATCGTTGTGCGCCTCATTGACGAAGAAATTGGTGTAGAAGGTGCGGAATTGCGGATACACCACGGGAAATGTTCCCAGGCCCCAGCCCAGGACAGGTTTCTTCAGGAACATCCGAAAGCCGTCGCGGTTGATCTCGAAGCGATTGTCGTTGGAGATCTCGGAGTGTGACGTGCCCACGCTGGCGACGCGCCTGAGGAGTGGTTCACCGCCGATCCAAGTGAGCAATCCAACCAAGATCACCAGAAACACGCCGATGCCGATGGCGGTACGGAGGCGCAGGCCCCGTTTCTGCTTGATCAGTACTACCGCGAGAATGACAAGCTCGACGACAATGGCGAGCATGCCGCCGCGCGAACCCGAAAGAAAAATTGTGCCCACCATAATGGCCGCGATGGCCGCGGCTGCGGCGCGGGTTCTGGTGGAAGCCAGCCGGGTCAGCGACAGCACCAGGGGAATGGGAACCAGCATCTCCATCAGGCCGGCGTAATGGTTGTGGTTCACATAGGGACCGTAGATCCAGCCGCCCATGCGGGGCTGGCGAAGCCAGTACAACTTGTCGTTGGAGGAGATGCCCTGGATCAATGAAAAGCCGGCCAGCGCGGCTCCGTACAGCAGAAAAACCAACGCCAGGCTGCGTGCCTGAGAGCCCCGAACCAGGGTTTGCCCGGCGAGGAAGCACAGCAGCGCGTAGGAGACGTACAGGAGCGCCAGGGATGCGGTGTCGTGTGGATACGCGCTCCTGCGAAAGACAAGCTGCGAAATGATGAGCAGGCCGAATACTCCCATGGGGAGAAACAGGGGATTCCACCTGACTTTCAATTCGCCTTCCAGAACCTGCTTGCCGATCCACAACAGAAACAGGACGGCGGAGCCAGCCTCCATCAGGAAGATCGACCAGGGTTCGACTGCGCCGAATGCGAGGGGCCCAAACAGGAGCAGACCGAAAATCCCGTAGAGCAGGACGGTGCCAGCCAGTGTCGCGCGTTGGCTGTTGTGGTCTGCGGTAATGCTGATCGCGCTCATGAGATTGAATCCACCGGTTTGGGGGCTATTGCCGCTTGGCGGCGAGGCGGAAATCGTCGACCCAGAGCTTACCACGGATCGGATAGCCTTCCGGCAGCCGCCGGATACGCAGCACAAGCAGTCTGCCGTCGTCTCCGGTAGTGAATTCCCCGGTGGCAGATTTCCAGAATCCCGCTGCTTCTTTCAGTTCGTCGCTGTCGTACAGGACAGCTTTGGTGTAGAAATCCTGAATCGTAAAATGCGGACCGCCGGCGCCCTCGAATTCTCCGTTCTTATAGTAGGCGGAAAACTCGTAGGTTGTACTGGGCTGCACTGCAATGAATTGGCTAATCCCCGCATCGACAATTCCCGGTCCGTCAAATGTGATCAGCATGGAGCGAGGGCCGGAGTGAAAATCGCTGGGATCCAGTGTCAGGCTAACGCTCGGCTGTTTCTGATAGCGCCAGTCGAAGCCGCCGTTCAGAATGTCCAGACTGAAATCCCCGTTGACCACCAAATTATTCCGGGTCGGGTCGTAAGAGGACAGGTGGAACAGCTTGGTGGCTTGTTGCCACACTACGCGCGCTTGATCCACATCTTTGTGATCGAGCAAGTACTGGAAATATTCGTAGGCCTCGCGCTTTTCGAAGATCTCCGAAGTTGCCATTGAAGTTGCGATCAGAGCGGCCCACACTTTCGCGGTTGCGGCCGTCTCTTGTTTGGTCATGAGCAGGTTGAGAAACGCGAGGTAGGCTGCCGACTTTGCAGGGACAACGTCGCGCAAAAGCATGTCGACATCCGGGTTGATGCGCCAGCAGAATTGAATGGCGAGGTTGGCAAGAGAGGGTTCATACTCCAAAACCACATGGAACTCGCGCAAGGCTTTCTGGTTATCGCCTTGCACGAGGTAGAAATTGGCCGCTTCCCAGGCCACGTCAGGAGTGGTCGGATCGGCCTCAATGGCGTGTTCCAACGCCCAGGTTTGATTGGAAATGTCTCCGAGCACCTGGTAGGCCGAGGCCAGATCGAACCAGTAACGGGCGGAATGCGGGTTGAGTTGAACGGCGGCGCGGTAGGGTTCGATGGCTGTGGCTGGGTCTCTGGCAACGAGGGCGTAGTAGCGTCCCAGATGATTGCGGTAGTCGGCGTTTCCGGTGTCGAGACGGGCCGCGCGCAGCAGACTTGCAGGCTCCGGTCGATCAGCGAACACGGACGCGACCAACAGCCGCGCCGCCAGCAGCACATAGATCAGGCAGAGCGCTGCGGCCGTGCCAATGACGAACTTTTTCCGCGAAGAAGAATTGAGGAGCATTTCCATAAGAATTCAGGCGGAAGCGAACCGACGAACCCACGGAAGTTCCTGGTTACGCGCTATTGGGCGATGCCTCAGCGGCGTCCTCGGTGTCGTCGGTCTCCTCATCGTCATCGTGCGATGCATCGTCGCGATAGTACCGGGAATATTTGCCCTGATATTCGTAGTAGTAGTAGTAATCGGGCGAGCTGAGATCGACTGCATTCAACAGCACGCCAGAGACTTTGGCATTCACTTGCATGAGGATGTCACGGGAGCGGCGGAGCGCCTGCTTGGTGGTCTGTCCGGAACGGATGACGAGTACGATGGCATCGGCACGCGGCGACAGCACCACGGCATCGGTGACTGACAGGGTGGGGGGAGTGTCGATCACGATGTGATCGTATTGCCCGCGCAGTTCCTCCAATACATCCCGCATGTTGGTAGAGGCCAGCAGTTCAGCGGGATTCGGCGGAGGCGTTCCTGCGGGCAATACCGACAGGTTGGGGAGGATGGCGGAACGGGTGATGGTCTGTTGCAAAGTGGCGCTTCCGGTCAGGACGTTGCTGAGCCCGCTGCGGGGACCCATTCCCAGGGTTTTATGGATGCTTGGCCGTCTGAGGTCGGCGTCGATCAATAGCACGCGAATGCCTTTCTGAGCCAGCACGACCGCGCAGTTGATGCTGGTGGTTGTCTTTCCTTCCTGGGGGAGGGCGCTGGTGATCATAATCACCTTGGGAGGGGCTCCCAGGTTCGAAAGCAGCAGCGAGGTGCGCAAGGCGCGATAGGATTCCGCCATTTGGGACTGAGGCCTGACCTGCGTGACTAACTCGACCGCCTCCTTGGAGGTGGCGATTACCAGGCGCTTCGCGTTGGCGCCTTCGCGCGATGTCCTCGACCCCATGGGAATCATGCCGAGCGGAGGCAGGCCGGAAATCATTTGTGCCTGTTCCGTGGTGCGCACCGTGTTATCCAATCCTTCCAGCAGGAAGGCGAGACCCACTCCGGAGGTCAAGCCCAGCATGAAAGCGAAAGAGAGATTCCGAGGAATATTCGGTTCGATGGGCGAAGTAGGGACGCGAGCGCTGTCGACAATGCGGAAGTTGTTGGATTTAAGCCCCGCCGAAACTCCAGCTTCCTTCAGTTTCTCCAGCAGTCCTTCATACAGTTGGCGGTTGCTGTCGAGGTCGCGCTTCAGCAGGCTATACTGGATGGCGCTTTCGTTGAGCTTGTTGGCCTCCTGTTTCTGTTTTTCGAGAGCGTCGTGCAGCATGTTTTCGCGTTGCAAGGCGGCCATATACTGGCCACGGATTTTGCCCGCGACCTTTCTCGTTTCCCCCAGAATCTGCGCGTCGATTTCCTTAAGCTGGCCGTTCAGTTGCGCCACTTTCGGGTAAGAGGGACCAAACTGCGTGCTCAGCTCGGCGGCCTGGATTTTCACGTCGGCTTCCTTGCCACGGAGACCCTCGAGCAGGGAAGAAGCCGACTGCATGCCGGTTCCCGCCGCGTCCAGGACGCCGGCAGCGGAGGCGATGGTGTCGGCATCCCCTGATTGGACCAGGCGGTACACGGATTCCTTGTCCATGCGCTCGGATTCCGCAGCGGTCAGGGCTTTGTTCAATTCATCCAGTTTCACGGTGGTGATGTTCTGCTTCTCGTCGATGCCCAGAATTTCGTGTTCTTTCTGGTAGCGCACCAGTTTTTCCTGGGAGGTTTCGACCTGCATCTCCAAGTCCACGAGCTGCTTCTTGAGCCAGTCGGAGGCCTGCATGGTGGAATCGAAGCGGGACTTGAAGTTGTTGTCGCGGTAGATTTCCATCAGGGTGTTTACCACGTCGGCGGCCAAATCTTTATCAGGACTACGGTAATGCACCTCGACGATGTGAGTGTTGGGAGCAAGCGTGACCCTGAGATTGCCCCGGAAACTGGAGAGCAGGGCAAAGGTTCGACCGGAGTCGGCCTGCAGAGGATCGGGGGCAAGATCGAGCGAAGAGGGTAGAGCGGCGGTTTTTCCGCCAAACTCTGGCCGACGGTCCAGGGCCAGCTCCTTGACTACTTGCAGGGCGAGAAGATCGCTCTGCAGAATCTTTACTTCCGTTTCCAGTTCGGTGGGATCGTAATAGTCAACGTTGAAGGTGGGAGAATTACTGAAGTTGACCAGGCCGGAATCGGGCTTGTTGATTTCAATGCTGCCGCTGGCCTCATAGACCGGCGTCATCTTGAGGCTGGCGATGGCTACCACGGAGAATATGGTGAACAGGCAGGCCAGAACCGTCCACTTGCGCTTCAGTAAAACACGAACATATTCGCCGAGGGCCGATTCCTGAGAAAGAAGTTCGGGGTAGATGCGCGGACCGATCGATCTTCCCAAGTCCGCGCCTGCGGGCTGCATTTCGCGAACGATTGGGTTAGTGGCCTGCACCAGCGGTCCGGAATCCATGCGTTCTCCTCAACACGTTTTCAAAGCCCTTCCCGGGCTCTGCGGGCCGCTGCGGCACGCACAACCCAAAGAAAGTCCGGTGAATCGATGGCTGGTTCATCGCCGGGATTTCTCACACTAGTGATGTAGCGGTTTTGCCGATATTCTAGCATTGCCTGCCGCGAAAACCATTGAGGAATCTGGGAAGCAGCGCTTTTGGTGCAATGAAGGGTGGTGTCCTGAATCAGGGCGACTACTCGATGAAGCATGGTTCGCGCGGATGCGAAAAACTCCGCTATACTACCCTGCAATCGTCAATCCCAGCACGGAATGGAGCCACGTTTGTTTTCCGTCCTTCATCCACGGGAAAGGTTATCGTGATGCGACTGGAGTGCGACGATCCTGAACTGACAAACGCCGATAGGGACGGCTGGGTTGGCAGTCGACCGGCATACGAAGCGCAAACAAGATGGCTGAGGCAGGCTTGATGAATTGGTCGGAACAGGAAGTGCTGGTTACGGGCGGGACAGGGTCGTTCGGGAAGAAGTTCGTCGAAATCATGCTGCGGGAATATCATCCGAAGCGGCTGGTGATCTTCAGCCGCGACGAACTCAAGCAGCATGACATGCGCGCTTCCGGGTTCGATCACGGCAGCCTGCGTTATTTTATCGGGGATGTGCGCGATGCCGGACGTCTGCAACGGGCTTTTGCGGGCGTGACGGTGGTGGTGCATGCAGCCGCCCTGAAGCAGGTTCCGGCTTGCGAATACAATCCGTTCGAGGCAATCCAGACCAACATCATAGGTGGCCGCAACGTGATCGACGCGGCCATCGACCAGGGAGTGCAACGCATCCTGGCTCTCAGCACCGACAAAGCCGTGAATCCGGTCAATCTGTACGGAGCTACCAAACTCTGCGCCGAAAAGGTGTTCGTGCAAGCCAACGCCTATGCTGGATCACGGGAGACGCGCTTCAGCTGCGCGCGGTATGGGAATGTTGTCGGCAGCCGGGGCAGTGTGATTCCGGTGTTCCTGGAGCAGCGCAAGCGGGGCCGAATCACGGTCACCGATCCGCGTATGACCCGCTTCTGGCTCACGCTGGAACACGGCGTGCGTTTTGTGATCGGCTCGATCGAGCAGATGCACGGGGGCGAAATCTTCGTACCCAAGATTCCCAGCATGCGACTGGTGGATCTGGCAGAGGCCGTCGCTCCGGGATGCGCGGTGGAATATATCGGCATTCGGCCCGGGGAGAAATTGCATGAGGTACTGCTTTCCGAAGATGAAGCGCGCAACGCTCTGGAATTGGACGAAATGTATGTTATCCAGCCGTCTCATCCCTGGTGGAAAAGAGGAAACTGGCTGCAGGGCCGGGAGCTGCCACAGGGCTTCCGTTACACCAGCGACAGCAATGAACAGTGGCTGAGCCACGAGCAACTTCAGGAACTGATTGAGCCCGAATCCGTGGAGAAGGCGCGAGTGCCGGCATAGATGCTACGCAGCAGGCCGGATAAGCGGCCGAACCCAGTACCGAGCACTCCAAGGAGCACTTTTCGGGGCACGTTTCGGGACACCTTTCGGAACACTTTTTGGGACATTTTTCGGGACACCCGACCAAGAGCAGAGCGATGCATGTAACACGCACCAGTCAGGAAGCGCTCGCTGTCGATGGCGGAACTCCTGTGCGGAAGACGCTTCTTCCTTACGGGCGACAGTCCATTGAGGCGGACGACATTCAAGCGGTGGTCGATGTGCTGCGCTCCGATTGGCTGACCACGGGGCCGAAAGTGGGAGAGTTCGAGGAAGCGTTCGCAGCCTGGGTGGGGGCCAAGCATGCAGTGAGCTTCAGTTCCGGTACGGCGGCATTGCATGGCGCTGCCTTCGCCGCAGGGCTCAAGCCGGGCGATGAAGCCATCACAACCCCGATGACGTTTGCGGCCACGGCAAACTGCGTGCTGTACCAGGGAGCGACTCCGGTTTTTGCGGACGTCAGTGTCGATACGCTCAATCTTGATCCGGAGAAAGTCGAAGCACGAATCACACCGCGCACGCGGGTGGTACTTCCCGTGGATTATGCGGGTCATCCGGCGGAACTGGATGCGATCCTCAAGCTAGCTGCACGCCACGGGATAGTCGTGATTGAGGACGCCTCGCACGCGCTGGGCGCCGAACATCGGGGCAGGCGTACCGGCAGCATCGCCGACATGACTGCCTTCAGTTTTCATCCGGTGAAGCACCTGGCGACTGGAGAAGGCGGTATGGTGACGACGGACCGCGCGGATTGCGCCCAAGTGCTGCGACGGTTTCGTAATCACGGCATCTCCAGCGACGCCCGGCAGCGTCGGGCCGATGGTCAGTGGCACTACGAAATGGTGTTGCTCGGTTTCAATTACCGGCTCAGTGATATCGGATGCGCGCTGGGACTGTCGCAACTGGAAAAGCTGGAGGCGAATCTGTTGCGGAGGCGAGAGATTGCGGCGCGCTACACGGCTGCGTTCGGCGATCTTGCCGGAGTGACGCCGCCCACGGTGCGAGCCGACGTGAAACCAGCATGGCATCTGTATCCGATCCGGCTCAATCTCGAAGAGTTAACCGCGGATCGGGCCCAGGTTTTCCGGGCGCTGCGGGGCGAGAACATTGGGATCAACGTTCACTATATCCCGGTGCATCGCCATCCCTATTATCGCGATCGCTTTGGGTACCGCGGGGGCGAGTATCCCATCGCGGAGGACGCTTACGAGCGTCTGATCAGCCTTCCGATGTTTCACGGGATGAGCAGCGAAGATGTGGAGGATGTGGTCGCGGCGGTCCGCAAAGTCGTGGGTCATTACACCCGCTGACGGCGGCGCTCGGATTCTGAACGAGATAGTTGTGACCGAATGAAACGTGAGAGGAAACCTCCGAAGGTTGTGGCAATCGTCCAAGCGCGGATGGGTTCCACTCGCCTTCCCGGCAAGGTGCTTGCCGACATCCAAGGCCACCCGATGCTTTGGTATGTGATCCGGAGAACCCGAGCCGTGGAGACCGTGGATGAGGTTGTAGTTGCCACCACGACCGAGCCCGCCGACAACGCGATTGTTGCTTTTTGCCGCGAGCACGAGGTGAGCAGTTTTCGTGGCAGCGAAACGGACGTTCTCGACCGCTACTACCACGCGGCACGCCAGCACGACGCCCAAATTGTTGTCAGGATCACTTCCGACTGTCCGCTGATTGACCCCGAGGTCATCGATAAGACGGTGCGAGCGTTTTTGGATGAACAGCCCGACTATGCTTCCAATTGCGTTCTCCGCACCTATCCCCGCGGGCTGGATACGGAAGTGATGAGCTTTCGGGCGCTGGAGCTGGCCTGGGGCGAGGCCTGTCAGCCTTACCAGCGTGCTCATGTGACTCCTTACCTTTACCGGAATCCGGGACAGTTCAGGATTCTGTCGGTAACCGGAGACGAGGACTACAGCGCCTGCCGTTGGACGGTGGATACTCCGGAGGACTTGGAATTTGTCCGCGCAGTTTACGCTCGCTTTGAGGGCAAAGGTTTCGCGTGGGGTGATGTAGTGAAACTGATGGAACGTGAACCGGAACTCGCTTGGATCAATCGATCGGTTGCGCAGAAGGCGCTGCACGAAGGTTGAACGGGGCGAACCTCGCGCGCTGACCACGTGACTCTCATCAATCATGAAGATTCTGCTAGTACATTTCGAGGACGATCCGGGGAAAGGGCCCTGGGCAAGTGTGCGCTGGGACCATGTCGTGGATCTCGGACTGGGCGGGAAGAATAGCTACGCGCGCTGGATCCGCCAGTTGCGCTGTCCGGTGACAAGCCTGGATTCTCTGCGGAACGGGTTTGACGATTTCCGGCGAGTGCGCGACATGCTGGGCGTGGGATGTGGGCGGCTGATCGACGAACATGGCCTGGACTGGTGGGAAATCATGTCGATTCTGCTGCATGGCGAATTGGAGACGCTTCTGCTGCTGCAGCGCTTTCTGCGAACGGTTAGCGCGGGCGATGAAGTGTATGTTTCGCGTCCCGGTCTTCATGCCAGTCTTTTGCAGTGCCTGCTGCGGGCGCGGGTGAGCGTTTTTCCTTTGCGACGGGGAGCCCAAAAGGGCGGCCTGGGACACTATGTTCGCGTTTCCAACAAGCTCTCGGCGCCGCAGATGATCGACGTTTTCTGGGATAAGTACGATGCGGGGTACCAGTTCCGCGGGCGCCTGGCACGCAAACGCCAGCCTTCCACGCGACCGGTGGTGTTGCTTCCCACGGCGTACGTAAATGTGTCGCGAACCGGCATCGCCTATGCCAACACCTTTCCCGAAGAAGATTTTCTTCTGGTGACGACGCGACAAAGCGGCTGGATACAAGATCCCCCGCGAAATGTTGCGGCGGCGTGGCTGTCTTCGTATGCCTCTGTCCGCGACCGGAGGGGCGAGATTGCGGACCTTGAAAACCGCTGGCGATCTTTGCTGGACGAATTGGGAGGAGTGGCGGAATTCGAGATCCTGAACCGTCTGGGATACATGGACAGTTTTCCGCGCCGGTTCCGGCATGGACTTGAGGTTCGCGACGCCTGGCGGAATGTTCTCGATACTGAACCGGTGCAGGCCGTGCTGTGCGCGGATGACAGCAATCCGTACACGCGGATCCCTCTGCTGTTGGCGCGGGCGCGTGAGTTACCGAACATCGCCTGCCATCACGGGGCTCTGGATGGCCGTTACGTTTTCAAGCGAACCTACGGGGATGTGATTTGGGCGAAGGGAAAGATGGAGGAAGATTATCTGGTGCGAAGCTGTGGAGTGCCTGGTGAGAGAGTAGAAATTGGCGCTCCGGCACTGCCGGTGAACTGGAACGGAGTGGAGCCATCGAACCGTCAGACCTTCCGGCCGAACCTACTTTTCATTTCGGAGGCATTTGATGTGTCAGGTGGACGACCGGAAGAGTTCTACAGGGATATTTTGCCGCCGCTGGCGGACCTGGCCCTGGCCACTGGGCGGAAGCTGATTGTGAAGTTGCATCCGGCGGAAAGCGAACGGGAACGGGCCAGTATATTGTCTCGAATACTTTCCGCCGAGCAGCGGAGTGCCACAGAGATCGTGAGCGGTCCTCTCACTGAGGATCTTCTGGCTTCCGCCTGGTTCGGTATCACGATACTTTCCACGGTGGCGATGGAGTGCGCCATTCGCGGGATTCCATGCTTCTTGTGCAAGTGGCTGGAATCCCGGTCGTATGGATATGTGGAGCAATTCATTCGCTTCGGAGTGGGAATTGGTCTGAACGATCCGGGTGAAATCGAGAAAATCCCGCAATACTTAGAGCAGCGTGCAGTGAGCGCGGAGGTGAGTGAGAATTGCTGGCAAGCCGCCGGTGCAGGACGCCTGCGAGAGCTATTGACCACATCCCACGGAACCTGTACGACGGCGACAGGTTGAGTTGAAGGCAGAATTCTTAGAGCAACGTTGTGGGTGAAGGAACGCTTCTAATCCGGGCAGACGCCAGTGTCGGCATGGGAACGGGCCACGTGATGCGAGGTCTCGCGCTGGCGCAGGCGTGGCAGGACGCGGGTGGGCATTGCATCTTTGCGATGGCAGCGTCGACCCCCGCAGTCGAGCAGCGCCTTAAAGCTGAGGGAATGGAAGTAGAACAGCTCAGCGTCAGCGCAGGGACGCCCGAGGATGCGAGACATGCCGGTTGTATTGCCGGCAAGAGGGGTGCGGCCTGGATCGTTGTAGACGGTTATCAGTTCGGCTCGGCGTATCAATCGGCGATCAAGTCGGCCGGGTTCAAAGTTCTGTTTGTGGACGACAATGTCCACGCCGAAGGCTACACCGCCGATCTGGTGCTAAACCAGAACATCCACGCGACTCCGAGCCTGTATGCGAAGCGTGACACGCACACCCGCTTGCTGCTTGGACCGCGGTACGCCATGCTTCGACGAGAGTTTCGCGGGTGGCGTAACTGGCGGCGCGAGGTTCCCACGAGCGGGCGGAAGATCCTGGTCACCATGGGAGGCAGCGACCCGAACGATCTGACAAAAGGAGTAATCGAAGCGATCCGGCAACTTGCGAACCCGAAACTGGAGACGGTGGTTCTTATGGGAGGCAGCAACCCGCATTTGCGGTCCATTGAAGCTTCGATTCAGAAAGAGTCGATGCGTCTGGTCACCGATGCGACCAACATGCCTGAGTTGATGACGTGGGCAGACGTTGCGGTTGCGGGTGCGGGCACGACGTTCTGGGAGATGTGTTTTCTGGGATTGCCCGGCATTCTGCTGGTGCTCGCAGAGAATCAGGAGGGTGTGGCCGTGGCCGCCGAAAAAATGGGAGTCGCCTGGAACCTGGGGCGGGGGACGGAAGTGAACGCATCCGCGATTGCGGGCAAACTGGCGGAACTGCTCAACTCCCACCACTGGAGAACGAGCCAGTCGGGGAAGGGGCGGAGACTTGTCGACGGCCGGGGCGCGGAACGAGTGGCGGCGTTTGTCTCCGGCCTAGAGTTGCGGCGGACTGCGGAGTCTGATTGCGAAGTATTTTGGGAATGGGCAAATGACCCGGAAGCGCGGGCTGCTTCGTTCCGCAGCAAGCCAATCTCGTGGGAAGACCACGCGAAGTGGTTTCGAGGCAGGCTAGCCGATCCGAAAGCGATCCTCTACACGGCGACGAACAAGGAAGACTTGCCCGTGGGTGAGGTGCGATATCAGATGGAAGGGAAGCGGGCGGTGTTGTCGATCAGCCTGGGGGCGCGCTTTCGGGGATGCGGCTGGGGCCAGAAGATTCTCACAGTCGCCACGGAGAGGCTTTTCGAGGATTCCAAAGTTGAGTTCATCGATGCCTATGTCAAGCCGACCAATGACGCTTCCCTGAACTTGTTTACGGGCGCGGGTTTCGCGCAATTCCCGCCGGAAGTAATCGAGGGACAGGAAGGCATCCATTTCGTGCTGGAAAGGAGCGCCCCGGAGTGACGGAGATCATGCACATCGCGGGCCGCCGGATCGGGGAAGGTTCTGGGGTGTACGTGATTGCAGAAGTTTCTGCGAATCATCATCAAAGCCTTGAGGTAGCAGAGGACATCCTCCGTGCTGCGAAGCAAGCGGGCGCAGACGCCGTCAAGCTGCAAACGTACACGCCGGATACGATCACTCTTGCCAGCGATCGCAAGGAGTTCCACATCGGGGGCGGCACAGTATGGGACGGTCGCACGCTTCACGACCTTTACGCCGAGGCCTACATGCCGTGGGAATGGCAGCCGAGACTTAAGAAGGTGGCAGGCGAGCTGGGAATGGATCTTCTCTCGAGTGCTTTTGATTCTACCGCGGTGAATTTTCTCGAGGAGATGGGCGTGCCGGCTCACAAGGTGGCTTCATTCGAACTGGTAGATATTGCTCTCATTCAGCGAATGGCCCGCACGGGCAAGCCACTGATCATGTCCACGGGCATGGCGACGGTGGAGGAAATCGAGGAGGCTTTGCAGTGTGCTCGCGAGGCGGGCGCAACGGAGATTGCGCTGCTGAAATGTACGAGCGCTTATCCCGCGCCGGCTGAGGAGATGAATTTGCTGACGATTCCGGAAATGGCGCGGCGATTTGGAGTGCCCGTGGGATTGTCCGACCATACGATGGGAATCGCAGCGCCGGTGGCAGCAGTCGCATTGGGGGCCTGCATTATCGAAAAGCATCTGACGTTGTCGCGCTCAACGAAGGGACCGGACAGCGCATTCTCCCTGGAACCGCAGGAATTCAAAGCCATGGTGGATGCGGTGCGGACCGTTGAAAAAGCTCTTGGCGAAGTGCACTTCGGCCCCAGCGGCAAGGAAGAAGCCAGCCGAGCCTTTCGCCGATCTTTATTTGTGGTGGAGGATGTGAAGAAGGGCGAGGCATTCACCGCGGCAAATGTGCGGTCGATTCGGCCTGGAGATGGGCTGCACCCGCGGCATCTGACGGAAGTGCTGGGCAAGAGCGCGGCGCAGGGGATCAAGCGTGGTACTCCTCTGACCTGGGAGTTTGTGGTCCGATCATGAGGTGCTTGTCGTGAGCCCGATTTTGAAGCGAGTCGTGTATCCGTGGCTGGCCAACTCCGGATACCTTCGCCGGCGTGCGGATGGTGGGGCTTTTTGTGTTCTTACCTACCATGGAGTTCTGCCCTCTGGATACGAGGTGAGCGACCCCCAACAGGACGGCAGCCTGGTAAGTTCCGAAAACCTTCGCGGCCAGCTTCAGTTGCTAAAGGAGTGCTACCACGTGGTATCGCCGGACGAGGTGCGGGACTGGGTCGTCAGCGGCAAAGAACTGCCCGAGCGAGCTGTCCTTCTTACCTGCGACGATGGGCTGCGGAATGCGCTCACCGACATGGCGCCGATTTTGCGGGAAGAAGGTGTTTCGTGTCTTTTCTTCGCGCTGGGTGCGTCGGCCGCGGAGAACTCCCAGATGTTGTGGTACGAAGAACTCTATCTCCTGTTGCTGGCTGCGCCTGCCGGGGGCTACTCCTTCGATTCGCTGGGAACAAGAGTCGAGTTGGGAGACCGAGCACAGAGAAGGTCGGCGTGGTGGAATCTGGTGAAGAAGCTGTCGCAATGCGATCAGCCGGCAAGGACAAGGTTCCTCGAAGCATCGCGGATCCAGTTCGGATTGCATGATGAATGGAACGCGGAGTGCACGAACAACGAAGCGCAGCGCCGGCGCTTCGGCTTGCTCAACCGAACCGACTTGCGGCAACTCGTGGACCAGGGGATGAGCATAGGGTCGCACACGCTGAACCACCCGATCCTCTCGCAACAGAGTTCCGAGTTGGCCTGGATGGAGATCTCAGAGAGCCGCAGCGTACTGGAGAATGCCACGGGAAAGCCGGTATGGGCACTGGCTTACCCGTTTGGAGATGCAGCGTCGGTAACCACCAGAGAGATTCAGATGGCGGAGCAAGCCGGCTTTGAATGCGCGTTCATGAATATCGGAGGGGGATTTGGCGCATCTTTACCAAGATATGCGCTCCCCAGAGTCCACGTCACAGCGGACATGAGTTTGTCTGAATTCGAAGCTCATGTCTCCGGTTTCCACCGCGATTTCCGATCTCGCCTGTCGGGAGACACCGCGTAAAGACCATCCGCGAGACCCGGGCCTGATGCACCATGGCCAATACGAAGCCCGATTCCAAGCCAGATCCGAACATTGATACCTACAACGCGCCCGAGGTCGCTCAGTACTATGCGGCGCTGAACTGCCTGACACTCTGTGAGCAATTGCTGTTCGATGCGCACCTCAGACCAGGCGCAGCGATCCTTGACCTGGGCGTGGGCGGAGGACGCACAGCGGCGTACCTCTCGGCCATAGCGGGGCGGTATGTCGGGATTGACTATGCTTCAGAGATGATCAAGGTGTGCCGGAAGAAGTTTCCCCAGCTTGAGTTTGAAGTGGGGAATGCTGCTGACCTGTCGAGGTTCCCGTCGTCGAGCTTTGACGCGGTCGTGATGGCCTTCAACGGAATGGATTACGTAATTCCGGACGAATCCCGCTTCCGCGCGTTGCGAGAGATTCGCCGTGTGCTGAAGCCAGAGGGAATGCTGATTTTCTCCTCTCACAACCCACGGTCAATCTGGGTGCGGGCATCGTGGAATCCACAACGTGTGCGAGAGCTGGCGGAAACCATTGTGGGCAGCGACTCCAGTCTCTTTCGACCATTGCTAAGGTTTTTTACCGCGGCGCGCGTGGTCTCAGCGGAGGTGCAAGCTGTGCTGCGGTCGCTGGGACGGGCCGCGCGAAGATTGCCAACGCGGGCCTTTTGGCAAGGGCAGGGTTATCTAATCGATCCCGCGCATGGCGGTCTGAAGACTCATCTGGCATCTCCGGAAAAGGTGACCGGTGAACTGGGCGGGTTCGGTTTCCGGCTATTGCGCGTGCTGGGGGACGACTATCCGCGAGTCAGCCGGCCTTATGTGACAGATTGGTACTACTATGTATTCTCAAAAACCGGAGCGACTGGAGAGAAGTGAGTCTGCGTATCGTTCTGCACAGGGAGATTCCTGAAAACCCAAAACTGTGGCGCCAGTGGAATGATGTGGCGCTGCAGATGGAACGCCCCGAAGTGTTTTACACGTGCGAGTGGGCGCTGGCCGTGCAGTCTGCCTACCGTGCTTCCCTTAAGCCGCTGTTGATCTTAGGTTATGAGGAAGACGATCTGGTCGGGGTGGCGTCGCTGGCGACGGATATTGCGCAAGAGAACATAACTTTTCTTGCCGCCACGACTGGCGACTACTGCGAGTTTCTGAGTCAGCCGCGACGGCGGGCCGAGTTCGTTGAAGCAGTCTTCGCGGAGCTCGGTACGACGAACGCGAGCTTCATCGCACTCGCGAACCTGCCGGAAGGCTCAGCCACTCCCGCCGCACTGCGGGCTGCGGCGCGGAAGTACGGTTTTCACCTGTATATGCGACCGGCATACTTGTGCTCCCAGGTGGAACTGGGATCTGGAAAACAACGCCAGGAACTGAAGGCGGCTCTCGCGGGCAAGAAAAGGCTTCGCCGGTACCTCCGAGCGATGGAGCGCGAGGGGCCAGTGACATTTGCGCATCTGCAGTCGCAGTCCCAGATTCAAGCGGCCTTGCCGGGTTTCGCCGACGCGCACGTGGCGCGCTTTCAGGCCACGCGGCGTATCAGCAGCCTCGCCACGCCCGAGCGCCGGTTCTTTCTGGAGGAACTCGCGAGGAGATTCTCCGGCAGCGGGGTTGTGACATTGAGCCGGTTGATGATTGGCGAGCGACCTGTTGCCTGGAACTACGGCTTTCAGTACCACGGAAGTTGGTTTTGGTACCAGCCGACCTTTGACAGCCGCGAAGAGGAGAATTCTCCGGGCCACTGCCTGCTTTCGCGGATTGTGATCGAAGCCTGCGATATGGATGGAATGAAGGTGGTTGATTTGGGCCTGGGTGCGGAAGGTTATAAGGAGCGATTTGGGAACAGTACGCGCCAGACGCTCTACGCAACGGCGACGAGGTCTTGGAGCCGGCATCTGCGAGAAATCGTGAGGTATCGCGCGGCCAGCGCGTTGAAACAGTGGCCAAAAGTCGAGTCCGTATTCCGCCGCGTCCTGAATCGATAGCAGAAGGCGCCAGGTCGCCACACCGAGAGCGAAAAAGCATTTAGACTAGCGGTCAGTCATGAGCGAATCGCGTGAAGTTCGACTTCCTGCCGATTTGTGCGCCGCGGTGGAAGATAAGTTTGGCGGCACGTTCCGTGGCATGGACGAACTCGTTGTCTTCTTGTTGCAAGAGCTGATCCGCGGGGACACCCTCGACCTGGATCGAGCTGATCAGGCGGTCGTGGAACAGCGGCTCAGGGATTTGGGATACATGTGAGCGGTTGGCACTGTTTGGACCTCATGCCTAAGTCAAGCCGGACGCCGAGGGCCGTTGATGCTGAACATCTTGCGTAGCGCGTTACGGCGTGGGCGTTCACTTCTGCCGGTGGAGGGCTTCGCCTTCGGACGCCCGCTGGTCGCGCTGCAAAGCGATGACTGGGGAAGAGTCGGCGTGCGGGATCGCGACGGTTGGGAAGAGTTGCGGGATCTGGGTGTGAACCTCGGAGAACGCAGCTACGACTTCTACAGTATCGAGACGGCTGAGGATGTCGCGGCGGTTGTGTCGCTGTTGCAACGCCACCGCGATTCGACTGGACGATCTGCTTGTCTGGGCATGAACTTCATCGTAGCGAACATCGACTTCGCAAGAGTGAGCGCCAACAATTTTCGTCACATTCATCTTCGTGCTTTGACCGAAGGTCTTCCAGACGGGTGGAGGCGGCCGGGCTTGTTCGAGGCGTACCGGGAAGGGATTTCCGCCGGTGTATTATCTCCAGCGCTGCACGGCACGACGCACTTCTGCGGGCCGGCAGTGGAACGGCATTTGGACGACCCGGGGGAGCGCGGCGTTTTGCTGCGAAGCTTATGGAAGGCGGGAGTTCCTTATATTCACTGGCGCATGCCCTGGATTGGATTTGAATACTGGGACCCTGAATGCCGAGGGGAGGAAGAGTTCCTGGCCTCTGAAGTGCAGGAAAGTCTGATTGATTCCGCGGTGGAGAGCTTTAGAGGATTTTTCTCGACGTCTCCGCGTTCGGCTTGCGCTCCCGGTTATCGCTCTAACAGGAATACGCATCACGCGTGGGCGAAGCGTGGAATTCAGGTGGCGCAGAACGGGCCGGGGAGCGCGATGCCGCCCCACTTTGACGGAGATGGCATTTTGCATCTGTACCGCTCGATAGATTTCGAGCCTGCCATAGCACAGGAATTTTCTGTGGAGGCGTGCTTGCGGGCGGCCGAGGATTGTTTCACCCGCGGCCTTCCCGCGATTGTTTCGGTTCATTCCATCAACTTCCACTCAACGCTGAAGGATTTTCGGAGCCGCACGCTTAGCCTGCTCGATGAGTTTCTGGCAGCTCTGGAAGCGAACCACCCTGATCTTCTGTATGTTCGCGACGAGGACTTGTACGACCTGGTGGACAAAGGAACATTTCAATCGATGCAAACTGCTGTGCGGGTTGCGGTGACAAAACGGAAGTGTAGGCGCGGGGCGGTTGCGGGAGGATGGAGAGCTTAAATGGCTGCCCGGAAATCGGTGGTTCTGGTCACCGTAGACTGCCTGCGTGCGGATCACTGCGGCTTCATGGGCTATCGCCAACCGACGACGCCTTTCCTTGATCGTCTAGCTGGCGAAAGCTTTCTTTTTCCTGCCGCCATTGTGGCGGGCGTTCCCACCTATTACTCGCTTCCCGCGATCCTGGCATCGCGTTATCCGTTGGCGTTGGGGCGCGAAGTGCTGGGGCTTGCACCCCAGGAAGAGAATCTGGCGTCGGCACTTAAGGGAGACGGATATGCGACGGCCTTCTTCGGCGCCGGCAACCCTTATCTATCGGCGCGGTTTGGCTACGGTTTCGGCTTTGATACATTTCGCGATTTCCTGGATGGCGACCTCACTCCGCTTTCCGGTCCAGACAATGCGTCACTGAACCGCAGCGGTTGGGCAGGGCGCGTGAATGGCATTCTGGAAAGAATCAGCCATACTGTCCCAGGGATGGGTGCTGCCTACGATGAGCTCTATTTTCAATACTGCCAGCGCTGGGCCGCGCCTTCGGCTGGATCGCTCGATACGCTGCGTCGCTTCCCGGCCGCCGATGTGATCGTCGAGCAGGCGCGCACCTGGCTGGCCTCCGTGGGAGAGAATCCTTTCTTCCTGTGGCTGCACTTCATGGATCCGCATTCACCTTATTATCCGACGGAGAAAGGACTGGAAATCTTCAGAGCGAACCAGTTGACGGCTTCTCGCGCGCGCTATCTGAACGCGTATTGGAACCGCTTTGACGTTGCAAGCGCACGTCTGCGCCGTCACCGCGAAGAAGTCATCGCCATGTACGACGCTGGGGTTTGCTGGGTGGACGCGCAGATTTCGCGACTGGTTGAGGCTCTGCGTCAGCTTAGACTCTGGGAGAACTGCGTCTTTGCATTTACCACGGATCACGGCGAGGAGTTCCTGGAGCACGGCGGCCGCTATCATGCGCCCTCGCTGGTGGAAGAGTTGATTCACGTTCCGCTGGTAATCCGCGTGCCCGGAGTGACGAGAAGGCCGGTTTCCAGCAATCCCTTCAGCTTGCTGCACCTTGCACCAACGCTGCTGGCGGCCGCCCAGTTGCCAATCCCGACCGAATTCCAGGGACAGAGTCACTGGGAACACATCCGGGAAGGAGCGGCATGGACTGAGCCTGCAATTTCCGAGTGTATCGGCGGTTGCACGAATCCTTTTCGCCCCGAGCAGCGCCGCGGGGCGCGGTTGCTCGCAGTCCGGGAGGCGCGCTACAAGCTGCTGTTAAATTTCGATACCAGCACGGAGTTGTTGTTTGATCTCGAGACCGATCCGGGAGAACAGACGCCCTTGCCGAACGCAACCGGAAAGGCGGAGCGTCGTCGCTTGCTTGAGGCGGCGCTCACACATCTGCGCAGGGTCAGTACCCGGCAAAGTGCAGAGGCTTACCTGCGGGCGCGTTTGCGCGAGATTGGCCTGAATCTCACAAATGACGCAGCAATCGCAAGTACACATGCTTTCGGCTAGGAGAACCCAAGCGAGTTGCCTGAGAAAACCGAAATGAAGCCGATCAAGCTGTTGGTCGACTCTCTCGCGGATGAGGGCCTGACCAACGCTCAAATGATCAACGCGCGGGAGATCGTGAGCCGATTGAACCCGGATCGCTTTTCCGTCACGATGTTTATGCACGGACCCGCCGCTGCGGAAATCAGTGGCAGGCCGAATACGCGTTTGATCCAACTGCCAGACCGGCTGCAGACGATTCCTATCCTGACCAGCTTCCTGCTCGGGAAGCAGGATATTCTGTTCTATCTGAAAGCATCGCCGGCTAGCCAATGGTATTTGAAGTTGCGATCGCTTCGGAGCAACCATTGCACGGTCGCAGGTACAATCGAGTCGCAAACTGACTGGCGGGATGAGACGATTACTCCGCAAACGATCCGGCTTATCGAGAAGACTACTCTGCGTTGTGATCATCTGTTCAGCAACTCCGCGTTCGTCAAGCGGAGTCTGGAAAAGAATTACGGCCTGCAGAGCGAAGTGGTTCCGACCGGGGTTGATACCGACTTCTTTACGCCCAATTGTGATAGGCCCGCGAATCAGAGACTGCGCGTGCTGTTTGTGGGGGCGCTTCGAGTTTTCAAGGGGCCACAATTGCTTCTCGATGCGGCGCAACGCTTCCCGCAAGCGGATTTTGTCGTCGTGGGAGATGGCGTTATGGGGCAACAACTGCGCAACCGCACCAAGGGACTGCCTAACGTTGAGATGCACGGCACGCTGGGGCGGACCGCGATTCGGGAACAATATCGCAGGGCAGACATTTTCCTGTTTCCCTCACGCTGGGAAGGGTCGCCCAGAGTCTTGATGGAGGCGGCGGCCAGCGGTTTGCCGGTGATTGCGCGCAAGGATTACGAACCCGAGTCTGTCATCGACGGGAAGACCGGTTTCCTGGCAGCTACGGACGAGGAACTGATGACGCGTTTGTCGCAACTACTCGCGAATCCTGAATTGTGCCGCGCGTTGGGACAGGCGGGGCATTCTCATATCGCTCGCTTCGGTTGGGACGTGATCACGCTCCGGTGGGAGACCATCTTCACCCGCTTGGCGCAGGCGCAAGGGAAGGACTCACGATCTTGATCCTAGGGACGGCTGAAAGCTTTCTCCACCCTCGCATTGCGGACTCGCGCGACGTGGCGTGTCCTAGGGCGTTTTGCCGGGAGCCCGCCCCTTGATCGCGAAGCTGGTAATCGTTACCGAGATCATTGCGCCGTATCGGATTCCTGTTTTCAATGCCCTGGCGCGCAGGCCCGAAATTGATCTGCACGTTATTTTTCTCTCCGAGAACGATCCCGCACTGCGCCAGTGGCGGGTGTATAAAGACGAGATCGATTTTCAGTACCATGTGCTTCCCTCCTGGCGGCGACGCTTCGGCAGATATAACGTGCTGATCAATCGTGGAGTGTTTTCAGCGCTGAACAGAATCCGGCCCGATGCTGTGTTGTGTGGCGGATACAACTATCTGGCTTCCTGGGAGTCCGCTTGCTGGGCGAGAGTTCATCGGGTGCCATTGCTGCTTTGGTCGGAAAGCACGGCATTAGACAGGCGACGAGGCCATCGTCTTGTGGAATTCATGAAGACTCGCTTCCTGAGCCTGTGCAGGGCTTTCGTTGTGCCTGGGAGATCGTCGTTGCAGTATTTGAAAGATCTTGGGATACCGGATCAGCGCATATTCACCGCGCCAAACGCGGTTGACATCCCGCTATTCGCAGCCTTGGCCGAAGAAGCGCGCAGGAAGGAATTGCAGGTGCGCGCCCGCCACTCTCTGCCCCTGCGATACTTTCTTTATGTTGGCCGATTGGTGAGAGCCAAGGGAGTCTTCGAGCTTTTGGAAGCTTACGCCCAGTTGGACGGTGAGATCCGCGCGAAGGTTGGTTTAGTATGTGTGGGAGATGGCGCCGACCATGCCGAACTGAGGGAACGAGCTTCACGAATCTCACCCGGGACGATCCAGTTTCCTGGTTTTGTACATCGTGAGGGGTTGCCGGAGTTTTATGCCCTGGCAGACGCGCTGATCTTTCCAACTCATAGCGACACTTGGGGACTGGTGGTAAACGAGGCGATGTCGTCTGGTTTGCCTGTGATCTCTACAAGCGTTGCCGGATGTGCGGCGGATCTGGTGCAGGATGGCTGGAACGGATTTGTGGTTTTGCCTGGAGATCCCTTGCAACTCGCCTCCGCCATGACACGTTTAGCTGGCGATTCCGAACTGCGAATGGAAATGGGTTCCAGAAGCCGGGAACGAATCGAGGCGTACTCTCCGGCAGCTTGGGCTGAGGGATTGGTAAAGGCGGTGGAAACCGTATGCGCGATGGAGCGATGAAGGGCCGGGCTCAGCTGATTCTTTTTCCTCTGGGAATGATTGCATTTCTAGGGCTGTTTGCCTTTGCAGAGCGGCGCCCAGGTTTATTCGCGAATCCTACTTACCTCGGCGCAATTCTGGCACTGCAGATTGCCTTTGTCGGTCTGAGCCATTTTGAAGAAGTGTTCTTTCCTCTGTTGATGGGAACCTTTCTTTGGGCGGGATCAATGCTGCCGTTTGCCGAGGCCGGGAACACCCTGCGCTGGCTTTTCCTGGCAGTCGGAGCGCTCGGTGGCTTCGTCATCTGGATCAAGAGTCCACGGACGCGACATTTTGAGTCTTTCCATCTTGTGGCTGCGTTTTGCGTGCTTTCCGCAGTCGTTTCCGCCGTAGTTTCAGAGACACCACCCACAGCTTTGCTTAAGGCATTCAGCCTGTTCTTGCTGTTCCTGTATGCATCGTCGGGAGCGCGCGTGGCGATTGCCGGACGGGAAACCAAGTTTGTGAGTGGTCTGGTTCTGGTATGTGAAGTGCTGGTTTACGTTTCGGCTGTGTGTTACTTCGTTTTGGGCTACGGCGTCTTTGGAAACCCGAACGCGCTGGGCGCGGTCATCGGCGTTGTGGCAGTTCCGGTTTTGCTGTGGGCGGCGCTGGTGGCTGAAACTCGAGGGCTAAAGCAGCGCCGATTTTTTGCCTTGGCCTTGTGTGGCGCCCTGCTCTATCTGGCCAACTCCCGCGCCTCGACCCTGGGTGTGATGGTGGTTGTCCTGGTCTTCACCGTGGCTTTGCGCCATCAGCGGTTGCTCTTGCAATGTGCCTTCGTTTCTCTGTTCTTCCTTACCGTGATGGCGGTGATTAATCCCTCCGATATGGATAAAAGGGTTTCGTCGTTCACTGGAAGGGTTGTTCTTAAGGAAGGAGGTACTCAGAAGGGCCTGTTCGGGTCCCGCATGTCCCCGTGGGCTGAGACACTTTCCGTCGTCACTCGGAGCAGAAAGAATCTATTGTTCGGCACCGGGTTCGGTACCAGTGAAATGGGAGATCTCCGGCCCGGCTGGGCTGCGTCTTCGGTTTACACCACAGAGGGAACAAATCGGGAGCACGGCAACAGCTATTTAGCGTTAGCTGAGTACATGGGAATACTGGGTTCCGTGCCCTTTCTGGTCTTGCTTCTTATGCTGGTTCGGCTGCTGGTTCGAATTTATGGCTGGATGCGAAGAACCGGAAATCCCTACAACCCTTGCATTCCATTCGCCCTGGTTGCGATCGCAGGTCTGGTACATGCCTGTTTTGAAGATTGGCTGTTTGCCGTGGGATCCTATCTCTGCTTGTTCTTCTGGGTATCGGCTTTTCTGCTCATCGACCTCGCTCCACAAGCGAAAGGCGAACTGCGAATGCCTTCCCCCGCGCCTTTTTCCCGGTTCGCTCCTCCGCAAGCTGTCCGGCAACCAACCTCATAGCCGAGAAACGCTCCGGGAAGACCTTTGACCGCCGGGAGTCGTGTTCTTGTTGAATCCGTGCGTTCAGGAAGATCTCGGGACCGCCAGCGTGTGAAACCAAGCCCGGTTGATGCGTTGGTGAGGACGCACTTGCGCGCCGTAGAGGTCATATTTCGCGTCGTGCAATAGCTTCGTGACTTCCTCCGAGTTCTGTGCCGAAACCTCGCACCAGATCGTCGGCCTGACTTCGTCCAGCAGCCGTTCTGCCCCCCTCAAAACTCCTACCTCGTGGGTCTCCGCGTCGATCTTCAACACGGAGGGGGCGGGGAAATACTCCAGAAGGAAATCCAGGGTCAGCGAGACGGTCGGCTGAATGCCTCGCGCACCTCGCGCCTCCGTCGACCCAATGGCCTCAATCAAGAAGTTCGAGGCTCTGGCCCGTTCAGCGATGGCCAGCTTGGAGATCCGAGCTGAATTTGAAATGGACGCGCATACAACTTCCACCGGCGCACATGGGTATTGGCGCGCGCCCAGTCGCCGGGAAGAACGATTGATCAAATGCGCCAGCCAGAAATCCGGCTCGATGGCCAATACCAATCCCGCCCGTCCCGAGAGGGCGGCAGCGCAAAGACTGAACAGCCCGACGTTGGCGCCCACGTCCCATACCACTGAACCCGGTTTTACGAGTTCCTCCGCCATGTTGTACAGCACGGGATCGACTCGCGACATGGCTGACCAATAGCGCAGGCCCGCCTCCGGCGTAACATAGATGGGAAGGCGCCCAAATTTCGACGGGAGCCGCCGGCGCAATACAATTCCCCTGCTCAAATGCTCCGCGATCCCACGAATGCTCATGACACCCCGGCTCAATTTCGATGTTTCGAACTGGTAGTATACTGGCTCCAATAAGTCAGCGAACCATCAGCGTAGTTTGAATGTTCCAGGAGAATCGAGGATGGCGGGTCGGTCAGGGTCGCGGGCGAAAAATGATTTGACGCCTCAAGGGCCTTCCGGCCAGCGAGTGGAAATCCTGGAATGCACGCTGCGGGATGGAAGCTACGCCGTAGATTTCAAGTTCACCGAAAACGACACTGCGATCCTCGCCGGCGTTCTGGCTCGGCTTGGATTTCGCTGGATTGAAGTGGGCCACGGCGTGGGCTTGGGGGCGATGAAGGCCGGCAAAGGTACCATGCCGACCACTGACGAACGGCTCATCGAAGCGGCGAAGCGCGCCGCACCCAATGCTCAGATCGGGTGTTTTTTCATTCCTGGAATTGGCACGGCCGACCAACTCAAGTCGGCGCGGGCGGCGGGCCTGGACTTTGTCCGCATCGGGTATAACGCTCCGGAAATCGAGGATGCTTATCCTTACTTGACGTTGGCCAGGGAATTAGGGTTGAAGCCTTGTCTCAACTTCATGAAGACCTATGGCATTTCGGCCGACGCGTTTGGCGAGAAAGCAAAGGGTGGCGCCGCTGCCGGGGCGGAAGTTATTTACTGCGTTGACTCCGCGGGCGGCATGTTTCCGGAAGACGTGCGCAAGTATCTGAGCGCCGCGCGCGACCGCTGCGAGTGCCAGTTGGGCTTTCACGGACACAGCAACCTGCAGTTCGCCGTCGCCAACAGCGTGGAAGCCGTTCGTTGCGGAGCCAGCTTCATCGACACCACGCTTTACGGATTGGGACGAAGCGCAGGCAACGTTCCCACCGAAGTCGCCGTCGCCGTCTTCGATAATCTTGGGATCGAAACCGGCGTCGATCTGTTCGACGTCATGGACGCCGCTGAGGAATTCATGGGCCCGCTCATGTCGCAGATGCAGCTTTACGACATGATGTCGGTGGCGATGGGATGCAGCCAATTTCATTCTGCGTTCCTTCCCAAGGTAGCGGCGGCGGCACGCAAGCATGGAGTCGAGTTGCGCCGGCTAGTGGTCGCCATGGGGAAACTCGATCCGGTCAACCTCGATGAGGACAGTCTGAACCGCGTGGCTGGCAGTTTGCCGAAAGCGACGGGAGGGAAAGCGCGCGAGATGCTGACATCGTTCGCCGTACCGGGCATCTCCCCGCACAGCATCAGCAGTTCGCTCTCGGCGGTGCAGTCCCTAGTAGACGGAATGACCGTCACCTGTGCCAAACGCCGTGCCCGGCCTGTGCTGGAACTCGTCGCTTCGGAATCGCCTTCCCCGGACCTCGTCCTGGCGGACCTGGTGCTAGCAGAGGGTCCGGTGGTTCTCGGCAGGGTGGTCTACGGTTCGTTCGAAATGCTTGAACAGGTCTTGCGGATGACCGGCAACAGCATGCCGTTGTATCTGAATGACAAAGATGGAGGCTCGTGGGCTGCGCAGTGGCCGGCATCTCTGAGAGAGATTGTGGGTGCCGAGAGGATCCTGCCGGTGCGCTCGAAGCGATTGTTTGCGAGCTACATGGAAGATGTGGTCATGACCACGGCCCAGCGCTACGGCGACTTCTGCATGATGATCTACGGCAACCCGAACGGGACCCTGTTGCAGTATTGCTCTGAGATTTTCAGCAACGTTGTGGTGCATGGTAACTTGCCGGCCGGAGCGCCAGAGAACTGTTGGCAGATGGCGGATTTTTCTGACCGGATGCATTTCGACTTGGGAGTTGGCGTCGCGCTCGTTCTTTGTCCACCCGGTGCGGTGGACTCAGCCGCGATTGATCAGCTCCTGTTACCTGAAGGAATCGTGATCACTGCCGGCCACTTCCCCCGCTTCGAAACGGACCTTCCGGGCCGCGCGATCCTGCGGCTCGATTCCAACCACGCGTATCGCGGCCAGATGGACCGCTGGGTGGCCATCTCGAATCTCATGAAATCGGCTCAACCCAGTCCTTTGGCGATGCAATGACCATCCGCGAAACGATCATGAATGTCGTGACGCGCCGCGAGGGGCAGGTCTTCCTGGTGGACGCCGTCACGAGCCGTGAAATTACCTACGGAGAATTCCACCGGCAAGCCTGCGCCCTGGCTGCGGAACTCCGACGGCGCGGCGTGCGGAAGGGTGACCGCCTCGGCGTGATGGTTCCGAACTGCTGTGAGCTGGCGGTCCTCTATTTCGCCTGCATCTATCTCGGAGCGGTCATCGTCCCCATCAATCCGGCGCTTAGCAAAGGCGACATCCAATTCATACTGGCGAGTTGCAAGCCTGCACTCATTGTGGCGAGCGCGGCCTGTGCCGACGTAATCAAGAGCTTTCACGCGGATGTGCTGTGGTTGGTGACGGCGCATGACACGATGAAAGACTCGTACGGGCCCAACCTGATCAAGATTGACGCCGTCGCCGAGACGAACGATTTCGTGCCGCTCGAAACCGCCGACAGCGAAGACTTAGTTGTGATCATGTACACGTCGGGGACTTCCGCGAAGCCCAAGGGGTTGGCGCACAAGCTGGGACGAATGTTCCACAACGCCGCAGCGTTCGCGAGTGCTCAGAGCATCGACCAGGATGCGCGATTTTATCTGACGCTTTCGATGGCGTATATGGGTGGTCTCTACAACCTCCTGGTTCTGCCGTTTCTGTGCGGCGCCAGTGTGGTCGTGGATCACGTGTTTGATGCGCGATCGAGCCTGCATTTCTGGGACAAGGCGAAGAACAACAAAGTCAATGCGCTCTGGCTGGCTCCCACGGTGCTCTCGATCCTGCTGCGAATGGATCGCGGCCGTACCGGTGAGGAGTTTTGCCGCCGCTCGGTGCGTCACGCCTTCGTAGGGTTTGCCCCGCTTCCGCTCAAAATAAAAGATGAGTTCGAAGCCAGGTATGGCGTGCGGCTGGTTGAGAATTATGGTCTCTCGGAGACTCTGTTTGTGACCTCCCGTTCCCGGAGCGATTTCGGCGCGGGAGGTTATGTTGGGGAGGCGCTTCCAGGAGTAAGACTTCGGGTTGTAAGCGACGACGAAGGACCCGTTCCCCCTGGCCTGGATGGAGAAGTGCAGATCCTGACGCCCGATTTGATGGCTGGCTATCTGGACGCCGACGGGAGCTTGTTGGAAATGGACGCGGCGATCTGGTTTTCGACCGGCGATGTTGGCCATCTGGACGACCGGGGCTCACTTTTTATTACCGGCCGCAAGAAAGACCTGATCATTCGCGGAGGCGTGAACATCAGTCCTGCGGCAATCGAAGAAGAGCTGATGCGTGTCGACGGCATCGCGGAAGTGGCCGTGGTGAGCATTCCGCACGAGCTTTATGGCGAAGACATCGTGGCTGTGCTGAAACTTGAGGCTGGCGTGGAACTCGAGTCCATGCTGGATTCGGTTGTCGCGCATGCGAAAAACAATCTGGCGCAGCATCAGCAACCCGCCCGGTACATCGCGATTGATGAACTTCCCAGAACTGCGAACGGCAAAGTGCAGAAGGCTCGCATTCGGGAGTTGGTGGCGGAGAAGCTGCAGGTGGGTTCGTCCTCAACTCTTCGGATGCAAGCGACGGAGAGCGCGGGTGCATCCCGCTGATGGCTCTCTGCTAAAGATCCGCGCTGGAATCTTGGAAACATAGATACATGAAAATCATCGACCTTTCCTTGCCCATCGAAGAAGGCATGATGACGTTCCCCACGCACTGGCATCCCGTGGTCGAGATCACCATTCTCGGACGGCACGGGATCGAAGGCCGCGAGACCCGGAAACTTGTCTTGGGGACGCACATTGGCACCCACGCGGATGCGCCACGTCACTTCGTCCCAAACGGAACAACCATCGATGAAGTCCCCCTGGATGTGCTCATCGGTCCGGCCACGGTGGCGGACTTCACGGGCTGCCGGCCGTTGCAAGAAATCGATGTAGCAGACCTCAAGCAAAGATTGGGCGAGAAAATGCCCTCGCGCTTGATTCTGCGAACCGGTTGGTCTGAGTATTTTGGCAATATGAAGTTCTATAACGAATATCCATTTCTCACGGAGAGTGCAGCGCGGTGGCTGGTGGAGAAAGGCGTGCGGCTGATCGCCATGGACACGCCATCGCCGGATAACCCGGCCCACTCGCGAGGAACGCCCAAGGACTCCCCCAACCACAAAGTTCTTCTGGGGGCTGGAGTCGTGCTGGTGGAATACGTCGCTAACCTCAAGGCCCTGACGTCATCGGAAGTGGAACTCATCGTGATGCCGCTGAAGCTGAAAGGATGCGACGGCTCGCCGGCACGCTGCGTGGCCATCGAAAAATGAAGATCAGCGAAGAGAGCGGAGAGTTGAAAGCACAGGTCGAGGCGTGGCTTTCAAACTGGTTCGGAGCGAGGGCGAAGATCGGCAAGGGCAAACCGGATACGCTGCGGGAGATCGACTACTTCGAGGCCGGATGGCTCACTTCGATGGAAGTGGTGGAATTCATTACCGAAATCGAGCAACAGTTTGGCATGCAGTTTTCCGAGAGCGACTTGCAGGACGCACGCTTCGTAACCATCGCCGGCCTTACGGAACTGATTCTGGAGCACTCGACGCAAGCCAGTGAGAGCAGGTAACTTCATACCTTGCGCATCCTGCGCCAGTTCGCACCTGGAAGATAGTGGAGAAAAACATATCAGCGAAGCTGCACGTCCTCACACTCACTCCTTTTTATCCCTCCCATGGAGACGAAGTGAGTGGCTGCTTTGTGGCTGAAGCCCTTGGGGAGCTCAAGACCTGCGGCGTGAAGTCCTCGGTGATCGCTGTCGACTCGATCTATCATGCCAGCCGAAGAGCAAGCCAGCAGTCTCCCGCAGAATGGATTCGCTATCCGCAACTGCCCGGAAACTTTGGCCTGTCGAGCGCGGGTAGGTTTCTTGGCGCATCGCTTTTGACCGAGGTCCGGCGACTTCACGGGCAGTCGCCCGTGAGTGTGATCCATGCTCATGCTGCGCTGCCGTGCGGGCATGCCGCGGCATTGCTTTCGCGGCGTTTGGGAATTCCCTTTGTTGTTACGATTCATGGGTTGGACGTCTTCAATAGTTGCTTCCAGAAAGGGATCGCGGCAGGATGGCGCCGGGAAGCTTCTCTTAGTGTGTATGAGAGCGCGCGCAAAGTGATTTGCATCAGCGACAAGGTGCGGCAATTGCTGACGGATGGAATGGAGACGGCGGTTGCTGCTGAGGTCGTCTACAACGGCACTGACCCCAACCTGTTTGCGCCGGGCCCTGCAGTGAACGGAACCCCCACAATTCTGATCGTTGGGAACCTATTGGCAGGAAAAGGGCACGAACTTGTGCTGAAGGCCTTGGGCAGGATCAAGGATGCGTATCCCGGTTTGCAATGCCGCATTATCGGGGACGGAGCAGATCGAGATCGTTTCGCCGGCTTGGCCAGAGATCTGGCAATAAGCGATCAGGTTCACTTTCTCGGGCGACGAAGCCGTTGCGAAGTGGCGGAAGCTATGCGTAACTCTACGGTTTTTGTGTTGCCCAGCCGCTACGAGGGGCTGGGATGTGTCTACCTGGAAGCAATGGCTTGTGGCAAGCCTGTAATCGCGTGCCGGGGGCAGGGCATCGATGAAATCATTCACCACGGCAGCAACGGATGGCTGATTCCGGTCGGTGGTCTGGAGGAACTGGTGCAAGGGTTGCACGTCTTGCTGGGAGACGCCCAATTGCGCGCGCGAATCGGTCAAGCGGCGCGGCAGACCATCCTCGATAAGCTTACGCTGTCCCATCAAGCGAAGAACCTGGTGACAATCTACGAGGATGTGCGATGACGACGCCTGGGGTAAGCCCGCCAGAGCGAACTCCGCGCGCTGATCTGGTTGCAATCGGGGAGAAGGACCTTGCTGATCTGGCGTGCTTCATCGCGGCTCAGTCGGGCCGAACCAGCGGGACAGTAGAGGCACATCTGCGCTGGTTCCTGCTTGAAAACCCTGCACGCAGGCCGCAGGACCCGTTGGGTTTTGGACTGCGGTCGGCCGGTCAGTTCGTGGGATGCATCTTGTGCAGCCCGCAAGCCTTTCGCTTCGAGAAGGAGAAAATCCTTCTCATGGGTTCCAGCCTGTTCTACGTGGACGATCGTTATCGCGGTTACGGCGGCCGCATTTTCTTGCAGTATTGCCGGCTGGGAACTCAGTGGCCTCTGTTTGGAACCTCAGCCAACGCTGAGGCTGCGGCTTTGTGGAAAGCCGCGGGAGCGAGCCCCATCTCAGGCTCGGATGGCGAATTATTCGGCGTGCTTCGCTGGCCGCCGGTGGTCGAGGAGTTTGTGCATCGACGGAACCCGAGTCACGTGCTTTCGCGTTTAGCAGGCAGTCCCATCTCCAACCTCGCGGGGCTGCTGCGGCGCTTGAAGATTGATACCGGCACCTCCGAGGTTCTTCAGTCCCTTACATCTGCTGAGCAGGTGAACGATTTACCTCTTCACCAATCCTCCGCGAGGCTGACCGCGATGCGTGACTTACCCTACATTCGCTGGCGCTATTTCTCCGGCAGGGATGCGACGGTCGCGGTGTTCGCGTTTCGAAGCGGTCGGCCGAACCAGGAGATCCTGGTAACGGTGAACCAGCGCACTCGCGGATATCGCGGCCAAATCAACACGCTTAACGTGCTCGACGTTTACCCGGAAGTTGCTCCGGATGAATGGGTTCGGATTGTCGGGGCATTGATCGCGCGCTACAAGGCGATCGTCGACGCGGTGGTGCTGCGCTGCCAGAGCCCAGCAAGGCAGAAGGTATTCTGCGAAGGAGGTTTTCAACGGCGCATCTTCGATGCGCCGAACGGTTGGTTTCTTGATAAGGCTAAGCTCTTGCCGACACACGATTGGTATCCCGTGCCGGCAGATGGCGACGGGCTGATCTGAGAACAGCAGCAGAGGGCAGTGAGCGTCAAGCGAATGAACTCCAGGTAATGAATGTCAGAAGCCAAGCTCGAGCCCTCTTGATTCACGCCGCCGCTCTGGCTCGTGCGGACGAGTTAGCGTTTCGCATTCAAAAGCTCAGCGGACGCCGGCGCGGGCTGATTGTCGGGGTCCACGAAACTCCCGATTCGTTGGCAGCGCAATTTCGCGAGCAGTTGGAGTGGGCGTCCCAGCATTTCACAATTACCAGTTTGGAGGGCTTCGCCAAGCTGTGGGGGCAGCCCCTTGCATCGGAGGACAGTTCCAAGCCTCCTCTTCTGTTTACTTTTGACGATGGAAGGGAGAGCAACTACACCGTCGCGGCCCCATTGCTTGAATCTCTTGGCGGACGGGGAGTGTTTTTTGTTGTGCCCGCGTTCGCCGAGTGTGCTGCCGATGAGGCTCTAGCCTTCTACCGATCGAGAATCAATCCTGACTCCAGACCGGGAGATGAAAAATGGGAAGATTGGAAGCCGATGAGCCCCGGGCAGATTGGGGAATTAGCGGCTCGAGGCCATGCCATCGGGAGCCATACGCTCACACATCAACGGTTAGTGGGACTCTCGCCCGACAGATTGGAGCAGGAAATTGGCGACAGCGCACGCAAGCTTGCCTCCTGGACTAAAAAGCCCGTCGACGCATTCGCCTGGACCTTCGGCTGGGATGCGGTCGATGCCAACGCCTGGAAAGCAATACAGCGTCACCATCGTTTCTGTTTTGCGCCCTGCGCCGGGACGATCGACAGCCGCGATGACAGCCCAGCCCTTTTGTGGCGCCGGGAGATTGAGGTGAAGTACTCCGCCGCGGAATATCGTTTTCTTTATTCGGGGCTGGTCGACCCGTGGTGGAGTAGTCGACGAAGGCGGCTGCGCCGTTTGCTGTCCTTCCCGCCTGCTCGGGGTGTCGAGTAACGGTTATGTTGCGCAAGTGGCGTAATCCTGAAGTTGCTTTCTTGTCCGGCATTTCAGAGAGATGGACTTGTAGCGAAGAATGATCCACCTTTTCATCAACGCGCTCGCGGCCAGCGCAGGCGGAGGCCTCACTTACGTCCGCAATGTTGTGCCCCGCCTGGCGGGTCGGGATGACGTGCGCACGACTGTGCTGCTCAGTGGAACACTGTGCAAAGAAATGACCGAATCATCCCGCATTACTCTTCTGCGGGAAGATCATCCGGCTGGCGCTGGCAGAAGGTTGTGGTACGAGCAGCGCAACCTGCCGGGTGTCATACGCCGTTCCGGGGCTGACGTCCTGTTGTCGACCGGAAATTTTGCGCTCTACCGCTCGCCGGTACCACAAATCCTGCTCAGCCGGAACGCGCTTTACACTTCCACCGACTTTCTGCGGGATCTGCGAGACCGCGGCGACTATCGGTTGTGGCTCGACACTGAGGTGAAGGCCGCGCTCGCCCGATGGTCAGTGCGCACGGCGGACTGCACCGTAGCTCCCAGCACTGCTTTTGCCAGCGACCTACGGCAGTGGACGGGGCGGGATGTGGTCTCACTCCACCACGGTTTTGATCACGAGGCCTTCTTCCGTGAACCGGCGCCGTTACCGCCAGACGTACAGGCACGGCTCGCTGCGACGGAAGGTTCGCTCCGCCTGCTGTTTGTCAGCCATTACAACTACTACCGGAATTTTGAAACGTTGATTCGCGCGACCGCGATTTTGAAACGGAAGCTGCACCCTCGAACCGTGCGGCTGATTCTGACCTGCAAACTCAGCTCGAAGGATAATCCTGGGGACTACCGCGCGGACACAGCAGCGAAGTTGGTAAGGCAACTCCAGCTTGACCAGGAGGTGGTTGAGTTGGGAAGGGTCCCCTACGGCTTGCTGCATCACATCTATCGAGCCTGCGATTTGTATGTGACTGCGGCCTATGCCGAGACATTCGCTCACCCGCTGGTGGAAGCGATGGCCAGCGGCCTTCCCGTGATTGCGTCGGATTTAGCCGTGCACCATGAGATATGCGGCCAGGCTGCGCAGTATTTCCCACGCTTTTCTCCAGACGCGTTAGCTGAGCTGGTCACTCAGGTATCTCAATCGACGGAACGGACTGCGGCCATGCGCGCGGGGGGGCTGTTGCGGTCCCGAGATTTCAGTTGGGACAAGCACGTTGAGGAATTGTTGCGATTGGCGGAGCGACTTGCCGTAACGGGGTCGGGCTGATGAGGAGCGGCGAACGGAAATTGAAGCTGCGAAAGAAAGCGAGGTGCCTATGCGTGGTGCGCACAGTATGGTGCAGCCGCGGCGATGCTTCACGAAATACGCGCTGGCAGCAGGGCTGGTTCTTCTGAGTCAGGTAGGTGCCAGGGGGCAGATCAGTGTTCCCGAAGCAAGTCAACGTGCAGCGAAGTATGCGTCGGCCTACAACTGGATTCAATCTCCGGCGACGCCGCGGGAGATGGTCGCGGGCGCCAATAGGATCACGCTCAGGCCTTGTCCGCGGGGGTTGAGAGTGGCGGACCCGCCGGGCCTGGTGAGCCATTTCGCGCCACACGAGTACGTTTATATCGCCGGGGCAGGCGAGCCGGAAGCGGCGCTCATCACCGGCGGAGACGGTCACGGAGGCGACGCGTCTTGCACCATTGAGGTCCGCCTGAAACGACCGCATCCAGCCGGCTACAACGCAGGTTCGGCGACGGGCGGCATCAAAGAGGCCTCGGAAGATGCGATGTTTCTGGCGGAGCCGTATGGCGCAGGGGTTCGCCGCCGGCAAGGAGGAACGGTCGTCCTGGATACTGCGGGTTCTCCCTACAAAGTACATGCGCCGATCTACATCGAGGCCAGCAACCAGTTGGTGAGCGGGGCGGGCGGAACCATTGATTGCTACCTTCTCGACGACGATTGCATGAAGGCCGGGGATACCAATGCCAACCACTTCGGCAGCATTCAGCTGGAACACTTGCGATTTCACCCAAACCTTGTCGGCGGAACAAACAGTGCACTATACGTAAATGCGAATGCCACCATTGTGCGGGATGTCACGGTGCTTTATTCCGCGACTCACGCTACTTTCGGCCATCTTGTAACCGTTTGTGACGATCAGGCTTTCACCCTCGACGGCCTGAACTTCTTGGGTGTCGGACTGCGAAACGACGCGCAGTTCGTTGGCTCCGTGGTGTACGCTCCCGGACCGTTCAACAAGTGCTCCGCCGTGGGTTGGCTGAAGAACATGCAGATCAGCGGGCAGGGGGTTGGGAATGGGGTCGACTGGCAATCCGGCAATTCGTTGCATGTTTCAGACAGCGTGATTCAGGGTTTCTCGCAGTTCGGAATCCGCACCGGGACGATGCGCGGCGGCTACCAACCAACCCAGATCGATAACGTCTACATGGAACTGAACACTCCGATGAACCCCGCGGGGAACATCGGAGCGGCCGGCATCATTGTGGTTGGCTCTCGCCTGGTGGCGAAGACCGGCATGCTTGCCATTGGTCACCAGCCGTCCTACGCCCGGACCGGAAGTACGCACTACGTTTACTGGATCGTCGCCAGGGAATCAACTCGCGGATCTTCACTTCCGCTTCAGGCCGGTTATGCAGATACCAATGGAAAAGGGAACATTGTTGTGTCCTGGCCGAAGATAAACGGAGAAAACATCTCCTATGACGTCCTGCGCACGGAGGGAGAGGGAGTCACGCTCAACGCTCCGTACGGAAAGGGAAATTTTGCCGTTGCCACCGGCGTGCCCCAGTGTGCCGGCGAAGTTTGCCAGACAACCGATTCGCAGGGACCACTCCGAGCCTACGAGGTAAACAAGAATCCTTCTTTTGAGCCGGTTCTGATGTTCTGGCCGGGGAGCTTGATCCTATCGGGGAGAGCATACGCTGACCTGGTCGTTCCACCCGTTACCGGTGTGTCTCCGGTCATCAGCACGCTCGCCAACGTTCCAAGTTTGTTTGCCGACCGCTGCCCGAGTGGCACGCCAGGAGTCTATGCCGTTTGTTTTGCGGGAGAATCCGCAGGCAACAACCTGCCCAGAGTTGGGGGAACACTGTTGCAGAACGGGCCGGGTTCCGGCGGTGCCGCCGCAAACGTGAAGGGCCGTCTCAACTTCCTGGATTCACCGATGGGAAGCGTCGCGCGTTCCCACATTATTACACTGGTGGATTCCGATCCCGCGAAGACTCTGGCCGATGCGATCCATCGGCCTTCGAACGATGACAACGACACTTACATCGGGCTGGATGGACCCGCCGAGGGTGCCAGCCTTGGGCACTCGCAGTTGGCATTTGGAGCCCCAGTTTCCGTTTCGAACTACATTGCCAATAAAGGGGACGGCACACGCTGGAAGGAACGGCTTACGGCGAGTGAGAAAACCTTTGCCGTTCCGGTCACGATCCAGAAGGGAAACACACTCACGGTAGGGGAGGGCTCTCCCCTGAGCAGAATGAAGGTTTATTCCACGCCAAGCGTCGCACGGGCAACTGTGGCTGCTCAGAGCTGTAGCGACGTTACGCAGGCGGTGCCAGGATTGACCAAGTCTGACTTGATCACTGGAATCGCACCGCCCAACGCTTTCGGCGGTCTTTCTCTCAATGCCTATGTGAGTGCGACGGATACTCTCACGCTGCACTTTTGCAATCCCACCACCGCGAGCGTGGCCATTCCTTCGGGAGTGTATTCATTCCTGAGCGTGCATTGAGCGCAAAGATGTTCTAACAGGATGCGCGGGGTTTCCGCGTGACCTCCAGTCGGTCGAACGCTTCGCGTAAGATGATTTGCAAACTCCCGAGGGGGCGACACTCCGGATGTGTGGAATTTTCGGCATGATTGGTCTTAACGCGCGTGTGCCCCCCGAGGTGCTGGAGCGCGCCACTCGATCGCTCGCTCATCGTGGGCCGGACGACAGCGGCACAGTCATTCTGCACGACTCCGCACCAGGAGCCGTCGAAATCGGTTTAGGCAATCGCCGCCTTGCAATCCTGGACCTGTCTCGCCTGGGGCATCAGCCCATGAACGACCCAACAACCGGCAACTGGATCGTCTACAACGGAGAGATCTACAACTTCCGCGAAGTTCGCGCAAGGTTAGAGCGTGAGAGGGTGTACTTCGGCAGCGTTTCCGACACGGAAGTGATCCTCAAAGCCTATGCCCGCTGGGGCGAGAAGTGTCTTCATGAGTTTCGAGGGATGTTTGCGTTCGCCATCTGGGATGCGCAGCGGCACCGGCTGTTCGTCGCTCGCGATCCCATGGGAATCAAGCCGCTTTATTACTACCGCTCAGATCGGTACTTTATGTTTTCCTCCGAAGTCCGCACTCTTCTGGGAACCGGCCTGGTGCCGCGGCGCATCGATCCCGCTGGCCTAGTGAGTTATTTGTCCTTTGGATCGCTTTACGACCCAAACACATTGATGGAAGGAGTGAATGCGCTCGCGCCCGGGTGCTTTCTGACTTGGCAGGGAGGGCACGTGAAGCAAGTGCAGTATTGGGACCTGGTCGATGCCGAACTGGTTGAATCCAGCCATCGCAATCGCGATGCCGGCGCAGTGAGGCGGAGTGAACTTGAAACGCAGGTCGCGGAAGTCCTCGACGAGTCGGTGCGCATGCAGTTGGTGAGCGATGTGCCGGTGGGAGTATTTCTTTCCGGCGGCATCGACTCCAGCAGCCTGGTCGGCATTCTGAGTCGAAACGGCATACGGCCGAGCACATTTTCGATCGTATTTCAGGAGGCGGACTACTCTGAGGCGGAGTATTCCCGTGCGGTCGCGCAGCAGTTTCGCACGGATCACCACGAGATCACGGTTTCGCAATCGGACTTCTTCGCCGCCATTGCTCCTGCCATCCACGCCATGACTCTACCCACCATCGATGGCATCAACACATACTTCGTCTCCGAGCGAACCAGGGCGGCTGGTGTGAAAGTTGCTCTTTCCGGTCTGGGTGGCGATGAAATATTTGCCGGCTACTCCAGCTTCGTCACGGTGCCGCGGATGGAGAGATTCGCTCATATGTGGAGACGCATACCAGGGGCACTCCGCAATCCGTTGGCGAGTATTTTTGCCGCCGTCGCTCCGTCGAATGACCAGAGTCGCAAATTCACCGCTCTTGGCCACAACGGTGGAGCAATCGTTCATCCCTATTTTCTTTCTCGCATGCTGTTCACCCCGGAACAGCGGTGCCATTTGCTGGACGGGATGAATATGAGTTCCGCGGCCTTCCAGCGCGCGGAAGAACCGTTGATTGAAAGCATGAACCGCGCCATGAGCCTGGACCCGGTCAACCGTGTTTCCTATCTGGAGGCGCGGTGTTATATGCTCAACACTCTGCTCCGGGATTCGGACGCGATGAGCATGGCGCACGGGTTGGAAGTGCGAGTACCGTTGCTCGACCATCAGTTGGCGCGACGTATGCTGGCCCTGCCAGGATCGTGGAAGCTGGAGAAGGGAACGCCAAAGCCTTTGTTGGTCAGAGCGCTCGGGGCACAACTCCCGGACAAGATCGTACATCGGCCCAAGCGAGGCTTCACCTTGCCGTTCGAGCATTGGCTGCGGGATGAGTTGCGCCCGGTGGTCGAGCAGGCACTGAGCAGCATTGCAGACGGCACTCTGGGCGCGGTCATCAGCGGTCCTGCGGCACTCGGTGTTTGGCAGGACTTTCTCCAGGGCCGGACTTCCTGGTCTCGCCCATGGTCGTTATATGTGCTGCAATGCTGGTGTCAGCAGCATCTTTCGAGTTGAGCGCTTGCCGCCATGGGAGAGATCGACGAAAAGATCGACGAAGTTCGGAAGGTTGCCGAGGTCGTTTCCCCAGGCAAACTCCCCATCAGCGTGATCATTCCAGTGCGCAACGAAGAGAAGAATCTGCCCCGCTGCCTGCAAGCGCTGGGAGATGTTGGCGAAGTGCTCGTAGTCGATTCGCAGAGCACAGACGGTACCGTGGAGATCGCACGCTCCCACGGTGCTAAGGTTGTGCAGTTTCATTATCAGGGCGGATGGCCCAAGAAACGGCAGTGGGCCATGAACACGCTGCCAATTGCTCACGATTGGATTCTGTTACTGGATGCCGACGAGGTGCTCACGCCTGAACTCGCCGAAGAGATTCGTTCCGCGATCCAAAATTCCCCCGTGGACGGCTACTCCATCCTGCTGCGTACCCGGTTTCTGGGCCGGGTTCTTCGCCACGGAGATGTGAGCTTGTGGAAACTCTCGTTATTTCGTCGAGGCAAGGGAAGATTTGAATGCCGACTGAAGGATCAGGACGCTTCCATGGCCGATATGGAAGTGCATGAGCACGTTGTGGTCGACGGCGCGACGGCAAGGCTGCGGAATCCTCTGATTCATAACAATGTGGAATCGCTCTCGCGTTATATCCAGAAACATGATGAGTATTCCAACTGGGAGTCGCACGTACTGCTGCAGCGCGGAGACGATAAAGAGTTACCGCCGTCGCTCGCGGGAACGCAGGCCCAGCGCCGGCGCTGGTTGAAGCGCAAGCTCTTTGCCCTGCCGGGTTCTCCCGTGCTGCTTTTCCTGTATCGTTATGTCTTGCGGCTGGGATTTCTGGATGGTCTGCCAGGCCTGATCTACTGCGGCTTTCAGGCGGTTCAGATGTTTCACACCAAGGCCAAGATCTACGAACTGAAACGCAAGGGATCTGAAATCTAGGAAGGATCAGGAGAACCAGTTCAATCATGTGTGGCATCGCCGGACTCGCCAACTGTGGGGACAGGGAAGTGCTTGGACGGATGGCTCACGTCCAGGCGCACCGTGGTCCCGACGATTCCGGTCTGTGGGAGCGAAGATTTCCAGATGGTTCGTACGTTGGCCTCGGTAGCCGGCGACTTGCCATCCTTGATCTTTCGGCCGATGGCCACATGCCGATGTGCAACGAGGACCGCACCGTCTGGATCACCTACAACGGTGAAATCTACAATTTCGCGGAACTGCGCCGCGAGCTGCAAAACAAAGGCCACCGCTTCGCTTCCAGCACGGATACTGAGGTCATACTCCACCTTTACGAACAAGAAGGCGGGGATTGTGTTCATCGGCTCAAGGGCATGTTCGCCTTCGCCATCTGCGATCTGCGCTCGGGCAGGCCAGAGTTGTTTCTGGCGCGCGATCATTTCGGAGTGAAACCTTTCTACTACGCTCAACGCGGAAGAAAGCTGGCGTTTGCTTCCGAAGTGAAGGCTCTGCTTCACGTGCCGGGGATCGAGGCGGAGATTGATCGTGAGTCGTTGCATCAGTATCTGACTTTCCTTTGGGTGCCTGATCCCAAGACCATGTTCCGTGGCATCTACAAGCTTCCCGCGGGGCATTGCGCAACATTCCGCGACGGCGAACTGAAGATCAGGCAGTATTGGGATTTGAGCTTTCCCCGGGCCGATGCGAACTACCCGCGCTCCGAAGCTGATCTTGCCGAAGAAGTTCGCGAGCGCTTCCAGCACTCGGTGGAAGCGCAGATGGTGAGTGACGTGCCGATTGGCGCATTTCTCAGCGCCGGCTTGGATTCATCGAGCATCGTGGCCATGATGTGCCGGGCAACGAAACAACCGGTTAGAACTTACACCATCACTTTCCCTCACAAGTATCGGGTCGGCGAGACTACGCTGGATGATCCCGGTGTGCCGGCGCGTCTGGCGCGGCAATTGGGCTGTGTCAACCAGCAGATTGTGGTTGAGCCGGACGTGGCCGAATTGCTGCCTCGTCTGACGTGGCACATGGACGAACCCACTGCCGATCCTGCGATCATCGCCGCATACGTTGTTTGCCGGGAGGCCCGCAAGCAGGCCACCGTATTGCTTTCCGGCGTCGGAGGAGATGAGTTGTTTGCTGGATATCGTAAACATGCCGCGCACCGCTGGGCGAGCGCCTATCGAAGGATTCCCGGCTTGCTGCGTGCGGGGGTCGAGGCCGGTGTCGGCGCTTTGCCCGGTTTTCGTGGAACGGCCATGAAGGGTAGCGTCAGATTGGGCAAGAAGATGGCTCGAAGCGCGTCGCTCCCGCCGGAAGACCGCTTCATTCGCAACTGCACGTATCTCGACGCGCAGCAGAAGATGAATTTGTATACGGACGACCTTCGGAATCAGCTTCGCCTGTCGGACCCGGGGGTTCGACACCGTTCCAGCTTCGACTCGGTACGCGACGCCGACTTTCTGAACCAGATGCTTTATCTCGACACCAAGATCTTCATGGTAAATCTGAACCTGAACTATAACGACAAGATGAGTATGGCGTCGTCGATTGAGGTGCGCGTCCCATTTCTCGACCGTGAACTGGCCGAGTTTGCCGCCTGGAATATTCCGCCGGATCTCAAGCTCAAAGGATTCTTCCGGCCTGCCACCAAACACATTTTCCGCCGCGCGATGCAAGACGTGCTCCCTGCCGAAGTGCTGCGGCAGCCGAAGGCTGGCTTCGCCGCTCCCGTGGATTACTGGCTGGCGCACGATTTGCGGGAGATGGTCGACGATCTGCTTTCTGAGACAAACATCCGGAGGCGCGGCTTGTTTCGCCCGGAAGCAGTGCGCCGCTTCGTGCACGAACACCGGAGTGGAGCGGAGGATTGGTCGATGCAAATCTGGCAGTTCCTGACTCTGGAGAACTGGATGCGGATTTTTCTTGATGCCGGGGTGCAGCAGAGGACGGAAGAGTTCGGCCACGCACGCGAGGCGGCTTCCGCGTGAATTTCTCACTCGGATTGGGCACATTCTTGCCAGGGTCTATTTTCTGATGACTGACTCCGCGACCGCCGCTTTCATCGCAAGGGCACTGACCGAAGCGACGGGTTTGCTGCGCGGACCGCAGCGTATCGTCCCGTTGCTCCAACAAGTTGTGTCCGATAAGCTGCGGATCACTTTTGAGCCGCGGCATCTTTACTCGTACACCTCCACAAAACGCGCCAGCGGAGCAACGCTGAACTCATTGCTGCACTGGATTCTCGACGCGCAGCGCCCGGATGGCGGTATTGCGGCCTATTACAGCTTGCTCACGGGATACTCGGAATCCTACCCGGAGGTTACCGGCTACCTCGTTCCGACGCTGTACGATTATGCGCGCACGGCCCATGATCAGGGGGGCATCGTCGCTGCCGAACGAGCCACGCGATGGTTGCTCTCGCTGCAAATGCCAGCGGGCGCGTTTCCCGGTGGACTGCACGGCGGCGAGACCCAGCCGTCGGTTTTCAACACTGGCCAAATCCTCCAGGGATTGGTTCGCGCCTACACGGAGACGAAGCGTCCGGAGGTCTTGCAAGCGGCCGTCGCTGCCGGCGATTGGCTGGTCAGGATGCAACAGCCCGACGGGTCATGGTCCGGGCTGGGCACGTATCAAAATGTGGCACACAGTTATTACAGCATGGTTGCGTGGGCGCTGGCTGAGTTGTCCGAAGGCACTGCCGATCCTCAATATGGCCGGGCGGCTGAGAAGAATCTGAATTGGGTGTTGTCTCACGTCCGGCCGAGCGGTTGGATCGATAGCATCAACCTGCAAGGCCATCCCACCTATCTGCACTTTATTGCTTACGTGCTTCAGGGCATTCTTGAATGTGGCATTCTGCGTCGCCGTAGCGACGCGATCCAGGCGGTTGAGAAGCCGGCTTGGGTGCTGCTGCGGAAGTTCGAGACCAACAAATATTTAGCTGGCACGTACGAGCCGGATTTCAAAAGTGGCCAGCGCTTCACCTGTCTTACGGGGAACGCGCAGATGTCGTGCGTGTGGCTGCGTCTGTTTGAGCTGACTGACGATCTGCGTTATCTGAATGCGGCGCTCAAGATGAACGAGATGCTGAAGCAATTGATTCCAGCGCGCGGGCGGCGGGGAATCGTGGGTGGCGTCAGCGGATCTTACCCGGTCTGGGGCCGCTATCAGCCGTTGCGCTACATCAGTTGGGGGTGCAAGTTCTTGGCGGATGCTCTTCTCCTGGAACAGCGCCTGACGGGGTCATTGGAAGGATTCGCATTCGAGGCATTGCCGTGCGCATCGTAATTCTCTGCTCCAGCGCGTACAGCGAAACCGCATGCGCCGTGGCGGTGTGTTTGGCGAAATCGGGATATGTTCCCGTCGGCGCTCTTGCTCTTTCCACCCTGGGCCGCGGAACTCTGCTGCGCAAGCTCGGACAGTGGGGTGTACGAGGGGTCACGAGCTACGCACGCGGGAAACTGATTTCGCACGGCGATGGTTCAGCACGCTTGAGCAATCCCTACCTCGAGCCAGTACTTAGGCACGGAGGCCTAGTTTTTCGCAGCCTGCGGGAAGTGGCGGCAGCTTACGGCTTCCCGGTTGCGGTCTGCAACAACCAGAATGCGCCAGATTCGATTGCGCATCTCAGAGCGTGGTCGCCCGACCTGATCATTTTCACGGGCGGCAACATTTTAAGAAAAGAATTGTTGGAGGTGCCCCGTCTGGGGGTCCTCAATGTGCACCTTGGCTTGCTTCCGGAAATTCGCGGCATGAGCAGTCCGGAGTGGTCATTGCTGAACCGTGTTCCAGTCGGCATTACCATCCATTTCATGGATACGGGAATTGATACCGGGCCGATTCTTCAAAGATGTGAATTCTCCGACGCAGCCCGGTGCGAAACGTTAAGCGACTTGCGCAACCGCTTGATTGCGTTTGGTGTGGCGAAGGTTGCGGACGCGGTTGCCGGCCTCGACCGTGGCACAATCTCCGCCACATGCCAATCCGACCTCGATAAAGATAATCAATTCTTCGTGATGCATGAGTCGCTCCAGGCGCGGGCGGCCGAACGCTTAACAAAGAGCCGCCAGGCGGCCGTCGCGGGGACGGTGCATGGGTAAGCCCATGAGTAATATCGGGACCATGTTGCAGGTCGGCCGCACCTTCGGGATGCGCGACGGCATGTTGCGCCTGGAATACGAACTTCAGCGCGGCAGCGGCTTGATGTCGTGGAGGATGCGGTCGGTGCAGGGCTGGGACTCCTGGGCCCTGAAGCGGATTGCGCCAGGTGCCGACGCCGAACAGATGCGAACTGCTCGCCGTCATGGCGCCCGTCCGTTCTTTTTCACCGATGCGAACACCTTGGGAGCAAGTGTCAGAAGGAGTATCGGGTTCGGCGGGGAAGAGTCTGTTCTCGCCGAAGCGGAACGCATCCTCCAAGGCAACTTGCCATTTTTTGGTCAACTGTCTTTCGCTTGCGGTTTCCCTCCGCGATGGTTCCAGAATCCAGTGACGGGACAGAGCGTCTCACCGCAGCAGCCGTGGACCCAGATGCGGTTCGCCTCGCCCGCTTACGGCGACCTGAAATTTATTCTTGAGCCCTCACGGTTTTTGTTTGTCTACGCCTTGGTTCGGGCGTATGCGCTCAGCGGCGACGAACGGTTTCCGCAGGCTTTCTGGAACGCGATCGAGGACTGGGCCCGCCACAACCCACCGATGGCCGGGCCGCTATGGATTTGCGGGCAAGAGTGCTCGTTGCGCATCCTGGCATTGTCGTTCGCACAGCATGCATTTATTGCTTCGCCCTCTACCACCAACGAGCGCAGCGCTTTGCTCGTCTCCATGATCGCCGCTCATGCGTGGCGTACGGCACAGACCCTCGGTTATGCGCGCTCCCAGCGCAGCAATCATTTGATCAGCGAGGCGGTCGGGCTTTGGACCGCGGGCACGCTCTATCCGGAATTGCGAGAGGCGCAGGTTTGGCAGAACCTTGGTGCGCATCTTCTGCACGAGGCGGTTCTCGACCAGATCACATCAGAAGGCGTTTTACAGCAGCATTCCTTCAACTATCAGCGCATGATTCTGCATCTGCTGCTGTGGACCCTGCGCCTGGCGGATCTTCACCGCGCTCCGCTTCACGAGGATATTCGCCAGCGCACGCAAGCCGCCTTCGACTTCATGCGCACCTGGGTAGATCCGGTAAGCGGCCTTGCCCCGAATTACGGTTCCGATGATGGCAGCCTGATTTTCCCGCTCGCACCCGCCCGGTATCGTGATTTTCGTCCGCTGCTGCAATTAGGCGCTGCTGTCCTCGATAGCCCCGCGCTGCCGGCGGGTCCCTGGGATGAGGCTGCACTGTGGTTCGGCGCAAAACCCGCGGCGATGGAGAAAGCTGCTTCGGCTCCGCCTTCGCCCGCCGAAACCGGATACTTCCGTCTGGGGGACGAAAATTCCTGGGCGCTGATTCGCGCGGGCCGATACACTCGCCGGCCTTTCCAGGCAGATCAGTTGCACGTGGATTTATGGTGGCAGGGCATCAATCTGGCTGGTGATGCCGGAACCTACCTCTACAATGGGCCTGCGCCGTGGAATAATGGACTGGCGGGGACTGCCGTCCATAACACTGTCACACTCGATCATCGCGACCAGATGCGCCGGGCCGGACGCTTTCTCTGGGTCGACTGGGCGCAAGCGTCGGGACGATCGTACTCTTCAGCCAACCAAGCTTACGCTGACCACTTTGAGGGCGAGCACGACGGCTACAAACGTTTTGGGGTGAGGCATCGCCGCACGGTGCAGTGGTTGGCGGGCGCTGGCTGGGTCATCGTGGATGACCTCCAGGGAGCCGGCGAGCATGACGTGCGTTTGCATTGGCTGGTCCCCGATTTGCCGTTCGAGGTTTCCGATTCGCCTTTTCAAGTTGAGTTTACGTCGGGTGAGTCGCGGGTTCGCTGGAATATTTCGTCAAGTTCAACCGGGAATGGAGCGATCATACGAGCTGGAGCTCGTGTAGAGGGAGCCTCGGTGAGGGATGAGCAGTTGCTCGGTTGGCAGTCACCCACGTATGGTGATCTTCAGCCAGCCGTTTCCCTCGTTTACCAGACTCGATCGCAATTGCCTGTTCGATTTGTGACTGCAGTACTCACGGACGAACGATACAGACTTGAATCGGCAGGCGAACAGCTAGTCATTGTACGGGATGGATCGGGCGTAGAATCCCGGGATGAATGCGAGGTGTATCGAGTGAAACTCTCGCCGCAAGGCACCAGTTCCGTGAGAACATCGCTTGCGCAGTGAGCCTGAGAAGAACATGAAACAAGTTTTCCAGGATGCCCGCTCCGCTGAAATCACCGTGGCGGAGGTTCCCGCCCCGAAATTGCAGGCGGGATGCGTGCTGGTTCGCACTGCTGCCTCCCTGGTTTCCGCGGGCACCGAGCGGGCTTCCTCCGAGTTTGCCAGCAAGAACTTACTGCAGAAAGCGCGGATGCGGCCTGATCTTGTGCGCGAAGTCTTGAGCAAGATCAGCCGTGACGGACTGCTGGCGACGGTGTCTGCGGTCCGCAATCGTCTCGATCAACCGAGTGCCTTGGGATATAGCAGCGCCGGAACGGTCGTCGCCGTGGGCGAAGGAGTTGCAGACATCACGCCTGGGGATCGTGTGGCGTGCGCCGGCGCCGCTTACGCCGTGCACGCCGAGTTTGTGTGTGTTCCACGCCTGCTGGTGGCGCGGATTCCTTCCGAGGCCGTGAGCTTTGACGAAGCGGCCTTTACCACAGTTGGAGCCGTCGCGCTCCACGGTGTACGCGTCGCTGAAGTGAAACTGGGCGACGTCGTGGCCGTGATCGGCCTGGGCCTGCTTGGTCAATTGACCGTGCAGATTCTTAAAGCGGCCGGCTGCTGCGTGCTGGGAATGGACATCTCTGCCGCGCGTGCGGAACTCGCTCTCCGCTCGGGAGCAGATGCGGTGAGCACTTCCTCTTCCGGCTTTCAGGAGTTATGCCTGCAACACTCTGGCCGTCATGGGGTGGATGCGGTCCTCATTGCGGCGCAAACTGCCAGCAATGAGCCCGTGAACCTTGCGGGAGCAGTGACGCGGAACCGCGCTGTCGTCGTTGCTGTGGGAACGGTTGCGATGGACATCCCACGGAGGTTTTTCTACGAGAAGGAACTCGACTTCCGCGTCTCCCGCTCCTACGGGCCCGGCCGGTATGATTCAGCCTACGAACAGAAAGGAATCGACTATCCGATTGGCTATGTGCGTTGGACCGAAAACCGAAACATGGAGGCTTTTCTAAAGCTTCTGGCCGATCGCAAGCTTGCTTTGCTTCCGCTGGTCACGCATCGCTTCCCCATTGCGCGAGCGCACTCCGCTTACGATTTGATTACGGGGAAAACCCGTGAGGTATTTCTGGGCGTGCTGATCGCGTATCCGGATCGCGCCGACGATACTCGCCACGTAAACTTGGCAGCCCCTGATCGGCCCGTCGCGGGCTCCAACTCCATTCAGATCGGTCTGCTCGGTGCAGGCAGCTTCGCTACCAGCACGCTGCTGCCGGCGATCAGGCGAGTGGACGGTGTGGAAATGGTGGTGGCTTGCGCCGCGAATGGCTCGCGTGCGCGGCATACTGCCGAGAAATTCGGATTTCGTGCCTGCACCTCGGATGAGCAGGAAATTGTTAACCATTCTGCCGTCAACACGATTGTCATCGCGACCCGCCACAACCTGCACGCGGGTCAGGTGATCGCAGCCCTTAATTCTGGCAAGCATGTCTTCTGCGAAAAGCCTCTCTGCCTCAATGAAGAAGAGCTCAGCAGAATTGTCAAAGTGCACGACGATCTAACTTCTCCTCGTCGTGTTCTCATGGTCGGTTTCAATCGCCGTTTTGCCCCGTTGGCGGTTCGGCTCAAGAGTTTTCTCCAGGAAGTGCGGGAACCCATGGCGCTTCACTATCGCGTGAATGCCGGCTTCCTGCCTGCGGATCACTGGCTGAATGATCCCCAGCAGGGCGGCGGACGCATCCTCGGAGAAGTGTGCCACTTTGTCGATTTCTTGTGTTTCTTGACCGGCTCGTCTCCCGTTGAAGTTGAAACACGCAGCCTGCCGAACCCAGGGCAATACAGCAACGACAATGTCGTGTGTTCATTGCGTTTTGCCGGCGGTTCCCAGGGCACAATCAGCTATCTCGCAAATGGAGATAAATCCTATTCCAAGGAACGAATTGAAGTGTTCGGCGGCGGCAGCGTGGCCGTCCTGGAAGACTTTCGCCGCCTGGAACTGGTCCGGGGTGGAAAGAAGCGCGTGGTGCGCTCGCTCCTGCGCCCGGACAAAGGGCATCGCGGCGAGTGGAAAGCATTCATCGCTGCGCTTCGAACCGGCGCCAAGTCGCCGATCCCGTTTCCCGAACTTGTACGTACCATGCGGGCAACGTTCGCTCTAGAGGAGTCACGGTGTTCGGGACAACCCGTTACCGTGCCCCTCACTGTGAAAGATCTCCGTCGGGACGATCGCGGCCCCGGTGCCAGCGATTTCGACCGAGCTTCCTGATAGCAAAGAAAGCTTCCTGATTAGTGGTTCACGGTCTCATGAAGATTCTTTACGTCTCGCAATACTTTCCACCGGAGATGGGTGCGCCGTCCGCGCGAGCGTCTGAGTTATCGCGTCATTGGGCGCGGGCCGGGCACGAAGTGACCGTGCTCACGGGCTTTCCCAATCATCCTACCGGCGTTGTGCCGCTCGAATACCGCGACAGGTTCCGCCGCCTGGTTGCGCACGAGCAAATCGAGGGCGTGAATGTGGTTCGCACCTGGCTTCTTCCTTTTCCTAACCGGAAAGCGCATGAGCGCATGTTGAACTACAGTTCGTTTTGCGCGTCGGCGGCCATTACAGGCCTTTTCTTGTCGCGGCCTGACGTTGTGATCGCGACATCCCCGCAATTGCTGGTCGCGCTTTCCGGATGGTGGCTCGCCCGGTGGAAGCGCGTGCCTTTCGTCTTCGAGGTGCGCGATCTCTGGCCCGAGTCGCTCGCAGCGGTCGGCGTGGGTAATGGTAATTCAATGCTGTACCGGGTTCTGGCGAAGCTCGCCGGCTTCTTATACCTTCGTTCGGATCGGGTAGTCGTGGTCACGCCCGCTTTTGAAGACTACCTGGTGGAACACTGGCGCGTGCCTCGGGGAAAAATTTCGGTGATCGAGAATGGAGTCGAGACCCAGCTTTTCGCACCGGATGCATCGATCGCAGAAGCAGGAGCCGTGCTGAGAAGGGAATTGGGCGTGGAGGAAAAGTATGTCGTCTCCTACATCGGCACGATGGGAATGGCGCACGGGCTGGAGACAATAGTCGCCGCCGCTGCCCACCTGCGGGATACGCACCCCGAGATAATTTTTCTGATGATAGGCGAAGGCGCTGAAAAGGAGCGCATCGTAGCCTTGGCGCGACAGCGCGGTCTGCACAATCTGCGATTTGTCGATCAACAGCCCCGCGAAAAAATTCCCGCCCACATCTGCGCCTCGGATGTTTGCCTGGTTCTGCTGAAGAAAACCAGCCTGTTCAAGACGGTTCTCCCCACCAAGATGCTGGAATTCATGTCGTGCGGGCGCCCGGTCATCCTCGGGGTAGATGGGCAAGCGCGTGCGATTCTGGAGGAAGCCCGCGGCGGACTCGTGATCGAACCGGAGAACTCTGGCGCTCTGGTGAATGCCATTCGCTATCTGGCCGCGAATCGGGAGATGGCTCGCGAACTGGGACAGAACGGCCGGGAGTATATCGTGCGCAGGTTTTCCCGCCGCCAGACCGCGGAAAAATACATTCGCGTGCTCGAGCAACTGTTAAAGTTGCCGGAACCACGCAGCCCAGAACTTGCGGCGTAAACCATCTTCCCGTCGCCACACCGCCAATCCCGTTCAGGGGTGGGAAGCAATCACTGCGATTCCGGTGGCGGCGGATATGGCCGCCTGAAGCGCTTGTCCGCCTGCAACCCGGGCCCCGCTAAGCGGCACGAAAAGGATGTCATCAGCTTCCAGGTTTATGTCGGGAGCCTTGGCCTCCAGCATTTTCTTCAGCGGAACTCGCGTTTCGATCATTCCGGTCGGGCCCTTGTGGATGATACGGGTTCCACTCATTTTTGCGGTGTGATTCGTTCCACCGGCGAGTGCAAGCGCCTGCAGCACGGTCAAGTTGCCGTTATCAATCAGCAAGCCGGTGGGATGGCCCACATCCCCGACTACATAAATGACCGGCGCCCGGGGTATGGTGATCGTGTCTCCGGGAAGGATCTCGATATTATCCTGCAAATCGTCTGCCAGATTCCTGGGCAGGTTCACGGTGATCGGCGCGCCCTGACTGTGCTGCCGTATGATGCTTACCTTTCGTCCCGCCGCGACTGAAAATCCACCCGCCGCCGAAATCATGTCGTACAACCTGCGGTCTCCAAGGGCCGGGTAGATGCCCGGCTTTGTTACCTCGCCGAGGATGGTCACTCCCTGAGAGGCCGATTCGTCGAGGAAGATCGTAACGTGCGGATTGCGGACAAAGCCACCGTCTTCGAGTCGCTTCTCGATCACAGTCTGCGCCTCCTCCACCGTGAGGTCGCCTACGTGCACGTAGTCAATCAGCGGAAGGTAAACATCGCCTGAAGTGCCGACTCTTGCCTTGGTAGCCAGCTCCGGCACGTTATAAATACTCACCTCAAGCAAATCACCGGCACTCAGCCTCGGCAGCGCCGAATTCTCGTTGGCCGAGGCAACCGAATCCGTCGCAGGGCCGCTCTGGGCGGCCTTCCCCTGAGCGTTGTTGGGCGCCGTTCCAGCCGCAGCCTGGGAGACCGATTGCGCCGTGGGTAGCGCTGGCACCGTACTTTCCGCCGGAGAGGACGTGGGCGCCTGCTGTGCCCAAGCCTTAACCTCCAACCCGCAAGCTAAAACGAGAGAGAACGCGAGCAGGCTACCGCTTCGGGCAAGACTGAATCTGCCGAACTCCATTACACGCCTCGGGTGGAAGAAGGATTGCTGAAAAAGTCTAGCACAGCGTGCCCGCACGGATCGCGTCGAGTTTGGTGCGGATGCCGTAGCCGGTTGTGTTTTCCACAGATTTCTCACCGAAGGGAATTGCAACCCCGCGCTCAGGCTGCTAAATTCCCAATAACCCTCAAACGCAGACGTTTTCAGTCGGAACCTGTTAACTCACTACCAGCCGGCACTGAGTTGCTGCAATACTTAATTGCTGCAGAACTTTCTCTGTCAAGTGAGGACGTCGCGCACCGGCGTTCGTGATCGGGGCCAGAGGGGGATCGTTGACGGTAGCCTTTTTTGCGATTTTCTTCCTGTCGCTGTTGTTCTCATTCGTTCTCACTCGTTCCGTGCGGGATTTTGCTTCCCGGCGCGGCTGGGTCGCCGTTCCTTCTCAGGAGAGGCACCTGCATGCCACCCCTCTGCCGCGCCTGGGCGGAGTGGCGATCTTCATTTCCTTTTCGCTGAGCATGGTGGTGGCTGCCGTCATGGCCGCTTACATCCCCCACCTGCACTCGGCATTCTCCCTAAAGACTCTGCTGACCATCCTGGTGCCCGCAGCTCTGATTTTCCTGCTCGGCGTCTATGACGATCTTTACACCGTCGGTCCCTATTTCAAGTTCGCAGTTCAAGCACTTGCCGCCACCATGTTATTCGCGGGCGGTCTGCGCATTCTCAATATTCCCGTGCTGTTCGGCACCCATCAACTGCCATGGTTCGTGGGACTGCCGTTTACGATTCTGTGGGTTCTGGCCATCACCAATGCCTTCAACCTGATCGACGGACTCGATGGCCTGGCCGCCGGTTCTGCTTTGTTCTCCACGCTGGTGGCGTTTGTCGTCACGCTGTTGAACGGATACTCCCTGGTCACGGTAATGACCATCGCCCTGGCCGGCGCGATCCTCGGCTTCTTGCGCTACAACTTCAATCCAGCGACCATCTTTCTCGGAGATTCCGGCAGTCTGTTCATCGGCTTCCTGCTGAGCGCGCTGGCCCTTGCCGGAGCGCAAAAGGCTCCGACCATTGTCGCGGTTGCCATTCCTGTCGTTTCCTTCGGCCTGCCGATTCTGGAAACCTCGCTCTCCATTCTCCGGCGCTTGATCAGCGGGCGCCCTGTCTTTACTGCCGACCGTGAACACATCCACCACAAGCTTCTGCAGCACGGCCTAACTCATCGCCAGGTCGTGATTGTGCTTTACGGAGTCTCCGCCGTTTTCGCTCTGCTCAGCCTGTTCCTGCTCTGGCCCACAGGCAGTTCCCTTGGACTGGTTCTAGCTGTTCTTGGAATCGGCATCTGGATCGGCGTCCAGCGCCTGGGCTATCTCGAGTTGGGAGAACTGGGTCGCGTCGCCCAGCGCACGTTCGAACAGCGCCAGATCGTCATCAACAACCTTGCCATCCGTCGAGCCACGGAGGAACTCAAAGTGGCCCGCGATTACGACCAGATTCGACGCGTTCTGGAATCGGCCTTCGACTCCAACGACTTCGACGGATTTGACGTTCGCTGCAAGCTTTACCCCGGTGAATCTAATCCCGTGGGCGGCGCTGAGCCGGGCGCACACCCGCGGCGCGGCGAACTGTCTTTTCAATGGGGTAAGACAAGAGGATCGAGATCTCTCCAGGGCCTGGCGGTGTGGACTCTGGCACTTGACCTGGTAAGCTCGTCCAACCGCCGCCGCGGCGCTCTCATGGTGCACCGGCTCTATTCACAGCGCGATCTCCAACTCGACATCAATCTCCTGACGTCAGCTTTCCCCATCGCTCTCGCCGACGCGCTCGACCGCGCTCTCCTGCAGCGTTCTGTGCAAGTCATTCCGCACGCCGGTCAGGATGAGGGATTCATTGCCGCACAGGCCGGCTAAAGATTCTGATTTCCTCCTTGATTCCCTAGGATTCTCTTCTCAGGAAGGGGTTCGTATCAGGAAGGGATTCGTATCAGTGCATGGCTTCAGCCATGCCAACTGACCGTCCGTGATTCAGCCGCGAAGCGGCGAAAGAGTGCAGCCCACGGCGCAAGCCGTGGGTAGGAAAAGGGAAATGATCAAGCCCCGAAGGGGCGAAAGAAGACCTGGCCAGTACTTGTCATTTTGGATCTGCGGACGTTCTAGTTGGTCGCGAGGGCAGACTCCACACGCCCGCGCCAATGCGTGGCTCAAGCTCGAAGCAGAAGAAGCGGGGAGGACTGACGGTTAAAGCTTCGCGCTGGCGTAAGAATTGATCTCGCAATTCAAACAAACTTCTTCGAAAGCCGGTGCTGTCCACTGCATATCTTTCCCCCAGGCGCTCAAAGCTGTTGCCTCGAACGTTTTGTGATTTTAACCCAGCATTCTCTTCAAATCAATAGCCCGAGCAGAGAAATCCAACGTCCCAACCCGCCTGGAATGATTCATCTGAGGCCCAAAGGCAGGCGGTTGCAAGTTATTGCACACTCGTAAACTGCTCCAATCCGCCTGGAGCTACTTCAGCCCAAATCGCCGACTTTTCCACAATCAGGAACCACTGCGGCCACTGTCTAACCTGCCCATCCCTGTTTACCTTGATCTCTCCCGGTGTTGGCGAGGACCCGCAATCATGTTTGGTAAGACGGTTTATGGCACCACCTTCAAGAACGTCGATTTCGTCCCTCTTCAGTCCGCTACGTTTTGCGTCCAGTGCGAGCTGATCAGTACCAATAGCACGCCGCATTGCCTGGCCTGCGGCAATCCGGCGTTACTGAGCCTCTCTCGCGTTCTCGGCGGATCTCTTCGCCAGCAGCAGACAGCTCATCTCATCACCGATTCTGAACTCGATAGCCTGGTCCGCGACCTGCTCCGCACCGTCCCCGACCCTCAGGTCCTGAACGTCGCAGACCATCACGCCCGCATGCCCTCAACTGCCCTTCGCAGCCAGCTACGAGTCGCCAACGCCGCCCATCCGGCTTCTGGTTTTCGGGCCGTACATCCCGGAGAAGAAGTCGACATTCACCCCGCCGAACTGGACCTTGAGCCAGCCATCAGTGCCATCACGGAGCGCGCCCAGCACCTTACCGGCGCAACCGGCGCTGCCATCGCCCTGCGTGCCGGCGACGAGATCGTCTGTCGCGCCCGCGCCGGCCGCACCGCTCCCGACCTCGGTGTCCGCTTGCAGACCGATGCCGGCATCTCCGCCGAAGCCGTCCGCACCGGCGAGGTCATGCTGTGCCACGATGCCGAGCGCAACCCGCGCGTGGACCTTGCCAGTTGCCGCCGCCTCGGAGTTCGCTCCATTCTGGTCTCTCCCCTGCGTTACTATCGCCGCACTCTGGGCGTGTTCGAAGTGCTGTCATCCTCGCCCAGCGCCTTTGACGAGCGCGACGTGGCCACTATGCAGCTCCTCTCCAGCATGATGGTCGCCGCCATCTCCCGCATCTCCAGCCTGCATCAGGCCCGGATTCTTCGTTTGGGATAAAATCTCAGGTTTTTCGGGTTTCTCGCCTCCGTCCGCCCACTGCCCTCCCGATTTTTCTTCCTGCTACTTTTCCACAATCTGGGGTTAATATGTACCAACCAGGCTTCGATCCCGGGTTTCCCCATGTCGGCCATCGCCCAGGCGTCTCGACCCGCTTCCCTGAACCGCCGCCGTCGTGTGCGCCAGAAAGTCCATGCCCCCGCCTATGCCAGTTTCGCCGGCGCTTCCCAAGGCGAGATGCTCAATCTCAACGAGGTTCTCGACATCAGTGAGGTCGGCGTGGCCGTGCAGTGTCCGTCCCCCCTGGAAATCGACCAGCAGGTGGAGTTGTGTCTGGATCTCGCCGAAGCCAGTGGGTCGATTTCAACCACCGCCCGGGTGATTTGGTCAGATTCCGCCGGGCGTGCCGGCCTGGCTCTTCCGGCTCTGACGAGTTCCGCTCTGCACCGCCTGCGGGAGTGGCTGTTCCTCAATGCCATGGCCGGGGCTGCCAATGCCGCGTCTGCCGCCACGCTCCCGTCGCCATCTCCGGAGCACGCGGTACTCCGGCCGAACTATACCGACACGCTTACCGCCGCTTCCGCGGTACAGAGAGAAGCGGAGTCTCTAGGCGCTGACCTGGAGGCGGTTCTTTTGCTGGTTGCTTCCCGCGCTCAGTCTCTGCTTCGAGCTTCCGGCGCGGCGATCGCCCTTTCTGGAAAAGATGCCGGTAGCATGACCTGCCGGGCCAGCGCCGGCCCCGGCGCTCCGCCCGAGGGCGCAACCTTGCAGGTCGGTTCAGGTTTTTCCGGCGCTTGCGTGCGCACCGGAAAAATGTTGCGCTGCGATGATGCCGAAACCGACGAACGCGTGGATAGATCGAGTTGTCGCGCTCTTGGCATCCGCTCCATGCTCGCCGCTCCGTTGCGCCTGGGCGAAAGGGTGATTGGCCTGCTCGAAGTGTTTTCCGCGCAACCCCGCGCATTTGATGAGAACGATGGCGCGGTTCTCCAGCGTTTTGCCGAGACGATTCTTGCCGCCATTAATCGCGCCGCGCGGGCACACGCTCCCTCCGCTCCAACCCCTGCTCCTCCAAGACCTTTTACCCCGCCCCCCGGTAGCGTTCTGTTTGCGCAGGAGCCCGAACCGAAGACGCAGAAGAAAGACGCATCCAGCAATGGGGAGAAAGACGACAAGGACGAAGACAAGGTCGGTGGTATTCGCCTGCCTCGCGCCCACCTTTATCTGCTCATCAGTGCCGCCGCCACCATCGCACTGGTCCTCGGGTTCACCCTCGCTCCCTGGATTCAGGAAAAGCTCGCGGCCCGCGAGCACAATGGGGAGCACACGGTTCTGGCCTCGTCGCCACCGGCCGCCGCGACCCCGGCAGGTCCGCCAATCGAAACCGCAACCCTCGACCAACTCCAGCAACTCGCCGAAAAAGGAGATCCGCCAGCCGAAAACGCGCTGGGCCTTCGTTACGCTTCCGGCGATGGAGTGAGGCAGGATGACACCGAAGCCGTTCGCTGGTTCACCAAAGCAGCCGAGGACGGAAACGTGAAAGCTCAGGTCGCCCTCGGCACTCGTTACTGGGCGGGCCGCGGCGTCGCGCCAAGCGTGAGCCAAGCCTACTTCTGGACCGTTCTGGCCCGAGCCGCCGGAGACAAGAACAGCAAGATCTTCGCAGCGCTGCTCGCTTCCCACATGACGCGTGCCGAGGCCGCAGCCATCGAACAGCGAGCGGATATCTGGTACCAGCGCCGTGAGTCGCGCGCCAAGCCAGCACCAGGTCACTAAAACGCACCGTCATCCTGAGCGCAGCACGTACTTCGCGAAAAGATGCACGAGCGGAGTCGAAGGACCCCTTACCAGCCCGAGCCACCACCAGCCTCGCAAGGCGTTTCAACCAGATCCGCCTTTCTCGCCGACTCCCCGGCGTTAGAATAGACGCAGAGGTCGTCCGTGCCCACCCTGCGCAGTGTTCTCGACCAGCGAGTTCGCGAGGCCGATCCCGCTCTTTACGACAAGCTCGACAACAACCGCGTGCGCTGCTTCGCCTGCGGCCATTGCTGTCCCATCCCTGAAGGCCAGCCCGGCGTATGCAAAGTCCGCTACAACCGCGGCGGCACACTCTACGTCCCCTGGGGTTACACTGCCGGAACCCAGTGCGACCCGGTCGAGAAGAAGCCATTTTTTCACGCGTTTCCCGGCGCTCTCGCCTTCAGCTTCGGCATGCTGGGCTGCGATCTGCACTGCGCCTATTGTCAGAACTGGGTGACGTCGCAGGCTCTGCGCGATCCCAGCGCCGTCTCGCTTCCGCTCCAAGCCTCGCCCGAACTTCTGGTGCGGGACGCCATCGCCCAGGGCGCGAAGATTCTGGTCAGCACCTACAACGAGCCTCTCATCACCAGCGAATGGGCTGTCGCCGTATTCAGGGAAGCCAAAGCCGCCGGACTTCTCACCGGCTTCGTCTCCAACGGCAACGGCACTCCCCAGGTTCTCGAATACCTGCGCCCCTGGCTCGATCTGTACAAGGTCGATCTCAAAAGCTTTGATGACCGCCACTACCATGAACTCGGCGGACGCATCGGTCCCATCCTCGACAGCATCCGCCGTATCCACAAGATGGGGCTCTGGTTCGAGATCGTCACCCTCCTCATCCCCGGCTTCAACGATTCCGCCGACGAGCTGCGCCGCCTTACCGAATTCCTGGCCGGAATCTCGCCTGACATTCCCTGGCACGTCACCGCCTTTCACGGCGACTACAAAATGCAAAACGATGTCGCGCGCGACACGAATTCCGAAGACCTGCTGCGCGCCGTCGAAATCGGCCGCCAGTCTGGCCTCCGCTACGTCTATGCTGGCAATCTTCCCGGCATGGTCGGCCCCTGGGAAGACACGCGCTGCCCGCAGTGCCATGCAACTTTGATCGAACGCCGCGGCTACCTGATAAAAGAGTACCGCTTGACTCCCGACGGCGCCTGTCCCCACTGCGCAACCGCGATCCCTGGCCGCTGGTCCGCCCGCTTCGAGGGTCAGATTGCCTCCCGTCCTTTCTTGCCGCGGAAGAGTGCGCTTTTGTTTACAATCCAAAAGCATTGAGCTGAGATTCCCCTTTCATTCATGCGGCCGCCATCCATCTTCGTTCTGTGTGTTGTGAGCCTTCTCCTGCTCTCATCCTGTTCTCCCCGCGACTTTCTTACTCACCGGCTTGCCGCCGACCTGATCGCAGGCTCCAACACGTTCCGAGCCCAGCAGCCCTTTCAGCTGCGCACCGGCGTTGTCTCTAACAAGGACTACCTCTCCGCCGACTATCTCGTGCTGCAGCATCGCGGCTGGATCTCTGCCGCCAATGCCGCCTGCCCTCCGGCTCTGGCCCCGCCGCCTTGCTGGGATGTCACGCTCACCCCTTCCGGCGTGGATACGTTTCAAAGTTTGATCGCCCCCGGCGATGCGGAAAAACAATCGTTTACCATTCCTGCCGCACGCCGCGAACTGGTTGCGATCACCGGCATCGCCAAGCAGGGCAACGCCGCCGATGTTGAATTTACCTGGAGATGGATCCCCTTAAACGAGGTCGGCGCGGTCCTCTACACCGCTGACCTCCGCTACCGGTCTATCGCAAGGTTTCGCGACTATGACAACGGCTGGCGCCTCGTGGAAGGCGCTGCCCATCCCGGCCAGCCTCTCGACGAATCTCTAAGAAACGCCGAACCTGAACAGTAGTACGCTCGTCCATGCCGGCTGGCCCTGCCTGTTGCCCCTGACCCTGAGTCAGCTGAATCCACCTTGAAAGTTGCTTATGGCAAACCCATCGTTGTATAACCCTACTTCCCGCGTGTGACCCCTATGAAAATCTTCAAACCTGGTTGGTTGTTGGCCGTCCTTCTCGGTTCCGCATTGTTAGCCGCCGCCGACGGCAAGCCTAAGCTGACTCTCGACGAATTCTTCAACTCCGTGAGCTACTCCACCGTGGCTATTTCTCCCAATGGCGCCGCAGTAGTGATTGCCACCGAGCGCGCCGACTGGGACCAGAAGATCTTCCGCACCGATCTATGGCTCTACCGCGACGACGCGAAGGGTGGATCGCTGATTCAACTGACGCAATCGGGGCACGATTCCGAGCCCAAGTGGTCGCCCGACGGCCGCTGGATTGCGTTCCTTTCCGAGCGCAAGGTTTCTTCCGAAAAGGATTCCGATTCAGGCGACGACGACAAAGACGATAAGGGAGAAGTCAGCCAGATCTACGTGATTTCCCCCGCAGGCGGCGAAGCGATTCCGTTGACTCAGGGTGAAGAAGAAGTCCATACCTTTTCCTGGTCCGCCGACTCGCGCACCATCTATTTCGCCACTCGCAACCCGTGGACCAAGACACAAAAAGATGATTACAAGAAACAATGGAAAGATGTAGTGCAATATCGCACCGCCGAACGCGGCGACACCATTTTCGCCCTCGACGTTGCCGCCGCTCTTGCCCACCACGCCGCCGAAGGCACGAAGGAAGAATCCGATACAGAAAAAGAATCCGACCTCAACCCCGGTGCAATCGCCATCGCAACCTCTCCACTGCGCGTCGGGGATCTGGTTACCTCGCCCGACGGCAGCAAGCTGGCCTTTGTGACCAACGCCATCAACGAACGCCAGGAAAAAGCCGAAGACGTAGAAATCTACGCAATCGATGTGGCGCGGGCGCCCTCGCCCGCGACTGCCGGCAGCGAGAACAAGCCCACCGCACAACCGCGCCAATTAACCCACAACCAGGCGCTCGAGGGCGGGCTGCGCTGGGCCAACGACAATCGCCATGTGTTCTTCACCGTCGAAATCGGAGACGTAACCGGCCCTTATCGCGACATCCAGCCGCATCTCTACTGGGTTGACAGTGAGAAGCCAGATAGCGAAACCGGCGCCGTCGAACAGTGGAGCAAAGATTTCATCGGTCCAGTCGAGCATTACGCTCTTACGTCCGACAGCGTGCTTGCATCCGCGCGTATTGGAACTGAGGTTCCCATGTACTCCGTCGCCCAGCCTGGCCAGTCCCTGCACAAACTGAACGGATGGGAAGGCACGTACGAGGTTCTCTCCACCACCGCTCACTCTCCCCGCGTTGCCTTCGTGTATTCGTCGTTGCAGAAACCAGCCGAAGTCTACCTGGCTGAGAGCGCCGACAAACTCGATCAGGCGCGTCCCATCACTTCCTTCAACAAACTCTTCAACGAGCGCGAGCTTCCCCAGGGCAAGCCCTACCGCTGGAAGGCCGACGACGGCACCACGGTAGAGGGCATGCTGATTTATCCTCCGGGCAAATTCGAAGCCAGGCACCTGCCCATGTTGACGTTTATTCACGGCGGTCCCGCCGACGCCGATGGCAACCACTTTGAAGCCGACTGGTACCAGTGGGCCGCGCTCGCCGCCACCAATGGCTGGCTGGTCTTCGAGCCCAACTACCGCGGTTCCACCGGATACGGCGACAAGTTCCTCGAACAAATCGTTCCGCAAATCGTCTCGCGCCCCGGCAAAGACATTCTCGAAGGAGTCGACGCTCTGGTGAAAGACGGCATCCCCGATCCCGATCATCTCACCGTCGGCGGCTACAGCTACGGCGGCTACATGACCAACTGGCTCATTACCCAGACCACGCGCTTCAAGGCCGCCGTCACCGGCGCGGGCGCGGTTGAGCACATCGGCAACTGGGGCAATGACGACACCACCATGGACGACGCCTACTTTCTAGGAGGCCGCCCCTGGGAAGCCCCCCAGCGCTATCACGACGAAGCCGCCATCTTTCAGATCGACAAAGTCCGCACCCCGACGCACATGGTAGCCGGGGCCGACGACATCCGTGTGGCCGTCATGGAAGACTATCTGCTGGAGCACGCACTCTATTCGCTTGGGATTCCGAACGCTCTGCTGATCTTCCCCGGCGAAGGCCACGGCTTAGGAAAAAATCCTTGGCACGGAAAAATCAAAGTCCGCGAAGAGTTGAAGTGGCTGCAGAAATACGGTGGCGTGCCCGCAGGAAACTGATATTCGCCGTGATCAAGCAAGAGTTGTCATCCTGAGGAGGGCGTTTTGTGCCCGACGAAGGACCTGTGCAGTCTGCCGGATGCGCGTCGATACTTGCGTCCTGTTCCACTGCGAGCGGTAAGATCGGCTGTGGATTTCTTGCTGAAATAAAGTTCGCAGAGTTTCTTCCCGAAGCGGGAAGATTTGCCTTTGCTGGTATACCCCCCTCCCCCCCATATATTGGAATCATCGTCTTAGAGCGAAATTGCCTAATAATCTATGGGGCACAATCACTTGCGGGCAAAATCCTGATGTCAAAGAACTTACGGGCCGGAATCTTGATGACAGCGAACCAAAACGGTACGATTCAGCCTCTCTGGACCGTCACGGCCTCGACCATGATTACGCGATTCAGATTGTGGCGCAAGGTTGGATGTCACAGTGGCTGGTGTGGATTGTGGCGCCAAGCTTAGGGGAGCAAAGATCGGTTCATACTCATGGACACAGATTCGTACTGTCAGTTCCACAATTGGCGGGATACGAATGTAACCCAGATTCCTACTTCCCTGTGCTCGCGATCTTCACCCCGCGAGACCCCGCCGCATACCGAGCAATACCTCGATAAAGCGCCTCGGCAATCTGCTCCCTGTATCCGTCGTTGCGCAGCTTCTGTTCGTCCGTAGGGCTGCTGACGAACGAAACTTCCGCCAGGATTCCCGGCATCGAAGTCTCGGTAAGAACCACGTAGGAAGCTTCTTTCACACCCCGGTTGCGCAGGCCAGGATTTTGCACCGACAAAGTTCCGTAAAGCGATCGTTGCACGCTGGCCGCCAGCAGCCGCGACTGCTCGATCTTCTCGTGCAGTTCAGCCGGCGAGAGCGTTGCCGCATTCGTGGCCTTACCATGATCGGGATTCCGAGTTTCCAGATCTTTGGCGTTGGGCGCCGAAAAGAAGTTCGTGTAATAAGTTTCCACGCCCCGCGCCGAAGGCAGGTCGCTATAGTTCGCGTGCACCGAGATAAACAGATCCGCCTGCGCCTGGTTCGCCATCCCGGCGCGTTCGTCGAGCGGAATGTAGTTGTCGTCGTTCCGCGTGAGAATCACGTCCGCGCCCAGGCGGCTCTCCAGCAGTTTTCCCAACCGCTGGGCAATCTCGAGTACCAGATCTTTCTCCAGCAAGCCCTGCCGGCCCACGGTTCCCAAATCCCAGCCGCCGTGGCCCGCGTCGACCACGATGCGCATCTTCGGAACGTGGGCGCGCAGCTGCAAGTCTTCGCGCGTGGGTGGAGGTACGACGATGACCAGCTTCGCTCGCTCTGCCTCCGCTCCCGGAAAAAGATTTACCTGTGTCTTGGCGTCCGCACCCAACTTCCGCACCTGCACTACCAGACGATAGGGATTCGGCGCCAGGCTGACCGAAAAATTCGAGTTGCCTTTCGTTTCCAGCACCACGCGCGTTAAACCGGAGACCGGCTGCGCCACCCGAACCCGCGCCAGCAGCGCATCGCCAATGTCGATGGTCTTTCCGGCAAGTTCAGGAGCTAGCGACGTATCGTGCAAGTCAAAATAAATGCGATCCGGACCCGCCAGGCGATGTGCCTCGTACTGCACCTGATCTTCCAGGTCGAGCACAACCGTGCTGGAATCGGCGGAAGACCAATGCCGGATCCCGGTGACGCGCGGCAGCTTCGACAGTTCCTGCGGCGTGACGCTTCCGGCGCTCGGTTCATCGGATGCGTCCACGTCCGCAGCGGCTCCGGAATTGAGCGCGGAATTGGTTTGCTCATTCGGATTTGTGCTCGAGGGTGTGAGCGACGACGGAGCACCCGAAGATGCGGCAGCAGATGGAGCGCCGGAAGCTGACGGCTGCTTCGCTGCGGGCTTTGTGATCCTCTGTTCCGGTCGCACCAGCACTTGGCCGAGCTGTGCATTTTTCAGCTTCCACCACAGCCCCCCGGCCAGCAGTGCACAGACCACTACCAGCACCAACCCCAGCACGATTCCAGGATGGTGCCCGGAGCGTGCCGCCGCCCGCAGGGTTTCGGGCATAACCGCGTCTTCGGCTATGCGTTCCGGCCCAGTTCTCAGCTGCGGCGCCGCGACGGGCGCACGCGCGGGAGCAGGGGCGGCAGGAGCAGGAGCGGGAACAACGAATGCTGTCGCACCCTTTGCGGACGCCACTTCTGCTTTGCCTTCAACCGGCGGCGCGGGCGCAACCACGGCGGCGGTTTTCTCAGAAAGAACCTTTTCAATCGGCGCAGCCGCTGGGGGCGTGATCGCGGGCGCAGCCAACTGTGCCTCCGCAACCTGCGCCGATTCTGCGAAGCGGTCTTCGTCCTCGGGCTTGAGAGCGGCAAGAATCAGCTCCGCCAGCAGTTCCAGGCTGCCCACGTCGCTGTCGTTGAAACCGAAGGGCTCGGCCGAGAACGCTTCCAGCAATCCGATCACGCGCCGGCGTCCGCACAGTGGCACCGCCACCATCGACCGTGCGCCGAGTTGCCGGCACACGTCCCGGTTTACGCGATCGTCGGTCTCCGAATCGTCACACCGGATAATCTGTGCGGTGCGAAAGCAAGCTCCGGAGAAGGCTGAATCCCGCTGGATACGCGCGCCCACATCCGGCTTGATCGTGCCCGCAGAAGCGCGCAAAACAATCTCGTTGTTCTCTGCCAGGGCGATTCCCAAGCCATCCGCGCCGGTGATGGCAATCGCTCGCTCCGCGACCAGTTGCAGCACTTCGTCCAGAACGAATTGCTCTCCGGCCTCGAACTCTGTGGGGCGCGCAATCGTCTCAAATCCAGTGTGCCGCGAGGCCAGCGCTCGTCGCTGCCGCACTTGCTGATGCAGCGCTGAGAACGCCAAGAGTGCCTGCAGCGCATCGCCCCCCGAAGGCCGCAAGTTGCGAGTTTCACGAGCCTGAGTTTCCGGGGGAAAAGGATCGCGTTCATGAGAAGCGCCGTGCGCCAGCGGCGCGCTCCGCTCCGGTGGCCACAATGGCGCTCGCGCCGGAGCCAGCCCGGCATCTACTTCGGTGGGCGGTTTTGTGGGTGTCGTTGCCATTCTGTTACGTGAGCGGTCTGTCCCTTAGTGCGAGTTTGGCCACCCAGCGAAGCCCTGTCAATTAACCACTTTGCGTAGCCTGTTTGCCCTTGCCCGTTTGTCCTGCGACAGATGGGGCGCATTCCGATTTTTGCAGGGTTTAACAGTAAGTTAGCCGGGTTTTGCCCTAGTTGCAATGATGCGACGCAGCCCTCTCGGACATGGACTTTCGTAAGCCTAAGGCTAAGGCTAATGTTCCCGACATCCGGATAGTCGCCGGTTTGCCGCTATGCTCTCCAGCCGTGATCGTCTTTGAAGTCCTGAAGGTCCTGCTGGCTTCGGACCCAGCTCGGCTATCACTGGCCGCAGTCCGAACGAAAAGAAGATTCTATTCAGGTCGTCAAGCGCAACGTCGAGGACTACCCGAGGTCCTGCAATGTGCATGACAGCCTGGGCGAATCGTATATGGACGCGGGGCAGAAAGACATAGCTATTCAGAACTACGAAAAGTCGATCGAGCTGAATCCCAAGAATCAGAATGGGATCGACATACTGAAAAAGTTGAAGGAACAGAAGTAGACTCTTAGTCCAGAACTCCGCCTTCCCCCCAGCCCGAACCAACCCAGTTACTGCCAGCCCGTGTCCACCGGAAACTAGAATCTGACAAACGGGCCCCGCCCGAGTTTTTCTTGGCAGAGAGTATGCAGGTCGTCTCTTTTCCCGCGCGGCAAGCCCGCACCCATTACCGGCATGAACTGCGCACCTTGACCTACGTCATCCTGGATGGGGGCAACGGTGGAATCATTCGCAATCTCAACCACGAGGGTATTGCCCTGCAGGCCGTTGCCCCGTTGCGCCCGCAGCAGCGCGTCCGCCTGCGCTTTGAGCTGAGATTTCCGCGCGTGCGCGTCGAGAGCCAGGGGCAGGTCAGTTGGGCTGATTCTTCGGGACAGTGTGGTATCCGTTTCGCGGACTTGCCCGTACGCATCAGTCATCAGATCAACCAGTGGATCTTCTCCAACCTTCTCGATGCCGTTGCTCGCGATGCGGCCCATCGACGGTCCATCTTAGGAACTTCTGTCGTCTCGATTGTTCGCGAAGAAAATGTTCGCGAAGGGAATGTTTGCGAAGAGAATGCCTCGGAGGAAGACGACGGGCTGACTCTGTCCGCTTCACCCCGCCCGGCGATCCGCCTGCAGCCAGACTCCTCCACGTGGGACGACGCACCAGTCCCGCCCCAGCATCTCGAAGAAGATCTTGCAGGACCAGCCGACGACCCGCATGCGCCTCTGAACTGGCTCTCGCAGCCGCTCTCAGGCCGTACCCTCGCTTGGTTAGTGGATAGTCTCGTCGTGACCGCAGCCCTGCTCCTGTTTGCACTGATTTTTCTCTCCATTGCTCACGAACTTCCGCCGTGGCCCCTTACTCTGGCAACAGCCTCGGCAGCGGCCGTCCTCACTGCCGCAGCGTACTGGACCGTGTTTGCCATTTTTGGAGGGCCAAGCCTGGGCGCTCGCCTGGCGCAAGCAGCATCAGGCCATGAAGAGGAAGAAAAACAGAGTGAAGAAGCAGGCCGCTTCCGCTAAGCCTGCTGCCTTGGACCTCAAGGAGCTGAAATCCAGGAACTGAGAACTGAGAACTGTTCTCCCCTAATTCGCAAAATACTGCTGCGCCAGCCAGAGCCGCAAGGTGTGTTTCATCTGCGAAGCCATCTTCACGAAGCGGACGCCAACATTTCCCCGGTTATCGGACCAGGCCACTTCCACCTGGGCAGTCATCCCACTCTTGGTTCCGGGCAACGCGAAGGCGACATGTGACGCTTCGCTCGCATCGAATCCGTCTTCGACGCGAACTTGCAGCCCGCCCTGACTCAGATTGATGAGTTGCCCACCCATCCGCTTCTTGCGGCGGCCACTCAGCATCACCGACACTTCCAGCCCGGCTCGGTGATACCGCAAGCGTCCGTCAAGAATCATGTTGCGCGCGGCGGAGAGCGTGCGCACCGCCTGTTCCACGGAAATCGGCTTATCGAAGGCAAACATCGCGCCGGTTTCCTCCAGGTCCTGTTTTCCCTGCGGTCCGCCCATGATCACTAGCGGCACCGTACTGGCGCGCGAAGCTTCCCGTTGCAGTTCGCGAAAGAGTTGCCCGGTGCCATTCAGGTCGCAGTCAACGATTAAAGCATCCACTTTGGAGGTCGTGAGCCGCGATAGAGCCCGCTGCGGTTCACTCTCGACGGCAACATCCATGTGCAAGCCGCCAAGAATGCATTCCAGAACGCTGACTTCCTGCCAATCACGTGAAACCACCATCGACGAGAGTGTCATGCCTCCACTCTACCCACCTAAGTAATCCCGATGTAGATCACCAACGTAATGCCGGTTTCGGGCCTGCGCCGCCGAAGCCCGAAGCTCGAAAGCCGAACTCCGTCCCTACAAGCTCCGGTACCATTCAACGGTCCGCCGCAGGCCCTCTTCAAAATTCACTTTGGGTTTATAGCCGAGATGCTCTTCTGCTGCGGAGATGTCGGCCAGCGAATGCTTGATGTCGCCGCCGCGCTCCGCAGCATAAAGGGGCGAACCGGAATATGAGGTGAGCGTCTTAAGGAGCGTGAAAGTCTGATTGAGCGTGACCCGCCGCCCCGTGGCCACATTAAACACTTTGCCGGCCACTTGCGCTGCGGGCGCTTTGCACGCCAGCAGATTGGCGTCGACGGCGTTGTCGATGTAGGTGAAATCCCGGCTCTGCTCGCCGTCGCCAAAGATCGTGGGCGGCTTTCCTGCAAGCATCTGCGTAATGAACTTGGCCAGCACACCCGAGTATGCCGACGATGGATCCTGCCGCGGACCAAAAATATTGAAGTAGCGCAGCGCCACCGTCGCCAGCCCGTAGCAGCGGTAAAACGAGGTCAAGTAATGCTCGCTGGCCAGCTTGGCCACGGCATACGGCGAAATCGGATCCGTCGTCATGCCCTCGTGTTTGGGCAGTGTCGGCGTATCGCCATAGACTGACGACGAGGCCGCATAGATTACGCGCTTCACCCTGGCATCGCGCGCCGCCACCAGCACATTGACCGTGCCATCCACGTTTGCCCGGTTGCTGGCGATCGGGTCCAGCACAGACTTGGGCACTGACGGGATCGCGGCCTGATGCAAAACGTAATCCACCCCGGCGCACGCTGACTTCATGGCGTCGAGATCGAGAAGGTCCGCCTCCCGAAAGTCGATCTGCCCCAGGATTTGCGCCAGGTTTTCGCGTTTCCCCGTCGAAAAATTGTCCACTCCCCGAACCTGCTCGCCGCGCTGCAATAGTTCGTGCGCCAGAGACGATCCAATAAACCCGCCGACGCCCGTGATCAGGTAAACGGCCATAGGCCTCCATCATAGCAATCAAAGAGAATGTGTTGGCGTACAAGGCGGCAAGGTCGGAAAACAGGGGGAACCAGAAGCCGAGAACTGAGAACTGTGAACTGAGAACTGAGAACTGAGAACCGAAACCCACTACCGGCTCTTGCGCAGAATCTTGAGGAACTCCTCCCGGCCCAGAATGTGGCGGTCCTTGAAGAAGTTCAGAATCGCCTGCAGGGCGACTCCGGGGTTTTCCGGGACGGGCAAGGGGTCTGATTGCGGGGTCGAGCGAGAATGCGGTGCGCCCCGCGGCCTCACGATCACCGAAGGCGCCGAAATCGAGCGCACCAGTTCGCGCAATCGCTTGCGATCTTCGGCCAATATCTTGCTGAACGAGATTCCCATCCCAAGGTTAGGGTAGGTCACGCACACCTCACCCGCGGCCGCGACCCGGATACCGTTGACCTCAAGTTGTAAGCCCAGCACGGCGCCAACGGGAAGCGGGGTCGTCGTCTCCATGTAGCACCCGTGCATGCTGATGTCCGCGAATTTCACCCAGATCGACACTGCGCTCCCGGCTTCCTGTAAGCGGGCGCTGCCCTGGCACTTGTAACGAGGGCTTCTGCGATTCTCCGCGGCGGCGGCACTCGCTTTACTCGTTGGGGCGACGCCCCCAGATCGAATTTCGGCGGAATGCGGTACCTCGGGCCCACGCCCCGCCGCCACGCCGGCAGACCGGGGCGAACTTGATCGCTTCAGGTCCGACAGATAGTTGGCGCCGTCGCTGGCTTCATCGAACAACATGGCAGTGGATTCGTCCCGCCGCTTCGAGACCCACCTGGATGTCCTGGCAGTCTAGTTGTGCGGGCAGTCCCCTGGTCTTAACTCTACGGAGCTTTCAAGCGAAATACCTAGCAGAAGCGGGAGCCGGTTGCGCCCAAGGGAGTGGGGATTTTCCGTAACGGGAGCAGTTCAAGATTGGAACGCGGCTTCAGGAAATTCGCCCACCGACTCACGAATCTTCTTCCACACTTCGTCCCGCCCGGCCCCGGTTTTCGCCGAGAAGGGAATCACAGGCGCCGTTGGATAGGCCTCGGCCAAGCTTTTCAGCGCGTTGCGCAGTTGATTATTGGAGAGCCGGTCGCTCTTGGTTGCGACCAGGAGAAAGTCGTGGCCCGAAGCATTAAGAAAGTCTAAGAGTTGGCGATCGCTGTCTTGCGGAGGAACGTTCACGTCCACCAGCGCCACGGATAATGCCAGTGTGGGGCGGTCGTTGAGGTAGGGCTCGATGAACTTCGGCCACTCCTGCGAAATCTCGCGCGAGAGTTTGGCGTAACCGTAGCCCGGCAGGTCGGCGAAGATGACCTCCGGCCGCGGCCTCCCTGCCCACCGCACTTCGAAAAAATTGATGCTGCGTGTGCGCCCCGGCGTGGAGCTGGTGCGGGCCAGCTTGCCCTCCACCAGAGTGTTAATCACGCTGGATTTGCCCACATTCGACCGCCCGAGAAATGCCACTTCCGGCAGGCTGGGAGCAGGGAAGTGCGCGGCGTCCGTAGCCGCCGCCATGAATCGCGCCATAACCCTCATGCGCTAGTGTGCTATGCGGCGGTGGAGGTTGGCAAGCTGGCGAGGTGCAGATTTGATTGGCTACTTCGAATGACCTTTTTCTGGCGGGGCCGACCTAACATTCAGGCTATAAACGCGAAGATGATGGGTGCCACGTCTCTGAAGTCTCGATTCAGTCTGTATATCGGGAATTGATGGTACGAGGGGCTGTAGAAAGGCAGAGGGGGCTCCCGATAAGTATCGATATAAATATATACAAGAGTCGCAACTTGCAGCGCTGAAATCACACCAAATACTGTGGTGCCTGCCAGCGCTACGAGTCGCAGAAGTCTCTTCATTTACGCTGTTCCTCCGTCCTCCTCCGCTCGCCGGCTTTCCTGAACCTAGCCGAGTACCAACGCTCTTACTCAACCCTTGCGGAACTGCTTACTTAACGTCAACGCCTGATGCTGGTACGACGACCCAATATTCATCCCATAGATCTTGTGCGGCCGCGCCAGCAGCGGCATATAGTTCAGGCGGCCCACCAGTTGACCATGCTCCATCAGGAATGGGACTTCATGGGCTCTGACCTCAAGCACCGCCGGAGTCCCCTTGATGTCGCCGGAACCATGCCCGAATCCGGGATCGAAGAATCCCGCGTAATGGATGCGGAACTCGCCGTCCGAGGGATCGAAAGGCACCATCTCGGCGGCGAACTCAGGAGGAACGCTTACTCTCTCTTTGGAGGCAAGTATGTAGAAGTCGCCGGGCTCGAGAATCAGGTTCCTGCTGGCATTCTGGTGACGAACTTCCCAGAATTCCTCCGTCGCATAAAAATCAATCTTGTCCAGTTCGATCGCCGGAGCATAGCGCTTCGCCTTGTAGGCGATGATCTCGCCTGCCGCGCCTTCCAGGTTCACTGTAATTCTCAGCCCGCGTTCAACTCGCGCCTTGCTGGGGCTGTCTTCGTCGTAGACGAGCGGCTCTTCCCGATCCAGTCCTCGAATCGCGCTGTCGCTGGAGCGCGGATTCCCCTGCACGAACCGCAGCTGGCTCAGTCTCATCCCCGCCCGCATGGCGACGGTAAACGTCCGGGAAACAACTTCGGCATACAGTTTGCCTTTGTAGCCCGGCGGCACACGATCGAACTCGGTGCCGTAGTCGGTGATCAGGCGGGTGAAAATGTCCAGGCGTCCGGTGGTGCTCTTGGGGTTGGCTTTGCCGGAGATATTTTCCGGCAGGTTCAGCTCCTCGACCAGAGGAATAATGTAAACGCAGTCTTTTTCGAAAACCGGCGCACCCGTGAGATCGACCCGCGTCATGCGGAGTTCTTTGATCTTGGCCTCAACCGTGCTGTTTGGGCCTGGCAGAAAACTCGCTCGCACGCGATGTGCCATGTCGCCCAGACGCAGGTCGAGACTCGCGGGTTGGATATGTTCTGGATTAATAGCGGGCGTGGCGCTGATGTTCCCACGAGCGATCAGGTTGGTGATTTCCTGCGAGGGCAGGATCCCCGTGGCGCGGGCTTGCGCCTCTTCGGCGGCCAGCTCCGGCCCATTTTCAAAAGCAATCTGACTCTGGTTGGATGTGGACATCGTGAGAAGCTCCTATTGTAAACCTTCGCGGCAAGAAGAAAGGACTAGGACAGGTCTCCCCAGATTGTCATCCTGAGCGAGTTGGCGTGCGCGATAGCGGACGGCAACGGGGTCGGAGGACCCCATAGAAGCTGACGTCGCCGGAGACTCCTCAGGGAGTTTCCACCGCGAACCCAGATCGCATCGTAAGAACTCCCGGCGTGGCCTCTGGAGGCATCGGATAGAAAGGGATCCTTCGACTGCGCATGATCGTCCTTCGGACAATCATGCTTCGCTCAGGATGACAACGGTTGAGGATCGGGGCCGGGTCGCTGGCTACTGATGCGCCGCCGGACTATCTTCCGTACCGGCAGTCAGAGGCGCGATCGGCTGCGCGGTTACATCCTCGCTGATCGAAGGCAGCGGAGACACCAGGGCGATCTGCAGCACCTGGTCCATGGTATCCACGAAGTGCAGTTTCATGGCGGTGCGCAGATTTTCGGGAACCTCGGCCAGATCTTTTTCGTTGTCCCGGGGCAGGATGACTTCGAAAAGTCCGGCGCGATGCGCCGCCAGCAGCTTCTCCTTGAGGCCGCCGATGGGCAGCACTTTGCCGCGCAACGTGATTTCACCGGTCATGGCCAGGTCGCGCCGCACCGGAATCTTGCTGAGCGCGCTCGCGATCGCAGTTGCAATGGTAATGCCCGCCGAGGGCCCATCTTTCGGAATAGCGCCTTCCGGCACATGCACATGCAGATCCAGAGTGCGATAGAAATCGCGAGTCAGGCCGAGACGGTGGGCCCGCGAGCGAACATACGACAGGGCAGCCTGCGCTGACTCCTGCATAACGTCGCCGAGCTTTCCGGTCAGCGTCAGCTTGCCTTTGCCATCGACCACGGTAGCCTCGGTGCTGAGGATGGAGCCGCCCACCTCGGTCCAGGCCAGGCCCGTGACCAATCCCACTTCGCTCTTTTCATGCGCCAGGGTGTCGCGGAACTTGATGACGCCCAGGAAGTCGGTAACATTCTCGCCGGTCACGGCAACCGTATAGTTCTCGCCTTCTTTGACCACCTTGCGCGCAACTTTGCGGCAAACGTTGCCGATCTCGCGTTCCAGGTTGCGCACCCCGGCTTCGCGGGTGTAGGCGCGAATGAGCGTGGTGATGGCATCATCGGTGAACTTCACGTTCTTTTCCGACAGGCCGGCCTGCAGCATTTGCTTCTTCACCAGAAATTGCTTGGCGATTTCCAGCTTTTCCTGCTCCGTGTAACCATGCAGCCGCAGCACTTCCATGCGGTCCTGCAGCGCAGGAGGAATGGTGTGCATCACGTTGGCGGTGGCCACGAAGAAAACCTGCGACAGGTCGTACTCGACGTCAAGGTAGTGGTCAACGAACATGAAATTCTGCTCAGGGTCGAGCACTTCCAGCAGCGCGGCGGAAGGATCGCCACGGAAATCCATCGACATCTTGTCGACTTCATCCAGCATGAAGACTGGGTTCTTGGTGCCCGCCTTCTTCATCATCTGAATGATCTGTCCCGGCAACGCGCCGATATAGGTGCGCCTGTGTCCGCGAATTTCAGCCTCGTCACGTACCCCGCCCAGCGACATGCGTACAAACTTGCGCCCAGTAGCCTTGGCGATCGACATGCCCAGCGAGGTCTTGCCCACGCCCGGAGGCCCGACAAAACAGAGAATCGAGCCCTTGGGATTTTTCACCAACTGCCGCACGGCAAGGAATTCGAGGATGCGTTCCTTGATCTTCTCCAGCCCGTAATGATCTTCGTTCAGAACTTTCTCGGCGCGTGAGATGTTGCGAATTTCCTTGGAGCGCTTCTTCCACGGCACCGCCAGCAGCCAATCGAGGTAGTTGCGTGAAACCGTCGACTCCGCCGACATCGGCGGCATCGCTTCCAGCTTCTTCAGCTCCTGCAGCGCCTTGTCTTTCACTTCTTTGGGCATGCCGGCGGATTCGACCTTCTTCTTCAGTTCGTCGAACTCGCTCTTCTCGCCCCGGCCCAGCTCTTTTTGAATGGCTTTGATCTTCTCGTTGAGGTAGTACTCTTTCTGCGCCTTCTCCATCTGCCGCTTTACCCGCGACTGGATGGTGCGGTCCACATTCAGCTTCTCGATCTCCACGTCGAGCACGTCGGCGATGCGGTTCAGCCGCTCTGAAGGATCGAAAATCTCCAGCAATTCCTGCTTTTCTTCAATCGAAAGCTGCAGGTTGGCGGCAATGATGTCGGTCAGCTTCGCCGGATCTTCCATCCTCACGGCGGAGATCATGGTCTCGTAGTTCAGCGCCTGGCACAGCTTTACATACTGCTCAAACAGCGTGGTCACGCGCTGCATTCCGGCTTCGATCTGCTGATTCATCTCCACGGGGTACCGAGCCACCCGCACCGAAGCCTGCATGTAACCATCGGCGTCGGTGGCCTGCAGAAGCCGTCCGCGCTCAATGCCTTCCACCAGAACCTTGATGTTGCCATCGGGCAGCTTCAGGCTCTGCACGATGTTGACGATGGTGCCGACCTGGTAAATCTCGTTCGACTTGGGTTCATCGATGGAGGCATCGTGCTGAGTGGCCAGGAAGATTTTCTTGTCCGCGGCCAATGCCTCTTCCAAAGCCCGCACGCTCGACTCGCGCCCCACCACGAACGGCGTCATCATGAAAGGAAAGATGACCACGTCCCGGATGGGCATCATGGGCAGCTTCTTGGTCTCGAATTTTTCCTTGGATGTGGTCACTCAATCTCCCTGGGTCTGCATGCTGAATGACAATCGCCGTTCCCACCAGAAAATCGCGCGTTCGGCTCGCTTGCTTAAGTTTACTCCTCTTTTACTACCCCGCCTTCTCCATCATGGCCACGGAAGCGCTGCGTTTCTCCACCATCTCCCGCGTCACCTCGAACTCCTTTAGTTTCTTCTGGCTGGGCAGGTGGAACATCAAGTCGAGCATCAGTTCTTCCAGAATCATGCGCAGTCCGCGAGCCCCCACTTTGCGGGCCATGGCCTGCCGGGCAATGGCCCGCAGAGCCTCGTCGGCGAACTTCAGCCGGACATTCTCAAACTCGAACAGGCGCTGGTACTGCTTCACGATGGCATTCTTGGGCCGCGTCAGAATCTCGATCAGCGCAAATTCGTCAAGATCTTCCAGCATGCCAACCACTGGCAGGCGTCCCACGAATTCAGGAATCAGGCCAAACTTGATCAGGTCTTCCGGCTGGATTTCGCTCAGCAGTTCGAAATTGCGCTTGCGCGAGACCGTGGCATCTTCCTTATCCGCCTCTTCGCCCGCGCGGAAGCCCAGCGACTTCTTCCCCACCCGCCTGCCGATAATCTTCTCCAGCCCCACGAACGCTCCTCCGCAGATGAAGAGGATGTTGGTGGTGTCCACGGGAGTGAATTCCTGGTGCGGATGCTTGCGTCCGCCCTGCGGCGGAACATTAGCAATCGTTCCCTCGAGAATCTTCAGCAGAGCCTGTTGCACGCCTTCGCCCGATACATCGCGGGTAATCGAAGGATTCTCGTCCTTGCGCCCGATCTTATCGATTTCATCGATATAGATGATGCCCGTCTGCGCCCGGCTCACATCGCCCTCGGCCGCCTGCAGCAGCTTGAGGATGATATTCTCCACATCCTCGCCAACGTAGCCGGCTTCGGTGAGGGTCGTGGCATCGACGATGGCGAAAGGCACGTCCAGCATGCGCGCCAAAGTCTGCGCCAGCAGTGTCTTCCCGGTGCCCGTGGGACCGATGAGCATGATGTTTGACTTGCTCAGTTCGATGCCGTCGTTGGTCTTCTGCCGGTTCATGAAGATGCGCTTGTAGTGGTTGTAAACCGCGACCGCCAGCTTCTTCTTGGTCTGCTCCTGCCCGATTACATATTCGTCCAGGAAGGTCTTGACCTCCTGCGGCTTGGGCAACTGATTCGGCGCAGCGGTCTGGGGAGTGGCTGTACGATCGTCTTCCAGGATCGAATTGCACACCGCCACGCACTCGTCGCAAATGTAGGCGCGGGGATAATCGCTGGGCGACGAGATCAGTTTGGCTACGGAATCCTGTGACTTGTGGCAGAACGAGCAGCGCAAAATCTCGTCGGATCCCGACTTGGTTTTCACTCGGCTCTACTCCTTATTTTCCAGTTCCTAGTACCCAGTACCGAGTTGCGAGTACGGGCGATTTGCCAGGTACTCGGTACCAGGTACTGCCTTTCACCGAAGGCAGATCATACAGCCTTTGCCGTCTTATAGATGATATCGTCTATGATTCCATACTCCTTAGCCTGCTGCGCGTTCATAATGAAGTCCCGTTCCACGTCCTTTTCCACCTTATCCAGCTTCTGCCCGCTGTGCTTGGAGAGTAACTGATTAGTAATCTCCCGCATCCGCAGAATCTCCCGCGCGTGGATGTCAATATCCGTAGCCTGACCCGACAACCCCCCCATGGAGGGCTGGTGAATAAGAATCCTCGAATTCGGCAAAGCCAGCCGCTTCTTGGGCTCTCCCGCCGCCAAAAGTAACGCTGCCATCGAGGCAGCCTGGCCCACGCACAGCGTCATCACGTCATTCTTCACATATTGCATGGTGTCGTAAATCGCCATGCCCGCCGTGATCGACCCCCCCGGAGAGTTGACATAAAGCTGAATGTCTTTCTCGGGATCCTCCTGGGCCAGAAACAGCATCTGGGCGATCACCAGGTTGGCGATGTTGTCGTCAATCGGCGTGCCGATGAAAATAATGTTATCGCGGAGCAGCCGGGAATAAATGTCGTAGGCGCGCTCGCCCCGCCCGGTCTGCTCGATGACCATCGGTACCAGCATCATTTGCGGATCATTTTTCTTCATTTTTCAACCTGACCTGTCACCGGACCTGCCACACTCCACCCCGAACTACCGCTCACATTCTCGGGGAGGGTCGAAAGTGGTCCGCATCTTCTATTCAACTGACGATGCGGACTGGTGATAAAGAAAGTCGAGGGTCTTCTCGCTGCGGATTCTAATCCGGATTCTATCGAGGCCCCCATCCTGTGTCAAACGCGCTTGCACCGCCTCCCACGTCTGTTTTGACTGCCGAGCCAGAGCCTCCACCTCCCGCTTCACTTCCTCATCACCGACCTCGATTTTCTCCAGTTCGGCGATCCGCTCCAGCAGCAAAGAAGACTTTACATCATGCACCGCCTGTTCCCGCTGGCCCGCCCGAAGCCGGGGCAAGTCCATCTTCTTCAGGTCTTCCATTTTCATGCCTTGGGCTGCCAAAGCCCGCAGACCGCGCTCCAGCCGCAGATCAATCTGCCGGTCGACCAAAGACTCCGGCACCTCGAAATCATTGCGCTTCACCAGTTCGGCAACCAGTTTGTCTTTCGCCGCATGTTCGGCCGTGTGGCGCTTTTCAGCCTCCATATTCTCCCGGATCTGCTTGCGAACCTGCTCCAGGCTGGTGAACTCGCCCAGCTCCTTGGCGAAGTCATCGTTAAGCTCCGGCAGGCTCTTCTGCTTGATGCCGTTCACCTTAACGCTGTAGATAAAGGTCTTGCCCGCCAGCCGCTTGTCGGAAATATCCTCGGCATAGCTCACATCAAACGTCCGCTCGTCGCCCGGCGATGCGCCAGTCAAGTTCTGGCTGAACTCGGGTACGGTGTTCTTGCCGCCAATCTCGATCAGCACGTCGTCCATGTGCACTGGATTGGCGCTGGCCGCCTCAACATCCTTGCCATCCTTGGGTTTCCCGTCCATGGAAGCCTGGGCGAAGTCCCCCTCGGCAAGGACGCGACCTTCCACGGTTGTGTAGGTAGCATGCTGCTCGCGCAGGCCGGCGAGCGCCTCCTCAACTTCCTCGTCGGTAACGGCAATCTCCGGCTTGTCAGCCCGCAGTTCTTTGTAGCCCTCGACCTGAATCTGCGGCAAAACTTCAAAACTAGCCTTAAAGGTCAGCGGCTCGCCATCCTGCATGTGCAGATCGGTGACCCGAGGCTGCGAAACCGGAATCAGCCCCAACTTCTCAGCTTCCCGGCGGAAGTACTTCGGCACCAAGGCCTCGACCACATCATTCTTAAGCCCATCCCCAAACCGCTGCCGGATGATGGAAGCTGGCACATGCCCGGTACGAAACCCAGGCAGCCGCGCACTCTTCTGATAACGCTGAATCTGCAACTCCGTCTCGCGGGCAACTTCCGTGGCCGGGATCTCAACCGAGATCTCCCGCTTGATGTCCTTATTAGTCGTTTCTGCCTTGACCGGGTCGGTAGTCTCTGTGGGACTCACATTCCGCCTTTCACTCGCCGCCCAATCCAGAGGCTCCGCCAGGCAAACGGACCCACCCCGAATTCATACGGCGTTAACTTGAGTGTAAAGACAGAAGGAAGCAGCGTCAAACGGTGCAGAGGGTATCGTCCATCGCAACCTCAACCCTGGGAACATCCGCAGGTGACGACTCGCGGACCAGGCGAAGAATCTCGATTTTTCGGGCCTTGCAGTCACTCCGAGCCGAAAGCGTTGCCCTGAGCACTTGCTCGGCAATACGAGCAGAGCAAGCCGTCATCGACTCATTTACTTCAAGCCCAGCTCGCCATTGTACTGCTGGGTAATCCCGTAGCACTCACAGGCGGATTCCTCAAGCTTCTTGCGGTTCACGATCTTCACCGCGCCCCGGTGGTACTCGATCACCTTCTTCTTCTGCAGCGCACCAGCTGCCAGGCTTACGCTAGGCCTGTCTGTGCCTAGCATGGTTGCGAGAAAATCATGGGTGATGGGCAGCGATTCCGAGTCCACTCGGTCCTGCGTCATGAGCAACCACCGTGCCAGGCGCTGCCTCACATCGTGCAGGCGATTACACGCCGCCGTTTGTGCAACCTGCATTCCCTGAACCACTGCATAGCGGCTCAACGTCAATTGCAGGCCTGGAGTAGATCGTAAGGTGTTCTGCAACGCCGCGACCTCCACCCGAAACCCATCTCCCGTGATTTGCACCACCGCTTGCAGCGGGCTCCGGCTCAGGCCAACCGCCGCCGGTGTTCCTGTAAAGCCCTCATTGCCAACGATGCCCGCTTCAGCGGTCTTTCCATCCTTCATTACGACTACAAGAGAAATCAAACCTCGATTCGGGAAATACGCAAATTCCAGCTTTCCACCACCCTCGTGCAGGACCAGATGGTTGGGCAAGCTGACGTATGCGAGATGAGGACGCAGTGAGTTGTAGTCGCTGTTGGAGATCGATAGCAGTATTAAGTTGCTGACTGGTTTCCCTTCGGTATTCGTCCGCTCGCCAGACTGCACAACTTGGAGACCTTTGTTTTCCACAAACCATCCTTAAACGAACGGGATCAGAAACCGAAACCCCCGCGCATGCGGGGACGAACTTACCTGTCAGCTGTGCGACACAGGGTAGGATTCTCGAAGGGCATGTGAAGCCCTCTAGAAGACTTCTCAACACTACTCGGGATGCGATCCTGTTACTGAGCAATACTGACCGCTTCAAAACTCGTGCGCCCGAACAAGATCTTCCTGTATGTTGGATGCCCGACAGACCATCCAGATTGAGCGCGTGTAAACTCCCTTCCTTTATGCATCTTCCGCCGCCTTCGGACCGGGTGACGGTTTTCTGCTGCAGTACTGCACTACGAGAGAAGAGCAAGCGCGTACAGGCATGCAGTCAGCCAACGCTGGGAGGCGAGCCAGATGGCCATGAGCCGGAGGCTGGTGTGGATTGAACAACCGCAGTTTCGGGGCTTTGGCTGCTCCGAGTGCGCATGGGTCTTCAACCCTTCCGGCGCGCCGAGTGGCAAAACTTTCGATGAAATGATGCGGAACTTTGAATTACAGCGTGACAAAGCGTTTCGATTGCATGTTTGCGCCGATCACCCCAGAGCCAAGGGCACGAGCGGCAAACCCCGCGAATAATTCAAACTGTCCTGCGTCCCCGCGGCGTAGGTGACGCTCCAAGTTCAGGTCCTCCTCAAGTCCGCCCTTGAAGTTGCCCTGTCATCCTGAGCGAAGCATGACACGAAGTGGACGTCATGCGCAGCCGAAGGATCTGCTGGTCGCCGCAGCCTCGGTGTGACCTCTGGCCTTGTGCACCCAACAAACTTGCGCGATCATAGTCGAGGCAGTGACAGTCGCAATAGACCCCAGGGGGAGGGGGTATCGAGAAAAACTCTGATGCCCGCGCGAGCAACACAAATCCCAACCAGCCTCCGGAAATTTATTTCGGATGAGGAATTCACAGCGTGCTGCTACTCAAGGTAAACAGCTGAACACTCACACTCCCCACTGGCTGAAGGTTCTCAACCGCGAGGTCATCGCCTGCACTCGTTGCCCGCGTCTGGTCGCCTATCGCGAGCAGGTGGCCCGCGAGAAGCGCCGGGCGTACCGCGACTGTGAGTACTGGGGCAAGCCTGTGCCAGGGTTCGGCGATCCTGCGGCGCGGGTGCTGGTCATGGGACTGGCTCCCGGCGCGCACGGCTCCAACCGCACTGGACGCCCCTTCACCGGCGATGCCTCCGGCAAGTTCATGTTCCCGGTGCTCTATGAAACCGGATTCGCCAGCCAGCCCAACGCCACTGATCGCAACGATGGGCTCACGCTGAAAGATCTGTACATCACTGCCGCAGTCCGCTGCGCCCCGCCCGCCAACAAGCCCACGCCGCAGGAACTCAACCAGTGTTCGCATTTTCTTGACCGCGAGATGGCTGGATTAGAGAAAGTAAAGGTCGTGGTCGCGCTGGGGAGGATCGGCTTCGATGCCTATCTCAATTACCTGAAACGCCAAGGTAGGCTCCTCAGCAAGCAGGGCTACCTCTTCAAACATGGCGCCAGTTACCGATTATCCGATGGTAAGGTGTTACTGGCCTCGTACCATCCATCGAATCAGAACACGCAGACCGGCAAGCTGACGCGAGAAATGTTTGTGAAGATATTTAAAGAGGCGGCAAGACTTGCCGATGAATAAGTTGAGGCGCCGCCGGGCGGATCGTCGTACCTTCCCATCGAATGGGGTCACAGTGGAGAAGCGAGGGGCACGGTCCGGGAACGGCGCCGATTCGCTGGGTTGACTCGCGTAATCGAGAAGTGTTCCCACCGGAACCTATGTGCTGAATGTTCCAACTGGAACATTTTGTACCGGCAAAGACGTAAGGATCGAGATGTATGTATAATCCTGCTAAATGAAACCATCCAAAGCGGTTAAGAGGGGGCGGAAGACGACACCCCAAAAGAAGCAAAAATCCAAGAAAGTCCAAAAGACGATCAGTTTGCAGGCGGTGGCGGAGAAGCCGAAAAGGCGCTACGTTTTGCTGCGGGATGTGGGGGTGTTATACCGTCCGATCAAGAAGCCGGTTACGCTGCGGCTTGATGGCGACGTGATTGCCTGGTTCCAGAAGAGCGGGCGCGGCTACCAGACGCGGATCAATCGTGCATTGCGGAAGCTGATGGAAGAAGAAGAGAAGAAAGCTTCTGGGGAGTGAACGTCCAGGTGAAGGCGCGGGCGAGTCGCCCGCGCCACACGACCTACTTCAACTTTGTTACCGTTACCTCGAGCTGGAACTGGCGGTTGGAAGCTGGGTCGTCGACGCTGCCGATTACCATCGGCTTGCCGGGAATCACGACCGTGCTCCCGCTCATCTTGATTTGGCGAACCACCGGGCCAAATCGAGCCTCATGGTTCGGGTCGGCGTCAAGATTGCTGATCTCGCTACTGACCCGCAACAACAACTCGTCGCCACGTTCCGTCAGTTCGGATGAGATGTTAGTGCCGACATCAATGTACTGATATTGCGTGTTGACGAGAGCGTTCTTCGATTCCGACGAGCCAACGGCGACCGGAACCCGTGAGCCAATCTTGACCTCGCGGCTCTCCCCGGGAACATTGACGTTGATCGAGTAATGCCTGTTGTTGATTTTCTTCCCATCCTCGAATTCATTGAGGGAAAAATCGAGACGGAAGGCTTGTGTCGGTTTCGGAGCCTCGGCCTTTGGGGTTGAATCCTGCGCTTGCGCCGGTTTTCGGCCGGAGCACAACGCCATAGTTACTGCAAGAAGCCACACTGCCATTCCTTTTCGCATGAATATGCCTCACTTTTCCTGTTGATCTGGTTGCACTGAATTCGTTCCCGGAGCCTGATCTCCCCTGGGGTTTTCCATCTCTCTCTCGAATTCCGCCTGCGCCTTCGCGATCATTACCGCTTCCTGGGGAAAGTCCTGGACGTAGCGAACCAGCAGCTTCTCTTCTTCGCTCAGTGGACGCGGCGACGGAAAATGATCCAGTCTGGGCTCGGAAGCGACGGCTTGGAGATGATGAACGCTGTGTTTCGCAGGTGTCTTCGTGACTGCCGGTTCGGCGGGACGAACCGGATTGACCATGTCATTCTTTGCACTGTGCGTCTCGGTCTGCTTATCTCCGTGTACAGCTGGCTGATGGGCGGTGATGTCATGCGCCGGCTTTTCCGATCTCCACACGAGGAATCCAGCAACCACGATCACCGCCGCCGCAATTACGCCCAGAGCTGGCCAACGCCACCAGGAGCGCTCTGCCGAGCGCGTCTGTTCTGCTCGGAGACTTGCCAGGATGCGCTGCTCGAGTCCAGTCCGCGGCTCTGCCGTCGCATACTTTGCTAGCGCGGCATCGAGTTCGTGGTCGAGCGCGTCACGCTCCGAAGGCTGTCTGCCCACGGTTTCGGGGTTGTCGTCGTAGTCCGCCATGTTTTTCACTCCTGCTTGCTGTTCGCGCGGCCCGTCAGCTTCTGTTTCAAAATCTGTCTGGCGCGGAAGACCCGCGACCGCACTGCCGTTTCGGTGATCCCGAGCGTTGCGGCCACTTCGCGCGGCGACATCTCTTCGAGCGCCGACAGGATCAACGGCTCGCGCAGTTTTTCGGGCAGCGCTGCAATCAATCGTTCCAGCCTTGCGCCGACCTGCGCGCCGTGCATCGCCTCATCTGCCGGAGCGCCGGAGGACGGCACTTCTGAAGCGGGCTTCTCGGGATCCTCGAGCGCGACCTCGCGCTTGCGGCCGCGCTGCTGGCTGCGATCGACCGCAACTCGCCAGGCGATGCGCGCCAGCCAGGTCTTGGGGTTCTCGACTTTGGCCAGCTTGCGGCTGTAGCGCAACACCCGGAGAAACGTTTCCTGAGTGGCGTCTTCGGCGTCGTGATGGCTTCTGAGCGCGGCATAGGCGATGCGGTAGACGAGCCGTGAGTGCTGCCGGACGAGATCTTCGAGGGCGTCGTCTTGAGTGCGGTCTCGACTGCCGTCTTGGCTGCTCGGTGCCGTCACGACCTCGTTCAGGACTGCCTCTCCCGCCACCAATCGCTTGACCTCAATCATGAAGACCGCCTACATGCGTGGTTTGTTTGGGTATTTCTTGGGGAGAACGCTTGTGGAGGCGGCGCTTGCGGTTTGGGGTCCTCAACGTTGGTGGGGCCTCGCAAGAACAGCAGGTTCCTCCACTCCGCGTCCCATTCCTTTCAGGAATGGGACGCTCCGGTCGGAATGACAGCTCTTAATAACGGAATGACAGCTCTTAATAACGGAATGACAGCTCTTAATAAAGGGTCGGAATGACAGCTCTTAATAAAGGGCCGGAATGACAAGTCGTAGGAGATGGTCTAGAAACCTACCATGACTGGTTCGGCCTCCAGGCGGAGGCCCCAGATTTCTTCCACGCGCTGCTGGATCTGTTCTTTCAGGGCCATGAGCTCGGCGGCGGTGGCCCCGCCGCGATTGACGAGGGCGAGCGCGTGTTTGGTGGAAATGCCGACGTGCCCGAAGCCGAATCCTTTGGCGAATCCGGAGCGCTCGACCAACCAGGCTGCAGAAATCTTCTTGCGGGTTTCGAGTGCGGGATAGCTGGGCACGGCTAAGCCTCGCGCGGCGGCGCGCAGCTTTAGATCTTCGTGCTGTTCCTGGGAAAGCACAGGGTTCTTGAAGAAGGAGCCGGCGCTCTGACAGTCCGGGTCTCCGGGAATGAGGAGCATGCCCTTGCGGGCGCGGATATGGCGCACTGCCTCACGGGTTTCGGCTAGATTCGGCGGGGTTTCGCGGCCCTCAAAGTGGTGCTTGAGGTCAGCGTAGGTGATGCGCGGGCTGCCTTCGGGGGTGAGCGCGTAGGTGACGCGGAGAACGATGAAGCGTCCGCGCTCGGTCGTGTTGAAGATGCTGGTCCGATAGCTGAACCCGCAGGCCTCGGGGCAGAGTTCGCGCACCTGATTATCTTTCAAGTCTAGAACCTGTACTGAGGCAATGGTCTGGGATACTTCTTGTCCATAGGCGCCGACGTTTTGCACGGGCGTGCCGCCCACGCTGCCTGGAATTCCGCTCAGGCACTCGACGCCGGCGCAGCGAGCCATCACGGCTTGGATGACGAACTTGTCCCAGGATTCGCCGGCGCCTGCGTCGAAAAGAACTTTGCCTTCCTCATCGTGGCCGGTTCGCCGGTCGATGCCCTGCAGCGCGATTTTCAACGCCAGGCCCGGCCAACCGGCATCGGCGACTACCAGGTTGCTGCCGCCGCCCAGAACAAACAGAGGCAGATCGCGCGAGCGGGCGAAAGTAACGGCCTCCTGCACGTCACCGACGTTTCCAGCCTCGACGAAATACCTCGCCGGGCCTCCGATCTTGAGGGTGGTCAGCGGTGCGAGCGGGATGTTTTCGAGCAGCAGCACGAATAGATTTCAATATACACATGGGCGAGATAGCCGCCGGAGAGTATTTGTCGAATCTAAGGCAAAACAATACGATGTTACCCGTCGGATGGCGGACATCTTCTTTATATTGGCAGGAGTTGGATTCCGGCCTGGGAGGTTGAAGGGGAATGACGGATAGTGCATACCGGAGGGTGCGAGTGATTGATTCGCACACTGGCGGCGAGCCCACGCGGCTGGTGATCAGCGGCGGACCCGACCTGGGAAGCGGGCCGTTAGCCGAACGGCTGGAATGCTTGCGGCGCGAGCATGATGACTTCCGGTCGGCGGTGGTGAATGAGCCGCGAGGTTCGGAGGTGATGGTGGGTGCGCTGTTGTGCAAACCGGTTGACGCGGCCTGCGCTGCCGGGGTGATTTTTTTTAACAACGTCGGGTACCTGGGAATGTGCGGCCACGGCACCATCGGCGTGGTCGCAAGCCTGGCATATTTGAAACGCATCACGCCCGGAGCGCACCAGATCGAGACGCCGGTGGGAACGGTGAGCGCGGTTTTGCACGAGAATGGGGAAGTGACCGTCAACAACGTGGCCAGCTATCGAAGCGCTGCAGACGTTTCTGTAGAGGTTCCGGGTTATGGAATGGTGCGTGGCGATGTCGCCTGGGGAGGAAACTGGTTTTTCCTGGTGCACGATCACGGAATGGAGCTGACGTTGAAGAAGGCGGAGGAGTTGACGAGCTTTACCTGGGTGATTCGTCAAGCGCTTCGTAGTGGGGGCATCTGCGGCGGTGATGGAAAAGAGATTGACCACATTGAGCTATTTGGTCCGTCGCAGTTGCCGGGAGTGGACAGCAAGAATTTCGTGCTGTGCCCCGGCAAAGCCTATGATCGTTCTCCGTGTGGGACGGGGACGAGCGCCAAGCTGGCTTGCCTTTATGCTGACGGCAAAATCCTTGAAGGTCAGATCTGGAGGCAGGAGAGCATTGTGGGGAGTGTGTTTGAGGGCAGTGTTCAGGTAAGAGACGGCAAGGTGTATCCGAGCATTAAAGGGTCCGCATTCGTGAATGCGGAGGCAGAATTGCTGCTGGATCCGCGGGATCCGCTGTGCATGGGGATCCGGGCATGAGCCAGGCTGAGTTCGATGCCATCGTCGTGGGGGCCGGCATTGTGGGCGCTGCGTGCGCGGACGAGTTGGCGCGCCGTGGCATGCGGGTTGCCCTGGTTGACCGGGACGGGGTGGGAATTGGCGCTACTGCGGCTGCGATGGGGCACATCGTGGTCATGGACGACTCCGAAGCGCAATTTGCGCTGACGCGCTACTCGCAGCAATTGTGGCAAGGGTTGAAGCCGGAATTGCCCGACGACGTGGAGTATGAACAGCGGGGAACGATTTGGGTTGCGGCCGATGAAGAAGAAATGATGGAGGTGCGGCGCAAGCATGCTTACTACGGCAGGCGCGCGGTTCCGACGGAAGTGCTGGACGCGCAAGCTCTGCGGCGTCTGGAGCCTAATCTTCGCGACGGGCTGGCGGGCGGCCTGCTGGTGCCGGAGGATGTGGTGGTGTATCCGCCGTGCGCCGCTCGCTTTCTTACGGAACGTGCGCAGCGGCACGGTGCAGTGCTTCGTGTGGGATGCTCCGTGACGCGGATGGGAGCGGGCGAGGTCCGGCTGGGCGAGGGTTCAGGGGTCATTTCTGCGGAGGTCATTTCTGCGGAGGTCATTTCTGCGGAGATCATTGTGAATGCGGCGGGGGTCTGGGCTGCTGAGCTGACGCCGGGAATCGGGATCAAGAAAAGAAAAGGGCACCTGGTCCTTACCGGCTGTCACGCTGGATTCATGCGGCATCAGCTAGTAGAACTGGGATATTTGAAGAGTGCGCATGCGGTGAGTGCGGATTCGGTGGCGTTCAATGTGCAGCCGCGGCGCGGCGGAGAGATTCTGATCGGATCTTCGCGGCAATATGGGGCTGAGCACAAGGAAGTGGACGGCGCGATTTTGGAGCGTATGCTGCAGCGGGCGCGGGAATACATGCCAGCGTTGGCTGAAATGCCGGCGGTGCGTGCGTGGGCTGGATTCCGCGCGGCCACGGCCGACAAGCTTCCGCTGATTGGGCCGTGGCCGGGGGATAAGTCTGTGCTCTTGGCGACGGGACATGAAGGATTGGGGATCACGACATCGTTGGGAACGGCCCGGATACTGGCTGACCAGATCACTGGGGCGAAGCCGGAGATCCCGGTGGAGCCGTACTGGCCGTCGCGCGCGGTCCTTTGAGGGGAGGGATTCAGGATGAATTGGAAGGGCGTGATTCCGGCAATTACGACCTGCTTTCAGGAGGATTTCGAGGTCGATCACGGCTTCATGACCGAGCACTGCCGGTGGCTGCTGGATCGCGGCTGCGCCGGGGTGGTGGCGCTGGGCTCGCTCGGTGAGGGCGCGACGCTTTCGTTCGAGGAGAAGTTGGAGGTTCTGCGGACGTGTGTGAAGGCGGTGCACGGACGAGGACCGGTTGTGGCCTCGATTTCGGCGCTCACCACCACCGAAGCCGTGGCCCTGGCCAAAGCGGCCCGTGAGCAGGGCTGCGATGGGCTGATGGTTTTGCCTCCTTATGTATACAAGGGCGACTGGCGGGAGATGAAGGCGCACGTTACGGCGGTTTTTGAGGCCACGCCGCTGCCTTGCATGCTTTACAACAATCCGGTCGCTTACGGCACCGACTTTCTTCCCGGGCAGATCGAGGAACTGGCGTCCGAGCAAGAGAACCTGAAGGCGGTGAAGGAGTCGAGCACGGATGTTCGGCGGGTTTCGGCCATTCGCGCGCTGCTGGGCCAGCGTCTGGAGATATGCGTTGGAGTGGATGATGCGGTACTGGAGGCCATCGGTGTGGGCGCCACGGGCTGGATTGCCGGGCTGGCGAATGCATTGCCGCGGGAATCGGCCGAACTGTTCCAGTTCGGCATTTGCGGCGAGAGTGACAAGGCATTTGAGCTGTACCGCTGGTTCCTGCCGCTGCTGCGGATGGACACCCTCCCCAACTTTGTTCAGCTCATCAAACTGGTGCAGGCAGAGGTGGGCATGGGGAACGCTCGAGTGCGTCGGCCGCGCCTGGAGTTGGAGGGGAATGCGCTGGCCGAGGCCAGAAAGATCATCCGAGACGCGTTGTCTGCGCTGGCGCGAATCAGGCAGAGCGGTCTTCCGCAGAGTCCTTCGGATCAATCGGGCTAAGCTCCGGCAGCTTGCGAACGGTGCGCAGATCAGGGATTCGCTTCGGCCAGGATTTGAAACCCGCCGTACAACGCGGTCTGGGAAACGACAAAGACTCCTACTTATGCTGGAAAAGGGCGTGCAGGCCGCGGGTGGTCATCGCCTTCAGGATTCGCAGAGCCGCTCGGCCAGAGTTCTCAGGGCGGGGAGCGCTGGCGGCCGCCAGCCCTCGGGCGAGGTGCGTCTTGGCAGACGGGTGTCCAGTGCTGAGCGTGCACTGCTCTTTTGGCTTCGCCCGGCACATCGGGCAGCGCACGGATAATATGTGCCGCAGGGTAAGTTCTTCGGGGTTCACCCGACCATTATTCAACATCGTGAATTTGAGAGATGGTCAATTTTGCTCTCAGGATTGCAGCGTCCGCCAAGGTGGGAATCTCAGTGTAGAGGGTGCCAGGAAGGGTGAGAGCAAGGATGCCCGCGCAACCGCGATACGTGACAAGGTCAGATGCCCTGGGCTGAGCAATATGGAACAGAAATGTACCAGGTTGGGTAGATATGCTTGGACTCGTAAGCTGTAGCTCGATGGAGAACTATGGGCTGTGAGCTGCTGCCCACAGACCATGCCAGGAGCTGGGTTCTGCCGGGGGGGAATGTTATGTCATTCGGAATTTACCTGAGTGGTTTTGTAGTGGTGATTGCCGGGCTCATTTACGGTGCGTGTTTGATGCACGTGCCGGCACACTGGATAGTAGTGGGCGCGCTCGTTCTGGTGGGGCTCGGGGTCCTGACGGGGGTTAAAGCTACCCGCCAGAAGGATTCCTCAACCTAAGCCCCGGGACCGTCGCAGGCGCTTTCCATTTCCGGTCCGGCACCGGTTGGGGCGACATTTCAGGACTGAGTTCTGTCCCAAATTGAAATCCATATCAACAGCATTAGAGGTTATTAACCTACCCGTGGCTTGCTCACAGTCATACTTAGGGTACGGCCTGTAAGGCCCCTGTCGTCGTGGGTTCATCTCAAGGCACCAGGAGCTTGCTCGAAAGAGGAACCTGGAAACCCTGCGCATCACGATCAGGTTTTAGTGCCGGGTTGTCTAAAGGTAGAACGTGGCCCCACGATCGCATGCCAGACGTGCCAGAGCCCCGCTTCAATGTAGACCTCTCGATGCGAGTGTTTGGCATGGACGCGGCGGGTCGTCCATTCTCCCAAACGGCTCAGGGACGAAATATAAGTGATCACGGGGCCGAGCTCTCCGGATTGGAGCAGCAACTGACACCGGGCGACATCATCGGAGTGCACTTCGAGGACAAGAAGGCGCGCTGCACCGTGATGTGGGCAGTGGATGGAACGGCGGGGCAGAAACTCAAAGTGGGAGTGAGAATTGTGGAGGGGCAGCTATGTCCCTGGCAAAAAGAAGTTGAGGCCCAGCAGGCCAATGCAGCCGGGCTTGCGTCGGGAGCCAAACCGGCGGAAAAAGACAGGAGAAAATTCCCCCGGTACCGGATTCCGTTTCCCATCGAACTTCGGGATGAGGAGAACGCGGGAACACACATGAGTACGAACACAGCAGACATAGCCGGCAACGGCTGTTACGTCGAGACGAGAATGCCCTTGCCCGTGAATAAACGCGTGAACATCACCTTCTGGCTGAATTCGCAACCGGTTCGCACGACAGCGATTGTCCGGACCTGCGATGGCGGAGTGGGGATGGGCATCGAGTTCACCGGCCTCGAGGAAGCTGACCAGAACCGACTGCAGCAGCATGTAGAAACCGTGGCCGCGGAGTCCGCGCCCTTCCGAGCCGGTCCGGAGCGCGTTCTAGCGCCGTTCCTTTTTCTTTCCTCTAAAACCTGACTCTCAGCCAGGAACGCGACTTCCGGCGCAGGGGGCTAGAAAGTGAACTTCGCCGAAATCTGCAGCTGCCGTGGGTTGAACATGGTTCTCGGAGTTCCGAAAAGAGCGTTCGGCGCCGGAGCAATATCCATAAAGACACCGCCTGCGCCTTCCGGCAAACAGGCTACCTGGCCCCGCTGGATTGCGAGCGAGGCAGCATCGTTGTAGCGCCGGGGCACTGGCCCGTTAAAGGGGGTTGATCCGCCGCAGAAGTCCGGCGTGCCGCCGCCGTACACCGAGGTCACCTCATTGATATTTTGCCGGTTGAACACGTTGAAGCCATCGAAAGCCAGATTCAGCCCCATGTGTTCGTGAAAGTAAAAGGTGCGGGACAAGCGAAGATCGGTGGAGTAAAGATCGTCACCCCGATAGGCATTGCGCGGCGACCATCCAACGCGGTCGGTTACCGGGTTGGTGTCGCCGTTCACATCGTTTCCGACGAACATGGTAAAGGGCCGGGGTGATTGCAGCGTAATGATGCTGCTGAACTCCAGGTTCCGAAATGCTGGATGGCCGCTCTTGGCTGTGTCGGCGGTAAAGTTGGCTACAAAGCGATGGCGGACATCCTGGACGGAATCGGCTCGTTCCAGATTTCGGTTATATAGACTCTCCGGAGTGCTGACGAAAGTGGTGAAGGTTCCATCGTCCCGAGTATGGGACAAAGTGTAGTTTGCGCTGAATCGCAGATATTGGCCCACCTTGTCGGTGACCGAAAGCGTACCGCCGTCGTATTCGGCGTTACCGGAACCGTCCAGGTAGTACATGAGGCCGGCGTTGGTGTACAGAACGCCGCTGAATGCGGGTTTGCCGTCGAGCATCTGGTTATTGGGAAAGGGTCCATCGGGGGTGATGGGCGGCCCCGGAATGGCCGAAGCGGGAGGACAAAACGTGGCGTTATTGGCGAGTCCGGCAGACGGGCAGACGTTCAAGTTCTCCGGCCGAATCTGCTTGTGAGCCCGGAGGAAAAGGTAGCCGGCGCTGAGCACGAGTCCCTTTCCCATCTGTTGGTCGATTTGCAGGCTGGCTTGCTCGGAGTAGGACGTGCGCATATTGCGATCGAGTCCGCCGCCGCTATTGGTGACAAATGTACCCTCAGGGCCGGTGCTGAAGTTGGGAGGATTCTGCCCCGTAGTGACCAGCGCTGCCGCCGCCTGCGACGGCGTAGGTACGATCGCTCCATTGGGGTAGGGAAGCGGCGTTGGGACACCACCCACCAGGTTCCCCGGGTTCGGAGCGTCGAAGCTTAACTGGTTCAGGACATACGTGGCGCTGGAGTTTCCGTCCCTGACAAAAGGCTGCGAAACGTTGGGAATCACGACTTCCCGCTGCGGCGAGGTCACAAAAAAGAAAGTCATGTTGTAATGGTCGTCAAAGATGCCGAAGCCAGAACGAATGACCGTGCTCTTTGTAGGCGAGTAGGCAAACCCTATCCTGGGCTGAAATCCCCGGTGGTCTGGATTGATGTAGTTCGATAAACCCGCCTCAAGATCGTAGCGCAAGCCGTAGTTCACGGTGAACTTGGGAGCGACCTTCCACTGGTCCTGGATAAAAGCGCCGAAATAGCTGTGGTTGATGTTGACGTTATAATCCTGCGGATCCACATAGGCGCTTGGCCAGGTTCCGCCGCCGGTTGGAATGACCGGAGGCAGGCTGCCTTGAGTGATTGGCCCCGTCCCCACCGGAGCGCCCCAGAACACGATGGGCACGCCGTTAAGAGGTTGATCGTTTGGGTTGGGACCGACGTTGGCGCCGGAGAAGAAGGGAGGCGCCGCTGTGGGGCACGGTCCGTCGGCGGGGTTCTCGGCGACGGTCGCAGTCTGGTTTACAAAGCGGGCAAAGTCCACCATGCAGTTAAACCCCGGCAGCACGATGCGCATCGGGGTAAAGCCCGGCCAGATCACAAAATCCCAGACGTGATTGACGTCCGCGCCGAATTTGAGGTAGTGATTGCCTTTGATCAAGGCAACACTATCGGAAAACTGCACGCGGCTTTCGTCAGTGGCATCGAACGTGCCGAAATTGTGTCCAAATAACAGGGTATTCGGGATGTCCAGATTGGGCTGACCGGTGACGCCCGGAAAATTGTAGTGACGGCGTGCATACTGCACGAGAACGGTGTTCACCAAATCCGGCTTAAGCAGCGAATTCACCGAACCGGCCAGGGTTTGATCACGCAAGAAAGTGTTGTGTCCGCTGCTCGGAGCTCCGATGCCGCCGCCGTCGAGAGTATCGCCGACAAGAACATTCAAATCCCGTGCGTCTACGATGCCATAGTGAATGGCGAGGCGATTATTGGTACCGAATTGATGGTCAAGCCTGGCAAATCCATTGTCGTTATCCAGAGTCTTCAGAATATTCAGATTCTCGGGCGGCAATCCGAGCGCGGCTTTGGCCGCGTCGACGAGAGGCAAATTGTCAGGAATGCTGCCGGCACTATTCCCGACCAGGGTGAACGGGTAGGTGGGTGATTCGGCTAACCGCTGGCCTTCGTAGTTGGTGAAGACGAAAGTCCTGTCTTTGTGGATAGGGCCACCCAGCGTACCTCCGAATTGACCTCGGCGATAGGCGTCATAGGGAGCCACCGTCAACAGGGATTTGGAATCGGCAACCCGGTTCTGCAGGTACCCGTAGGCCGACCCGTGCATGTCGTTGGTACCGGTTTTGGTAACCACGTTGACGATGCCGCCGAGCGCGCGGCCGTATTCGGTTCCGAAACTGTTGTTCACGACGCGGAATTCACTGACCGCTTCCTGAGAAGGCGTGGCGCGCTGCGAGCCCGTGGCCTCGTTGATGTAATCTGCCCCATCGACGGTTACGGCATTGCTCAAGTCCCGCATGCCACCGAAAGAAATACGAGTGACCTCGGGTTCGGTGAAGGTGGATTGCAGGCTGGTTCTTCCGGTCGCGACGCCGGGCGTCAACAAAGCAAAGTCCACGAACTGGCGCGTCGAAGTGGGCAGTGCCTGGATCTCATGGGTGTCGATTACCTGACTGATCTCAGTGCGGCTGGGTTCGACGGCCGGTGGCTCGGTGTTGACGGTGACCACCTCGCCGGCGGCTGCCACTTTCAGGGTGACATCGACAGTTGCGGTCTGCCCCACGGTCAGGGTGATGCCGGTTCGCACGTACTTGGCGAAACCAGAGTATTGCACCGTCAACTCATACTGTCCGGGCGGGAGATTTGGCGCGACGTAGTAGCCGGACGTGTTGCTGGCAGCGCTGTAAGCGTGGTTTGTACTCAACTCGCGCAAGGTCACGGCAGCGCCGACCACAACCCGTCCATTTGTGTCCTGGACGGTCCCATTCAGTTGCGCAAAGCTGAGCGTCGCCTGTCCGAACATTTGAGGAGCCAGACCAATCGCCATTGCGGCCACTAAACAAACGTTCAACATGGAACGTAGTTTCATCGCTTTCCCCTCTTCCTTGAACGCCAAGTTCCGACTGAAATCTTCCGAGTCGTGTCAGCCTCGGAACGGGCACCAACTGGCACAGATCAACGGCCATGCTGGTGCACTGAGTGCGCCGGCGATGACCGGGAAGTCTCCCACAGTACTCGACCACTGGCGCGAAACCCGAACTGCCATCCCGCTAAACAATCTCACTCAAGCCGTCCGCCAGCGGCGTGTATTTTTCGGAGAGCATCGTTTGAAACCAGGAAACTGTCCAATACATGTTTAGTCGGATTGTCATACCGCCCAGGTATAACGAGGAAATATGGGCCTTTGCCGTGGTGGGTCAGCGCAAGAGAAGTCGACTCGCAAACAAAACAAGCGGCAGCGGCTTACCGTGAGTTGTGCCGTGCAGGAATCGGAAAGAAAGCGTTTAAGAGCGGCGAAGCCTCGCTTCGTTAACGAAACGCCGCGTCCCAACGCTCATGCGCAGGGGAGTGCATTGGTTTTGCCGTGCTATACTCCCCCACCAATTCCTGAGCGGGAGCTTTTTCGTGAGAACCCGCGATGGAGAAGGTTGCGCAACTCTTGATCACGCTGCCGGAAATGTTCAACGTCGCCACGTATTTCGTGGATCGCAACGTCCGCGAAGGAAGGGGAGGCAGAATTGCGATTGAGAGCGGGGATGAGCGGGTAAGCTATCAACAACTGCTCGAACGGACGAACCGGACGGGCAACACGCTTCGTAAACTTGGGGTGCGCGCAGAAGAGCGTGTGGTTCTCCTGCTTCTGGATGCGCCTGAGTTTCTGTATTCCTTCTTCGGCATTATCAAGATCGGTGCGGTCGCCGTGCCCACCAATACTTTTCTGAAGCCGCATGAATACGAATATCTGCTGAACGACTCGCGGGCGCGAGTTCTGCTGGTCAGCGCAGCCTTATTGCCGGTGGTGCAACAGATACCACGAGAGAAACTTAAATACCTGCGCGAGATCGTAGCGGTTGGTGAAGCGAGCAGCGGCTACCTTCGGCTGACCGAACTGATGGCCGCCGCATCTTCGGAACTGGAGCCGGAGCCTACCAGCAGGGATGACGTGGCGTTCTGGCTTTATTCCTCTGGAAGCACTGGAGTTTCCAAGGGCTGCGTACACCTTCATCACGATATGGTGGTGTGTTCGGAGTTATATGCCAAGGGCATCTTGCGCATGAGCGAGCGGGATCGCTGCTACAGCGTGGCGCGATTGTTCTTCGCCTACGGGTTGGGCAATGCGGGATATTTCCCGCTGTCCTGCGGCGCAACGACAATTCTCTCCCCGGCCCGTCCGACTGCAGCGGGGATTTTCGCTGACATCGAACGCTATAAGCCGACCCTGTTCTTTTCGGTACCGTCGAACTACGTGGCCTTGCTGGCGCACGAGAGTGAGAGTGGAGTCGAGTTTGACCTCTCCAGCGTGCGCCAAGCCGTCTCCGCGGGCGAATCCCTTCCTGCTTCGTTACTGGAGCGCTTCCAACGGCGCTTCGGAGTCGAAATTCTGGATGGCTTGGGGTCGACGGAAACTCTGCAGATGGTGATCTCCAATCGGCCGGGAGAAGTGCGGCCGGGATCCAGCGGGAAGATCATCCCCGGGTATGAGGCAAAGATCGTCGATCCCGACGGACAATTGGTGGCTCCAGGGGAAATTGGTTCTCTTCTGATCAAGGGAGATTCCACGTGCTCCGCTTACTGGAACCAGCATGACAAAACCAGGGAGACTTTTGAGGGTCACTGGTTCCGAACGGGAGACAAGTACTACCAGGATGAGGATGGCTACTTCTTCTATGTCGGTCGCACGGATGACCTGTTCAAAGTGAATGGCCGCTGGCTCAGTCCCGCGGAGGTGGAAGGCGCGTTGATTGCGCATCCGGCCATTCGGGAAGCGGCAATCATCGCTCGCGATAATGAAAGTAATCTCACGAAGCCGGCAGCCTATGTCGTGTTAAATCCGAGTTTCCACCCCAACGAGGAACTCATCCGCGACCTGCAGGACTGGGTCGTGCAGAAGATCGGCGCCTATAAGCGTCCGCGTTGGATTGAATTCGTTTCCGAACTTCCCAAGACTGCGACGGGAAAATTGCAGCGGTTCAAGCTGCGCGAGCTACAAGCGGAGTCGCTGCCTAGAAAAGACTCTCGATAGTAATACTCAATAGGTATAGAATACGACCCCGTGGAACTACGTCACGTTCGATACTTTATTGCGGTCGCGGAGTATCTCAACTTCAGCAAGGCGGCGCAACAACTGCACATTGCGCAGCCACCTCTGAGTCGCCAGATCCGCCAGCTTGAGGAAGATCTAGGGGTTACGCTCTTCTTGCGCAACAAGCGGCGCGTCGCGCTGACCAAGGCAGGACAGATCTTTCTCGATGAAGCCAGAAAGCTGGTAGTGCAAGCCGGACATGCGATGGAGGCGGCTCGTCACGCGCAGAAAGGCGAATCCGGGATCGTCAGAATTGGCATCGCTTCCGGATTGGGGGGCGTGATCAGCCGAGCGGTATTCGAGCACCGCAGACGGCTGCCCGTGATCGACATCGAGTGCAGGGATGTCTTTTCCAGCTTTCAGAATGAAGCGTTGCGCAAGGGCGAAATTGACATTGGGTTCTTGCGACCCCCCGTTGACCAAATCAACCTGGATTGCGAACTGCTTTTCGAAGAAGAATTTGTCGTCGTCCTTCCGAGGACGCACCATTTGGCGAAACGCAGGTTCCTAAGACTCAAGGATATTGCTGACGAACCTTTGATCGTTTTCGACCGCAGCTTTTCGAGCGGCCTTTACGACAAGATTCTGGGTTTGTACAGCAGGGCGGGCATGACGCCGCACCTGACAGTAACTCACGTCGAGGCCCACGAAGAAGCCGGCGCCATTATGGTTGCATCGGGGAAAGCGATTTTCATGGGAGTGGGAGCGATCGTCAATCGTTCGGTTTCTGGCATCGATCTGGTTTCCATCCGACTGAGTGAACCTGAGGCCAGGATCGAGGTATACATGGCCTGGCGGAAGAACGAACAATCCACGGCGGTGTTCTCTTTCCTTGATTCCGCACGCCGGGTTCTAAGGCACGCGGCAACTAAGAACATTGCCTAGATGGCGAGCATGCTGTTGATTATTCCGGACCAGCCTCTCCAACTGCAGAAGCACCAACCGACGCCGCGTTGGGGCTGCGTGCAGGTTCCTGAAGGAAAAGTGCCGCGAGAAACAGGACCGCGCTTCCTCCCGCGGCCAACCACATAGTCAACCCGAGGCCGTGTTTCTCAGCCAGGGCGCCAGCCAGGAGTGGCGCGCCGGTCGCACCCATGGTTTCACCTACCAGAGTCGTGAGCCCGATGGATGTGGCCCGGAATTGCGGTGGGACGCTTTCGGTTGGAACCAGCACCATGACGAGGCTGGCGATGCCCTGACCGGTATTGGCGGCGAAGACGATGGCCGCCAGCAGGAGCGGATACACATACAATACCGGAACCAGAAACGCGAGAGGCACAATCGCGGACAACAGAGCCATCAGCAGCAAAACTGGCTTGCGCCCTAATCGGTCGGATAGCGACGGAAGAAGGAAGCCCAGGAAAAAACTACCCAATCCGCTGGCGCCTAACAAGAATCCAGCGGTGGTTGCCGGTTCATGCGCCACCTCCGTGATGTAAAGCGGCGCGAATACGCTCAATGCAAACAACCACGACATGAAGCCCGTGGTGCCCAGGCAACAGAGCCAAATGTTGCGATAGCGCAGGATGGAAAAGTATTCGCGCCAGGAGGGCTTGCGATGGATGGCGCCACCCACTGCGGAAGGCTCTTTCACGAACTTCCAAATCAGGAAGCCCGCCAGCAATCCAGGAATGCCGGCAACAAAGAATGCCGACCGCCAACCCCAACGTGCGGCAACTTGCGTTGTGAGTACTGGCGCTGCGGCCAGACCAACCAGCGCGGCGGCACTGACGACTAACCCGATGTTTCGTCCGCGGCGCTTGACCGATGAAGATTCTTCGATCAGGGCTGTCATGATGGACCATGTCGGTCCTTCGGCAACTCCCATCAGAGCGCGGATCAACAGCAGTTGGTGGAAGCTGTGCGCCAAGCCTGACATCCAGGACAATATCGAGAACACGAAAACCGCCGGAACGAGTACCGGCTTGCGGCCCAGACGATCTGACAAAGCGCCGAAGAAAAATGTCGATGCTGCCCAGGTAATCGCCAGAACCGAGGCCAGAGTGCCAATCTGTGCGTTGCCGAGATGGAACTCCGGGGCGAAATAGGGTGCGAGGTAGAGGGGCGACATGCGGTCGAGGAAGACCGTACCCCAGGTGAAGAAAAGAATTCCGACCAGCGTGTTCTCGTAACGCTTGGCAGAGTCCATGCCGTCGCATGATAGCAAATGCACAAAATGATTCCACTCCACAGGAAGATTTATTCTTGCTACTCTTCTTCCATGAAATGGCAAATAGTGGACCTACTGGCAGTGCTGTTCTCTCTGGTTTGCTTCTGCGGAATGAGTTTGTCTCAGGACCTTGCGAAGGATCGCGCTGTCGGTCAACTGGAAGTCACCGCGACTTTTGGCGGAGCTATGCCGACTGGAATCACGGTTGCGAACAGCGGCCGCATCTTCGTGAACTTCCCCAAGTGGGGAGACAACGTCGAGTACACCGTGGCAGAAGTGAAAGGCGGCAAGACGGTGCCCTACCCGAGCGCCGAGATGAATCAGTACAAGAGTGGCGACAATCAAGCCGACAAACTGGTCTCGGTGCAAAGCGTGGTGGTTGACCCGAGTGGAAACCGGTTGTGGATTCTTGACACCGGCAGTATTGGGTTCGGGCCGACCAGCTTTGGAGGTCCGAAGCTGATTGCGGTGGATCTCACCAGCAACAGGGCAGTCAAGAAGATTGTTTTCCCCGCCGACGTGGCGCTGACCACAACTTATCTGAATGACGTGAGATTCGATCTGCACCGAGGCGCTGAAGGCATGGCGTTTATCACCGACTCGACATCGAATGGACCGAACGGGATCATCGTGGTGGATCTGGCCACGGGCAAAAGCTGGCGCCGCCTGAACGATCATCCATCCACAAAACCCGATCCGGAGTTTGTTCCTGTGGTCGAAGGGGAAATTCTGCAGATGCGGCTTCCGGGACAGCCGCCCGCGAGGTTCGCGGTGGGATCCGATGGAATTGCGATGAGCCCGGACGGGAAGACTCTCTACTATTGTCCGCTGACCAGCCGGCATCTCTACAGCGTGAGTGTGGACGCGCTTTCGGACCAGCGCAGGTCTGATGCGGAAGTCGCGGGTACGGTGAAAGATCTCGGTGAAAAGGGAGGAGCGGGCGACGGGCTTGAATCTGACGCGCAGGGGCGAGTCTATCTCAGCGACTACGAGCACAACGCCATTCGACGGTGGAATTCAAACGGCGAGATCAATACGCTGGTGCACGACCCGCGCGCGCTATGGCCCGATACTTTGTCGCTGGCGGCGGACGGATATCTGTATTTCACGGCGAATCAAGTTGAACGACAAGCCGTTTTCCACAACGGCCAAGACCTGCGCCAGAAGCCCTATGTGCTGTTCCGAGTGAAGGTCGACGGAACGAGAATTCAACAGTAAACGATGCGCGTCTCGATGCTTAGACGAACAGCTTCTGGTTGATCTTGATGCCGTGTTCCCGGCAATAACTCAGATAGTGATCGATGAACCAGAAGACGTCCAACGTCTCGAGCAAAGTGTCGCGATCGTCGTAGAACTCCAGGGAACCGTTGAGCCAGAAGATTGTTTTCATGCCTTCGTCAGAGACTAAGGTATGGGTCGCGCCGGGGCTTTCCTGCACGTAGCTGCCGGGCCGGGCGATCCAATCGTATTCCAGATAACGCCAACTGCCTTCCACCGTGTAGCCAAAGACTCTTCCGCGATGCCGATGCCGGCCCAGCATCCCGCCTTTCGTGACCCACAAGACGTTCGCATACATATTGTTTCGTACGTCGAACGCTAAGTGCCGGATGAACGAATTCTCTTTGAAAGGCACCCAGGGAGATTCGTCATCCCCTGCGCCGATGTGGACATCCGGAAACGCATATTCGCGCACAACCGAATCGAGGCTTGATTTCGCATCAGTGACCGACATAAACCCTCCCCAGGACAAGGGTGAAAAATATCACAGTTCGTTCAATCGTGATGTGATCGCCGCGTTTATCCGGATTCCTCGGAGGCTCTCGAAGGAATCAGCTTCACGAAGGATCAGTCCAGGAGTGTTCGAGTCCCTTGACCAGTTGCCAGATGGCACGATTCAGCGGCACCGGGACGCCGAGTTTTTCTCCCCAGTCGGCGATCGCGCCGTTCAGAAAATCCACTTCCGTTGGCCGCTTGCGTAATACATCCAACAACATGCTTACATTTCTTTTCTCGGTTGCGCTGGCGCCCTCGGCGATCATTTGCCGTGCGTCCCCATGCAACGCAATGCCGAGTGCCTTGGCCACGGATTCTCCTTCTTGCAGCAACGCTTCATAGAGTGCGCCCGTGGGCGGGAAGCGCGTAGCGGCGCCGTGGTGGAGCTGAGTGAGCGCGTCCACCGGATTGACGGCGGCGTTGAAAATCAGCTTGGTCCACTGCGCACCCCGGGCGTCTTTCAGCGCAACCACGCGCAAACCGGCGCGATTCAGCAATTCCGCCAACTGTTTGACACGCGCATAGGGAGTGCCTGAGGGCTCGAAAGGCCCGATCCAGAGATCACTGTAGAATTCAAATCCGACGTGGCCAGGCCCGATCAGATGTGCAGCCATCGTGGTCGCGCCGCGGATTACGTGCCCCACCTGTTCGGCGATGATTTCCTCGTTGCCCAAACCATTCTGCACCGAACACACGGTACCGGAACTTCTGAAAATGTGCGCCGTCCGCGAAATGGCGTCGCGGGTGTGCGAGCTCTTGGTGGCAAAGATTCCGAAATCGCAGGGCGGAATCTCGTTAGGGTTCGAGGTGGCGTGAAGCCTGGCGGTAAACTCGGCAGCGCCGCTGATGTGTAATCCATTGTCGGCGATGGCGCGCATGTGAGCCGCGGACACGTCGTACGCGTAAAGCTCGACGCCCTCGAGGTGCGCAAGGTGCGCGGCAAAAACGCTACCCAGCGCTCCGCAACCTACAATGCAAACCTTTACAGGCATAAACGTTCGGCAAGATCCTTGGTTAGTCGGAACAAACAGCTACTCCAGAGGGCTTGTAACTCCTACAGGCCGTCGAGAGGTAGTGACCATAGCATCCTCCGAAGAGTTAATTCAAGGTTGGTTGCTCGGTGGGGCGCAGGTTGACTCTGCCTTCGAATGAAGTGATATAACTTCCGCATCTCGGCTCGGTGGCAATCGCATCGAGGCGTGACCGTGGACATGCCATGAACACAGTAAGAGAAGTCACGTATCAGATTTTGCGCGACTTGGGGATGACTGTCATCTTCGGTAATCCGGGGTCGACAGAACTGCCTTTTTTGCGTGACATGCCGCCTGATTTCAAATACGTGCTGGGGTTGCACGAACGCTCGGCGGCGGGCATGGCGCTGGGCTATGCCATGGCTCGAGGAAAAGCCGCGTTTGTGAATCTACATTCCATCGCCAGCGCAGGTAACGGACTTTCCGCGCTAATCGATGCCTTCTACTGCCATGCTCCCCTCGTAGTGACTACGGGGCAACAAGATCGCCGCCATGTGTTGGCGGAACCATTCCTGGTGAGCCGGGCAGTGGAGGTGGTTAAGCCCTACGTGAAATGGGCCTACGAACCGCTTCGCGCCGAGGATGTTCCGGCAGCGATCGCCCGCGGGTATTACCTCGCGATGCAGCCGCCCATGGGACCGGTGTTTCTCTCGATTCCCATGGATGACTGGAATCACGAATGCCAGCCCGTCGCCGTTCGCGAAGTAACGCAAACCGTGTTGCCCGATCCTGCGGCGATGGATGAAGTGGTTCGCGCACTCGACTCCAGCCGTAATACCGCCATCGTCGCAGGGTCTCAGATCGAAGAGGACCGGGGATGGCACGAAGTCGTCGCGCTCGCCGAGCACCTCAATGCGGATGTATATCAACCGCCAATCCCGCCGCGGTGGACGTTCCCAAGAACCCACCGGCTGTTTCGCGGAGGCCTGCTGCCCGCACAACAACCACTGGCGGATCAGCTAGCTGGTTACGACACGGTTGTAGTGTTGGGCGCGCCTGTTTTTCTTTACTACGCGTATGTGCCTGGCAACGTCATCAAGCCGGGAACCAGGCTTTTTCAGATTACGAACTCGCCCCTGAACGCTTCCGCCGCATTGGCCGGAACCAGTATTGTCGGCAATCTTTCTGTCGCGGCGCAATACCTTCGCACGCATGCCAAGGCAAGAGAACTCAGCGTTGCTGTACGACGAATTGATCCGGCAGAAGTAAAAGCCGAATATCCGATCACGCCGGCTTACCTGTTCAGCATTCTGAATCGAGTGATGCCGCGCGATGCCGTTATCTCCGAAGAGTGTCCGTCGTCCAAAGGCGATCTCGACCGGCATGTCATGCTGGATGAACCCGGATCTTTCTATTCTGTGCCAAACGGCATCCTGGGCTTTGGTCTGCCGGCAGCCGTAGGACTGCAGATGGCGCATCCCGAAAGGCGAGTCGTGTGCCCGGTGGGAGATGGCTCCATCCAATATTCGATCCAAACCCTTTGGACCGCCGCTCAACAGAACCTTCCTGTCATCGTCATCGTGCTGCGAAATGGAGACTATTCCGCGTTGAAAGGGTTTTGCGATTTTACTCAGGTTGGCCGCAACGTTGCCGGAATAGATTTGCCTGGCATCGATATGGTGAAGATCGCTCAGGGCTATGGAGTGGATGCGCAGGAAGTGGACCGACCGGAAGATCTCGAGCCTGCACTGAAAAAGGCCTTCGCGTCGAAGCAGCCCCGGCTGATCAGCGTGAATGTCGCGCCCGGCGGAGAGAAGTGCATGGGCATGGACCGGTCAGTCAATCCGCCCAACTATCGCTGAAAATGCCGACGCTGAAAACGTGGACGGTCGAAACGCCCGAACCGGCCTCAGTGAGCGACGGCTCTTTCCACAGCTCTCTCCGCGCCCAGCCCGGTGTTTGCACGGACCAGGAACTCGTTAAATTTCGCTTCTGAGCTTGGTTCATGGCTCAGCAGGGTGCCAACAATTGCCGCCAAGAAACCGAGTGGAACGCTCAGGATGCCGACGTTCTCGAGCGGGAACCAGGCTTTTGCCTGAACCAGGTGGTGTACCGTGCCGGTTGCGCTGGGCGGATCGATGCCCATGAAATTCGGACTCGCGAGGATGAGTCCGATCGAGGCCAGCAGCCCGACAGCCAAACCGGCGACGGCTCCGGCGGTATTAAAGCGGCGCCAGAAAATCGAAAGGGCGATAGCGGGAAAATTCGCAGAGGCGGCCACCGTCATTCCGAGGGTTGCCAAGATTCCGGCGTTCGACGCCGGCCCCAACGCAATCGCGATGATGATTGCAACCGCGCCCACCGCAAGCGCTGAAATCCGCGCCACCAGCATGGTTTCGCCGGACTTGCGTTCCACCCCGTGATGGATCACATTCATCCAGAAATCGTGAGCGAAAGAAGTGGACGCGCTGATGGTGAGTCCCGCCACCACGGCGAGAATCGTGGCGAAGGCGACGGCCGACACCAGAGCCAGGAAAACGTCTCCGCCCAGTGCTTGCGCCAACAGCGGGCCACTCATGTTGGTTCCGCCGTGCGTAACAATGTGATCCGGACCCACAACGACGGCGGCGCCGAGGCCAATCACCGAGGTCATTACATAAAAGCTGCCAATCAGAATCATGGCCCAGACCACGCTTTTCCGCGCCGTTTTCGCATCAGGCACGGTGTAGAACTTCACCAATACGTGGGGCAGCCCCGCCGTCCCACAAATGAATGCCAAACTTAGAGAAATGAGGTCGAGCGGCCCGTAGGGCGGCTTGTAGCGCAAGCCGGACTGGAGGAAGTCCCTGACCAGCAGTTGATCCTTCTGGTGGTATGCGACCCGGCAGGTTGCGGCAAAGAATTCCCCGGGCCGGAAGTGAAAATGGTCGAGCACCAAAATTGTCAAGGCGAGGGCGCACGCCGATAACAACGTGGCCTTGATGATCTGAATCCACGTCGTGGCCAGCATGCCACCGAAAACCACATAGACCATCATCAGGATGCCCACTCCAGTTACGGCCATGTTGTAACTGATGCCGGAGTTTGCCAGCAACAGCGCGACCAGAGCCCCCGCGCCGACCATTTGGGCAATCATGTAGAACAGAATCGTCGCCAGCGTGCTCAGGGCAGCCAGCGCCCGCACTGGCCTTGGCCGAAGTCGGTAGGCCAGCACATCTCCCATAGTGTATTTTCCGGTGTTGCGCAGCGGTTCCGCGACCAGCAGCAAGATCGTTACAAAGGCAACAAAACCGCCAACGGCATACAGAAATCCGTCGAGCCCCTGCAGCGCAATCAGGCCGACAATCCCGAGAAATGATGCTGCACTCATGAAGTCCCCCGCCACGGCAAACCCATTTTGCCAGGCGGTAATTTGACGGCCGGCGGCAAAATAGGCGCTGGCTCCGCGGGAGCGCTTCGAGGCCCAATACGTGATTCCCAGAGTACTCGCGACAAATCCGAGGAAAACAGCCAGAGAGATCGACACTCAGCTGCCTCCGTCGGGAGCATCGACCTTCGTCGGTAGGTCCTTGATAAGCCTGTCGAACCTCGCGGAGGCCCTTAGGTAAAGCCCGGCGATGACCCACCCGACGATAAATTGGGAAAGGGCAAAGACGTACGCCAGACTTAGGGTTCCGAATACGCGAGTGGACATCAACTTTGGCGCATAGCCGATGAGAATGGGAAGAAGAAGGTAGTAGACAAGAAAAAACAGAAAGGCGGGAAGAATGAATGCCTTCTTCCGGTCCATTAAGTCTTGAAACTGTGAGCTAGCGGCAATGCAATCCCACTCTGGTTGATCCGGAAAGTTCTGCGAACTACGTTCCGCGGGAGGGTTCATCGGGGGCTCTCGATGCTGAGGGATTGTACACGCGCTCTGCGCATTGAGTTCCAATGACTGGTCCCTACCTTTTTCGTTTCACTCTGATACTCAAGTGGTATTAAGCATTTGGACGCCGCATCTCCTAGAATGAATGGCCTGTGCGCGGAGGGAACGAGGCAGGGCCATCACGGGATCTTGAAGGGAGCAGTATGTATACGACTCCATATATCAATGGCGCACCGATTGAGGTGCCACCCGGGGCGCTCGCAGACGTTGTTAACCCCGCGACGCAACGGCCCTTCGCCAAAGTGTTCATGGCGCAGCCCGACCACATGCGGCGGGCGATCGATGCTGCCTATGCGGCCAAAGCCATGTGGGGACATGCGCTGGCGGCGGAGCGTGAACTGATACTGCAGCGCGCCGCGGATGTGCTGGAGAAAGCGCGCTCCGAAGTTGTGGATTTATTGATCGACGAGGCGGGCTCGACGTTTGGCAAAGCTCAGTTTGAAGTGTCGTTCACGGTCAACATGCTGCGCGCAGTTTCTGGAGAAGCGCGGCGCATTCATGGGGATGTCATTCCCGCCGACATTCCGGGCATGATGTCGATTGCCATCCGGCGCCCGCTGGGCGTTGTGGCCGGCATCGCGCCATTCAATTTTCCTCTGCTGCTGGCCACCAAGAAAGTCTGCCTGGCTCTCGCCGCGGGAAACACGTTTGTACTCAAGCCATCCGAGGAAACTTCTCTGGTTGGATTGAAAATTGCCGAGATTTTCCAGAACGCGGGATTGCCCGCGGGAGTGCTTAACGTAGTTCCGGGCGACGGGCCAACCGTGGGCCCGGTATTGTTCGCCGACCCGCGAGTCCGGCTGATTTCTTTCACCGGTTCGACCGCCGTGGGCAGGCTTATCGCGGTGGAATGTGCCAAGCATGGAAAGAAGGTAATTCTTGAACTGGGAGGCAAAAGCCCGCTGATCGTGCTCAAGGACGCCGATCTGGATTATGCCGTCTCTACTGCTTGCTTCGGTATCTTCATTCACCAGGGGCAAATCTGCATGGCGGGCTCGCGCATCATCGTTGAATCTGCCATCTACAACGCGTTCCTTGAACGCTTCGTTGCGAAAGTAAAGACGCTGCAAGTGGGCGATCCGCGTGATCCGCACACAGTGATTGGTCCGCTGATTCGCACTTCGCAATGCGGACTGATTGACCGCAAGATCCAGGAATCCGTGGCTTCTGGAGCTCGCTTGCTGACAGGGGGCACGCATCTAGGGAGTTTCTATCAACCTACGGTCGTCGCTGATGTAAAACCAGGCATGGCGGCGTTCCGCGATGAACTGTTTGGCCCAGTGGCCGCTGTGATTAAGGCGGACGATGCAGCGCATGCGCTCAAGCTCGCCAATGATACGGCTTACGGATTGTCATCGGCGGTGCTCACCAACGACCTGCAGTTGGCGATGAAGTTCGCTCTCGAACTCGAGGCGGGCATGGTGCATATCAACGGGCCCACGGTGCATGACGAAGCTACCGTCCCTTTCGGCGGGGTCAAAGATTCAGGGAATGGACGCGAAGGCGGGCACTGGTCGATGGACGAGCTGACCGAGACCAAATGGATCACGATCCAACTGGGCCGCCGTGCGTACCCTTTCTAGGCCATCATGCGCACACAGGTGGGGATCATCGGGGCTGGGCCTGCGGGATTGCTGCTGTCGCATCTTCTACATCTGCAAGGGATCGAGTCGGTCGTGCTGGAGGGTCGGAGCCGCGAATACGTTCAGGAGCGCGTTCGCGCCGGCGTGCTGGAGCAAAACACCGTCGATCTGCTGATTGAGGCAGGCGTGGGCGAACGCATGAAACGGGAAGGACTTATTCACTACGGAATCGAGTTGCGATTTCAGGGGCATGGTCACCGAATCGACTTCAGCGACCTCACCGGCGGCCGCGGCATCACCATCTACGCGCAGGCCGAAGTCGTAAGAGATCTCATAGACGCCCGTCTCGCAGCCGGAGGCCAAGTTTTTTTCGAAGCCGAAGATGTCTCAGTAGGCGATTTGAACTCCCCGAAGCCTTGCGTGCGCTTTCGCAGAAACGGCGAAGTCGGTGAATTGGCTTGCGATTTCATTGCCGGATGCGACGGCTTTCACGGGGTTTGCCGGCCCAGTATTCCCGCAGCCGTGCTCACCGCCTACGAGCGAATCTATCCTTTCGCCTGGCTCGGAATTTTGGCGGATGCGCCACCCTCGTCTGATGAACTGGTTTACTCCTATCATGATCGCGGCTTTGCCTTGCTCAGCATGCGAACCCAGCAACTCAGCCGGCTCTATTTGCAGTGTGCCCATGATGAAGACATCGAGAATTGGCCCGACGAGCGGATTTGGCGGGAACTTCACACTCGGCTTGCCTGCGCAGACTGGGCGCTCACCGAGGGCCCCATCCTTCAGAAGGGCATCGCCGGGATGCGCAGCTTTGTGGTGGAGCCCATGCAGTATGGTCAACTGTTTCTGGCGGGCGACGCCGCCCACATCGTTCCTCCGACTGGAGCGAAAGGTCTGAATCTTGCGGTTGCCGATGTGCGCATCCTGGCACGTGCCATCACGGAGTTTTACCGGACAGGAAGCCGCAGCCTGCTTGATGGCTATTCCGCCACCTGCCTGCGACGGGTTTGGAAGGTGCAGCGCTTCTCATGGTGGATGACTTCCATGCTGCACCGTTTCGACACCGACAATGCATTTGACCGGCGGCGTCAAATCGGGGAACTGGACTACGTCACAAGTTCGCGAGCGGCGGCTCAAAGTCTGGCAGAAAACTACGTAGGGCTGCCCATGGACTGAGGGCCGGAGACGGTGCAGCAGAGTCAGCACTCACAAGAACAAGATGATGATCAAAGTCATTCCCTACCGGCGGCACGACCCAAACGAACAGCCTGCGTCTCTGTACCCAGCGTATCGTGCAACGGTTCGGCGGGCGCCACGGGAGCCGCTGATCCTGCTGCCGCATACTCTTTCCGAGATCACCGGCCCGGTCTATGGGCATGACGATATCGGTGAAACGGATAGCGACCTGACTCGGCAACATGCGGGTGAGCCGCTCGGCCAACGCGTCATCGTGAGGGGACGCGTCCTCGACGACGGCGGCCGCCCAGTTCCGCACACGCTGCTGGAAATCTGGCAAGCCAACGCTGCTGGACGGTACCGCCACAAAAGGGACGACCACGCCGCACCTCTGGATCCGAATTTCACCGGCTCGGGACGAACCATGACCGATGCCAACGGCGGCTATCAGCTTGTGACGATCAAACCTGGTGCATACCCGTGGGACAACCACGACAATGCCTGGCGTCCAGCCCACATTCATTTTTCGCTCTTCGGACGCGCATTCGCTACGCGCCTGATCACGCAGATGTATTTCCCTGGCGACCCGCTGCTGGCCTACGATCCGATCTTTCAATCGATCCCCGATGAACAAGCCCGGCGGCGCTTGATCTCAAAATTTGATTTGGAGATCACGCAGCCCGATTGGGCCCTGGGCTTCCGGTTTGATATTGTCCTGCGGGGCCGCGAGGCCACGCCATTTGAGGCATAACATTTGAGGCATAACACGGATCAGGCGCCGAGTCCTTCTCAGACGGTTGGCCCTTACTTTCACCTCGGATGCACGGCCACGCAGTCGGTAAGTTGCCTGGCCGGTCCGAAGGCAAAGGGCGAGCGCGTGCGCCTCATCTGCCGGGTGCTCGACGGAGACGGCGTTCCGGTTAACGATTCCATGATCGAGATCTGGCAGGCAGACTCGGAAGGAAAATATCACCACCCCGACGACCCGCGGGAGAAAGCTGTCGATCCGGATTGCCCTGGCTTTGGACGTTTGGCGACCGACGAGCACGGAATCAGTGTTTTCGAAACCATCAAGCCGGGGCGGGTTCCGGGAAATAACGGGAGCTTGCAGGCGCCTCACCTGAATGTCTCCGTTTTTGCACGAGGCATCATGAAGCGCCTGGCCACGCGCATCTATTTCGCCGAGGACCGGGCCAACCCGGAAGATCCTATCCTCGCGCTCGTCCCGGAAGAGCGCCGCACCACTCTGATGGCGAAACCGGACCCTCACAAAGACGGCGCTTGGCGTTTTGACATACACCTGTGCGGTGAGGATGAGACAGTGTTCTTTGATGTATAAAGGTGCGCCGGGTCGTTCACACATTTATTCCTTTGAGTCATCTATTCTTTGAGCACCCAGGCTTCGCGGTCGTCGGAGGAATTGATGCCGGTGCGTTTGATTGACAGTTTGGCGAGTACTGAGGCGCTCGCGGAAGTTTTTTCAGACCGGTCCGTTCTTCAGACGATGCTCGATTTCGAGGTCGCGCTCGCGCGGGTCGAGGCGCGTGCCAAAATCATCCCGCAGGCTGCGGCGGAAGCCATCGCGGGCGGAGCGCGGGCGGATGCGTTCGACATTGCCGCACTCTCCCGGGACACCTTGCGTGCAGGGACGCCAGGTATTCCGCTGGTGAAGGCGCTGACTGAAATCGTGCGCTCGAAAGATGCCGCGGCTGCCGGATTCGTACACTGGGGCGCAACCAGTCAGGACGTGGCCGATACTGCGCTGATCCTGCTGCTTAAGCGGGCCCAGCCTCTGATTGAGTCCGATCTAGCGCGTGCCGAGGCAGCGCTGCGTAAGTTGGCAGAGGAGCACAAGCACACCGTCATGCTCGGGCGCACGCTTCTCCAGGCGGCGCCGCCGGTTACGTTTGGCCTGAAGGCGGCAGGTTGGCTGGCATCCATTCATCGTGGCAGAGAGCGATTGACTCAGGCGTTTGCGGATGCGCTCATGGTGCAGTTTGGCGGCGCTGTCGGCACACTCGCCGCACTTGGCGACCAAGGACTCGCAGTAACGCAAGGGCTTGCGGATGAACTCGGGCTGGCTTGTCCCGAGGCGCCATGGCACACGCACCGTGACCGGCTGGCGGCTCTTATGTGCGCGTGTGGTGTGCTGACAGGGTCGCTCGGCAAAGTGGCGCGTGACGTCAGTTTGCTCATGCAAACGGAGGTTGCGGAAGTTGCCGAACCCGCAAGCCAGGGGCGTGGCGGTTCTTCAACCATGCCGCACAAGCGAAATCCCATTGGCTGCGCCGTGACTCTCGCGGCTGCGAATCGAATGCCCGGACTCGTTGCCTCGTATCTTTCCTCCATCGTGCAAGAGCACGAGCGCTCTGTCGGGGGATGGCAATTAGAGTGGTCCACCATCGCCGCCGTGATTCAGGGGACCGGCGTAGCAGCGGCTTCGGTCGCGGAAATCGCGGAGGGACTAGTCGTAGATAGCGCTCAGATGCGCCGGAACCTCGAGGCAACACTGGGCGCCGTTTTTGCTGAGAAAGCCGTGTTTCTGCTGGTGGAGAAGCTTGGCCGCGATGCTGCCCACAAGCTTCTGGAAGAAGCAGCGCGCAGAGCCGCGGCGCAAAGATGTTCTCTATCAAAGGTGCTCGGCGAAATGCCGGAAGTCACGCGTCACATCGATCAGGCAACCATCAACAAACTGGACGTTGCCGACGACTACCTTGGCTCGGCCGATTCTTTTCTGATCCGACTGCTTCGAGCCGGTCGGCCTCACATTAAGAAGGATTAACGATCATGCCGTTTGTCACCGTTGATAAGACACGCTTGTTTTATCGCCTGGAGGGGAATGCAGGCCTTCCGGTGCTCGTTCTTTCCCATTCCATCAGCACAGACCACGGAATGTGGCAGCCGCAGGTGCAAGACTTGCTCCCGCATTTCCAGGTATTGCGATATGACACCCGCGGTCACGGCGCCTCTGACGTACCGAAAGGGGAGTATTCGATCGAGCAACTCGGTCGTGACGTTCTTGGATTGATGGATATTCTCAAGGTCCCGAAGTTTGCCTTCTGTGGTCTGTCGTTGGGAGGGGCAATTGGGCAATGGCTTGCCATGCATGCGCCGGAGCGGCTTACAGCGCTGGTCCTGGCCAATACATCGCCTCGAATCGGCACAACAGAGAGTTGGAAAACCAGAATTCAGGCTGTGCAACAAGGTGGCATGGCAGCCATCGTTGACATAGCAATGCAGCGCTTCTTCTCGCAGGAATCTCTCGTCCAGGCAAACCCATGCGCATCATCCGTGAGATCGGTGCTGCTCGGAACTGATAGCGCAGGATATGTGGGATGCTGTGCTGCTTTGCGAGATTTCGACTTCACGCGGAATCTACGGAACATCAAGACTCCCACCTTGGTGATTGCCGGCGATAAGGACGTTTCCACCCCATGGAACGGCAACGGAGAAATCCTGGCTCGCGAGATCCCTGGCGCTCGCGCTGTACGCTTGCCCGCTGCTCACTTGTCGAACCTTGAGCGCCCGAAATCGTTTACCGAGGCTTTGTTCGCGTTTCTGCGGCCGCCCGTAAGTTCTCCCGACGCTTTGCAGCCTGGATTTGAAATGCGCCGGAAGGTTCTGGGCGATGCTCACGTCGACCGTGCGATTGCCGCAACCACCGATTTCACCGAGGAGTTTCAATCCCTCATCACCCGGTACGCCTGGGGAACGATCTGGACGCGGCCCGGTCTTGACGAGAGAACCCGGCGTCTTCTGGTTCTGGCGATGATGGCGGCTCTCGGAAGGTGGGAAGAGTTTCGGCTCCATGTCTCGGCTGGATTGGCGCATGGCCTGGAACCCTGCGATATCAAGGAAGCGCTTCTTCAGACCGCCATTTACGCCGGCATTCCCGCCGCCAACACAGGTTTTCACATTGCCAAAGAAGAGATCGAGAAATGCCAATCCATTCAGGCGGCATCCAGCTAAAATTGAGAGCGATTGTAATAACCGACTTGATTTTACAGCCTGCGAATTGAGTTGCAGGGGGATCGCGCGATGCCGAAGGTATTGCTCCTGTTCTTGCTGGCGGGGACTGCTGTTCCCGCGTTCGCGGCCAAGCGAGTCACGGTGGAACAGTTGGAGCAGTTGCTGGCCGCGGACCGTGGCAAGCCGGATGCGAAGCTAGCCCAGCAACTGTCCGATCTGGAACTGACGGAGCGGTTGAGCGCGGCCAGACTTTTACGTTGGGAGGCAAACTTGCCGGGCCCTGAGTCCCGACGGTCTTTAGTGTTGCTGGCCGATGTGTCGGCATTTCTCGATCCTCCCGCGGCGGAGATTCCTGCCACAGCTACACCGGACCTCGCAACACAGCGCCGGATGATCGCACTGGCCGTGGACCATGTAAGTAAGACAATTCGTCAGTTGCCGAATTTCTTTGCGACGCGGGACACGATCCGCTTTGAAGATACCCCGGAATCGATTCGACCAGATACGTCCCTGATCCTCTATCAGCCTTTGCACCCAGTCGGCAGATCCAGCGAAACCGTGCTTTACCGCGACGGCCGCGAGATGGTGGATTCAGGAACAGCGAAGGGTAAGAAATCCGAAGGGGAAGCGCGGGGGTTGACTACCTCCGGAGTGTTCGGCGCCATTCTCGGCAGGGTGTTGGTGGATGCCGCCCACGGCAAGCTGGCCTGGAGCCACTGGGAGCAGAGCGGGTCTGGACCGCTGGCGGTTTTCCGCTATTCGGTGCCCAGTGAGAAGTCTCATTACGAGGTAGAGTTCTGCTGTGTCCTGGGCGATAACGGAAGTCGTGTTTTTCAGCAGTTCTCCGGCTATCACGGTGTGATCGCCGTCGATCCGGTGAACGGAGAGATCCTTCGCCTGGCGTTGGAAGCAGACCTAAAACCCACTGCTCCGATTACGAGGTCCGACATTCTGGTGGAATACGGCCCGGTGGAGATCGGGGGCAAGACCTATATCTGCCCGGTGAAGAGCGTCTCTATCACGCTTGCGCCGGTGCTCCCTGCCAATGCCTTCGCGATCCAGCACTACCGTGGCCAGCTGCTGGACAAGGACAGTAAGACTGCGGTTGCGGAACACCTGCAGACTCTGCTGAACGATGTTATCTTTGCGCAGTATCACGTGTTTCGCTCGGAGGCACACTTGCTGACCGGGGAAAACGTGGGATCAGCCATGAGTCAGCCTGCTTCCGCCCAAGCAGACACCGGCCTCTCGGACGCGAGCCCCGCTGACGCCGGCGACAGTGGGTCGCCGGCCGCAGACAGTAAGCCCGTGCAGGCGGATCCAGTAGACGGCACGACCGTGGCGGCTACGGCGGAGAGCAGTGCGGAAGTCACTGCGCGGGCTATTGAGACGGCGCCCGCCCCAGTGGAGAATTCGGCATCGGAGGGCACGGTTCCCGAGATCAGCGTGACCCAAACCACCGGCCTGCCGAATGACCCCGCCGTCCCCACCATTTCGCAGCCAGCATCGCCGGACGCGAGCCTAGTTCTGCGTGTGACCACGCGACTGGTGGACGTGGGTGTTGTGGCCTTCGACAGGAAGGGCCACCCGGTCGCGGGCCTGAAGCAGCAGGACTTCGAGATCTACGACAACGGACGCAGGCAGGCAGTGCGACTTTTCAGCCGGGCAGGCGAGAAGTCGGCAAAGGAGTCTGGCCATGCCCCGAGTCATTCCGATGATGCGCCGGACCAACCCGTCTTCTTCAATCGCCGCGCAGCGGTTGCAGACGCGAAACCTGGGACTCAAGGAGTAGAAGGTGGCGTCACCATCCTCTTAATCGACTCGACCAACCTGGCGTGGGCTGATTTGTCCTATGCCCGGGCGGAGATGCTGAAATTTCTGCAGAACCTCCCGACGGACGAGCGCGTGGGACTCTATTTAATGAAGGGTCGAGGTTTCCAGATACTGGAAGAAGAGACGATCGATCACGCCTTGCTCGTGTCGAAGTTGCGTCAATGGACGCCCGGCGCCCAAGATCTGGCTCGATCGCAGGAGTTGGAGCAGCGCAATCGGCAGCAGTTCGATGACGTGCGGAGCTCGACCGATCTGGAATATGTGAATGGAAACATCAACAGCGCACTGGAAACCGTTAATCCGGTTGATCCCCAACTGCGCGATGAGGGCAGCAATCCTGGGCATGGCGCGCTGGCGATTCTGGCTGGCGTGGCCCGGCATCTGGCTGCGATCCCCGGCCACAAGAACCTGGTATGGGTTACCAGCGACAATGTGCTGGCGGACTGGACCGACAAGGCAGTGAGTGGTGACCGGGGCAGCAAGCACATCGAAGGCTTCGTCCTGCGCGCGCAGGAGACGTTGAACGACGCCCACGTCAGCGTCTATCCCCTTGACGCCTCGCAGTTGGAGACGCAGGCCATCGACGCCAGCGTCAAGAACCGCAACATAGAGTTGTCGCCCAGTGTCACCGCGCCGCCATCGCCTCAAGGCGGAGGCCAGTCAACCGGCCGCCTTGCTGCCGAGATGCAGCAGGATCTTCACCCAATTCAAGCCGCCATCCAAGAGATGGCGGCAGCCACCGGCGGTCGTGCGTTTCGCCGCTCGGGCGAGATTTCGGCAAATCTCAATGAGGTGGTGGCGGATGGCCGTGCCGCCTATCTGCTCGGATTTACGCCCGACCTGCCGGCCGACGACCAGTACCACCTGTTAACCGTGAAGCTCGTCGGGCGGCGCGGGGTTACGCTGCGCTACCGCACCGGCTACCAGTACGCCAGTGAACCGGCTACCCTCAAGGACCGCTTCCGTCAGGCGATATGGCAGCCGCTCGATGTGAGTGAGATCGCGGTAAGCGCGAATCCGGTAACGGTATCAACCGGGACCACTCTCCAGCTCAACATTGCGACCAAGGACCTGGCGCTGAAGCAAGAGCCCGACCGTTGGATCGATAACCTGGATATCTTTCTGGTTCAGCGAGACGATGAGGGCCTTCATGCACGTATTACCGGGCAGACGCTCGGTTTGAAGCTGAAACCCGCCACCTACGAGAAGTTGCTGCAGGAGGGAACCCCTTTCGACCAACTCGTCGAGAGAAGGCAGGATGCGGGGTCTATTCGGATCGTAGTGGTCGATGAGAACTCGGGCCGGATGGGATCGGTAACAGTTCCAGCCGCAGCCCTGCTGACCGCTGACGGCAATCGGGAGAAGCTGCATCGAGACTAGAATCGCAGTGCGAGAAGCGGACCAGACCGAACCGGAGCAGCCAACGCACCAGCATTTCCTGGACTGGGCAGCTTTATAGGCTGGCGCGGGGCGTCATAAGGATCACGGTTACTCTGGCAGCCTTTGATTGCCCTTGATTTTGAAGTCCGCTTCCGCTTGTGGAGCGTTTGTTCCCGGCTGTCCCCCTCCTATGGTGATCCGATAGTTTCCCTTGGCGACAATTCGATCTCCCTTCGCGTTCACTTCGCTCAAGTCGCGCGCGTCTAGCGTGAACTGGACATGCCGGGTTTCGCCACCACCCAAGTGAATGCGCGTGAACCCGCGCAGGGCGCGAATCGGGGCGGCCGGAGACTTTGGAAAACTCAAATATAGTTCGACCACCTCGTCCCCTTCCCGCTGGCTCACGTTCTTTACGTCCGCCTCCAGGTTCAGGGAATCGCCTGCTTTCAGTTTCATTGTCGAGAGCTTCAGATTGCCATACTCAAATTTCGAGTAGCTGAGGCCATAGCCAAAGGCATAAAGGGGATCGCCCTCAAAATACCGGTAAGTCCGGTTCTTCATCGAGTAGTCTTCGAACGCAGGCAATTGCTCGATACCCTTGTAAAACGTCACTGGTAAACGGCCCGCTGGATTATTGACGCCGGCCAGAGTCTGGGCAACGGCAGTTCCGCCTTCCTCGCCCGAGTACCATGCGTCCAAAATGGCATCCGCGTGTTCATTTGCCCAATTCACCGAGAGTGCGCTGCCGTTCATGAGGACGACGATGAGCGGTTTGCCAGTACCCTTCAGTGCCTCCAGAAGATCCTCTTCTTCTTTCGGCAGATCGAGACTGGTGCGGTCGCCCCCCAGAAAGCCGGGCACGTCGACTTTCATCTCCTCACCTTCCAGTTGAGACGTGATGCCCACCACCGCGACGGCCACATCCGCCTGCCTGGCCGCGGCAACGGCGTCCGCAATCGGATCGGCGATGAGGTTGAGCCATACCAGCTTCGTACCAAACCCTCCGCGGGCGTACTCGACTTTCAAAGCATATCGATGACCCTTTTCGAGCTGGAGTGTCTTGGAGGCGGGCGTAGGATCGTGCAGATTCAGATCGTCCACAAGCAGTTGGCCGTTGAGCGAAAGGCGGTTCATCGAACCCGTGAGACCGATCTGATAAGTGCCGGACTCGGTGGGCGTCAGAAAACCCGTCCAACGCACGGAAAAGTCTTTCATGTCGGCAGGCGGCGTAAGAGCAGAGGGCTCTGGATGGAACAGTTGGAGATCTACGAACTTGTCCACGCGAACCACTTGGGGTGTTCCGGCAAAGTTCTCGCCCGAGAAGTACTCTCCCTTGAGGCCAGGTTGACCGTCGTCAGTCGAGAGCGCTTCGGTGGGGATTACGGTTTGCTGTCGCAGGAAGTTCATCCCTGGTGAGAATGTGACTTGGTTTCCAAACTGTGCCCGGATGCCCTCCAGAGCTGTGGTTGCATGTGAAGCCGTCCCACTGTAGTTGCCATGCAGCACGCGCACGGATTCAGCGAGCGGTCCGAAGACGGCAATCTTTCGAACATCCGGGCCAAGAGGAAGCACGCCGTTATTTTTCAGCAGTACGATCGACTCCCGTGCCGTCTTCAACGCGAGCGATCGATGCGCCTCGCTGTCGATTTCCGATTCCGGCGTTAAGGCATACGGAACCTGCTCGGGAGGATCGAACAATCCCAGCCGAAAACGAGCCGTAAACAAGCGTTTCAGCGAAACGTCGATATCTTGCTCAGTCAGAAAACCTTGTTTCACGGCGTCCAAATACTTCACATAATCCGAGTTGTCGGTGGCTTTGGTAAAGAAGTCTGCGCATTCATTGTCCATCCCCGTCTTTAGCGAAACCGCGGCAGCTTCAGCCTCGCTCTTGGCGAAATGGTGGCCGTTGAAGACGTCGACGATGGCATCGCAATCGGAGACAACGTACCCATTGAACTTCCACGCGCCGCGCAATTGATCTTTCAGCAGAAAGGTGTTGGCGCAGGCTGGTTCGCCATTGATCCGGTTGTAGGCGCACATCACTGACTCCGCCTTGCCTTCGGTAACGGCAGCGCGGAAGGCGGGCAAGTAAGTGTCTTCCATATCGTGCTTCGACACTTCCACGTTGATCATGTGGCGCGATGGCTCAGGACCGCTGTGCACGGCAAAATGCTTGGGTGTCGAGATCACTCGAAAGTACTTTGGGTCATCGCCTTGCATGCCGGTGACGAAGGCGACTCCCATCCGCCCAGTGAGAAATGGGTCTTCCCCGTAAGTTTCCTGTCCGCGCCCCCACCGTGGATCACGGAAGATATTAATGTTCGGAGACCAGAAGTCGAGGCCTTCCATGATGTCGCGCCGGCCTGCGCGCACTGCCTGGTTATGCTTCGCTCGCGCTTCTGTGCTGATCACTATTGCCATGTCATGGATCAAAGGAGCGTCAAAGGTGGCTGCGAGTCCAATCGGCTCGGGAAAGACGGTGGCTGTTCCAGCGTTAGCGACGCCATGCAAGGCTTCGCTCCACCAGTCGTAGGCGGGAACCTGCAGGCGCGGGATTGCCCGCGCCTGGTTTACCAGTTGCGACGCCTTCTCCTCGAGAGTCATGCGGCCCACAAGGTCGTCAACCCGCTCATTCAGCGACAGGGAAGGATTCAGGTAAGGCAGGGCGCTCGAAGGCTCCGCGGTTTGCGCGACCGAACCAATTACCGCCGCAAATAGGACAACGATCAGCCAAGGAAACTTTGGAAGACGATATTCGTGCATGGGGATGAAACTCCTTGCTAGATTCTGATTGACTATCCAGTCCTTACCACGTGTTCTTGAGACCGTGCCGGGAACGGAACACACTCCGTCGCGGTTACGGGCCAGCCAGTGCGCCTGCAGCGCCCTCGGCCGGCTTGCTCTTGGCGCGGGCGTTGTCGATCTTGCTGGAGACCGAATCGTCGGCAGCTTTGGTCAGGCTGCGGGTCTTGAGGAACTCGGCATCTGCTTCGTCCTTCCTTCCCATGGCATGGTAAAGCCGCGCCAGCCGCCAGTGGACGTTTACATCGTTGGGGCTTAGCTTGGCGGCTACCTTCAGTTCCCGCAGAGCGTCGTCTCGGCGTCCGGAATCGGCGTACAGAATGCCCAAATCAAGGTGTGCCAGTTCCATCGCCGGGCTGATCTGGATGGTCTTTTGAATTAGTGGAAGGGCCGCCTCGGGATGGTTCATCTTCATGTTGGCGTCCGCCAGGTAGGCCAGGGCCTGGAGGTGGTTAGGGACATTGACCAGTTCGGCCTGGAACTCCTGGGCAGCCTCCTCGTATTGGCCTTGGCCCCAAAGCAGGTAGCCCAGGCCGAAGTGTACGTTAGGCTCCTGGGGACTGGCTTTGACGGCAGCGCGAAACTGCTGCGTAGCGCCGACATGGTCATTCATCTCGTCCAGCGCCTCGCCGGCCAGCATGTCGGCCTCCGCCGACTCCGCGTTCAACAGCAGAATTTCGTGGTAGACATCGAGAACGCATTGAAACTGCTTGGACCAGAGGCAACTGTGCGCCAAAAGAAGGCGGAAAGGAAGGTTCTGGGGATCCCTGGCCGTGGCTTCTTTCAGATAAGGAATTGCCGCCGCGTATTCACCCAACCCATAGTGCGCCATCCCTATCAGAGTCGTGAGTCGCTGCGCCTCCGGGGAGGATGTGGGCTGGCCCTTGAGCAGAGGGTCGAAGGTTTGGATGGCCTCTTTCAAATCGCCGGCCTTGAAGAGCGCGAGGCCGAGGTTCAACCGTAAGCCGGGCATGGCTGGATTCAAAGCCAAAGCCTTGCGGTAGAGTGGCACAGCCTGCGTGTAGCGCTCCTGGCGAGCTTCCAGGAAGCCCAAATGGGCATAGGCCTCAGAGGATGCGGGTTGAATCTTCAACAAGGCGCGCCACGCAGCCTCAGCCTCGGCACTTCTGCCCTCCTGTTCCAGAGCAACCGCCGTCTGGCGTTGATCATCCGCTGTGGCTGCACTCTGGCCCAAGCCGATAGCTGCCGCCATAGGAAGCAGCATCATCAGCATGAGGGCGCTTCCCAATGGCATAAACCGCTTCACGCGCATGCGATTCGCATTGTCGCTTGCCGGCAGGGCGGCGCGCAATACGGGGATAAACATGCGGCGCTAACAAACTGAGCACGGCAGGGCATGCCCTGCCGCGCCCAGGTTAGGGGTGCTTCTATGTCAGAAATGAAACTTCCCGCCAATCTGTAAGACGCGAGGATCGTAGGCAGAGGTCACCTGTCCGAAGTTCCCGTCCGTCGATCCCGTATCGACGCCGTTAAATTGCGTGTGGTTGAAAGTGTTGAAGGACTCGAACCGCAGTTCAAAGCTCGGTCCGCCTTCCCTGAATTCAATTGTCTTGAACAGGGACAGGTTGAAGTTGAATCGTCCCGGTCCGACCACTGCGTCTTTCCTGGCAGTGCCAAAGCCGTCATTCGTCCCGCCATTCCAGGGAGCGAGTGGACTCGCAAACGAGCTGGCGCTAAACCAGGCTTGCCGTGTCTTTGGGTAAGAGACCGGCGCGACCTGGTCTGGACGGTTACCACCGTTAATACCGCCCAAGCCGAGAGTGTCGGCACCGTTGTAGGTGATGTAATACGGAGTTCCCGATTGCGCGATTGTCACCCCCGAGAAC
>Ga0308309_10000028_pt1 | contig 144978 bp, 123 predicted proteins | sample HubBroMetageWFT5_FD_192491 | JGI IMG/M metagenome (GOLD analysis project Ga0308309, IMG submission 192491) | Warmed and freeze-thawed soil microbial communities from the Hubbard Brook experimental Forest, New Hampshire - Hubbard Brook CCASE Soil... | ecosystem: Environmental > Terrestrial >...
GTATGGCTTGAAAGCGGCGTTTCTCCAAGGCATCAAAATCGCGAGGCACTCCAGCAGGGTTTCCCATATCTGGTTAGACGCAGCATATCCGAAAAAGGTCCGCTATATTATGCGAGATTCAATAGGTTCGAACCTGCGCCGATTGACGCCGAATAGGGCGTCGTCGGCGCATCGGCGCAAGACGAAGCAATGTTCAGCAATGGGTGCTGTCCTGAAGCCAAAAGTCATGGGGGAAGAATGCGTATCAAACCACTTCTAGTGTGCGCTTGTGTGCTCGCGGTCGCGTCCGTTGTGTTTTTTTCACAACGCAGCGCCGGACAATCCACCGTCGCCCCGTCGCTGATCACTCAGCCGATTGACGAGGGCAAGCTCGTCGTCCTGCGGGGCAACACCCACCCGCTCGCGCGCGCCAAGTACGATCAGGGCCCCGCGCCAGCCAGCCTGGCGATGGACCGCATGATGCTCGTGCTCAAGACCACCTCCGCGCAAGGCGCGGCGCTCGAGACTTTGCTGGCGCAGCAGCAGGATCGCTCCTCCCCGAATTACCACAAATGGCTGACGCCCCAGGAATTCGGCGAACAGTTTGGTGCGTCGGAGTCGGACATCCAAAAAATTACTTCGTGGCTCCAATCCCAGGGCTTCCAGATTGACAATGTGGCGAACGGCCGCAACGTCATCCAGTTCTCCGGCAACGCCGCGCAAGTCCAGTCCGCGTTTCACACCGCAATTCACAAATACACGATCAATTCGCAGGAACACTGGGCGAACTCGAGCGACCCGTCCATCCCCGCAGCCATGACGCCTGCTGTAACTGGCGTAGCTTCGCTCAACAATTTCCCCAGGAAGGCCGCGCATCGCTTGGCCGGCACGTTCCAGCGCGACATGGCCACCGGAAAGCTGAAAGCCGTCAAGCCGGAATTTACATATGCCGGCGGTTGCAGCGGCACCAACGCGAATGGCACGCCCACGGAATGCTACGGGTTAGCGCCGTATGACTTCGCGACGATCTACAACATCTTGCCGCTGTGGAACGCCGGCATCACCGGGACCGGCCAGACCATCGCCATCGTTTCCGATAGCGACATCAATCCAGCCGACCTCACCAATTTCCGCTCGCTGTTCGGCCTACCCGCGGCCAACTTCACGAGGACCTACACGCCCGGTTTCAGCAGCTCAAATCCGGGAGTACTCTCTTGCAGTTTGCCCACGGGAGATGAGTGTGAAGCGGACATTGACGTGCAATGGTCGGGCGCGGTGGCTCCAGGGGCCAGCATCAACTTGGTGATCTCAGGCAGCAGCAATGCCACGTTTGGCGGCGACACCTCCGCCGAATACATCATTGACAACAACCTCGCGAAAATCCTGGGGTATAGTTATGGCGAGTGCGAGTTGGGTCTTGGCACGGCGGGTAACGCGCTTTATGGTGGAAGTCCGATCACGAAGGATTCCATCGGCGAGTGGGCACAGGCGGCGGCTCAGGGGATCACCGTTATTGTCTCCACTGGTGACAATGGTTCAACTGGTTGCGATTCGAACGCAGTAAACGCGCCGTTCGCACAGTTCGGGCTCGCCGTGAACGGCGTCGCTTCCACGCCCTACAACGTCGCCGTCGGCGGTACCGATTTCAACGACCCGACCAATCCAACGACGTACTGGAATTCCACGAATCCCTCGGCGACGACAGAAGCCTCCGTGAAGGGCTACATTCCGGAAGTCACCTACAACGACACCTGCACAAACTCGATTATCGAAGGCCTGATCGGCGGGGGTGGCGATATTGAAGCCGATTGCAACCAGCTTCTTCTGGCGAACGAATTGCCGGCTCTCTTGTTACCAGCCGGGGGAAGCGGAGGCGTCAGCGCTTGCACAACGTCGCTGAACGGCGATCCAACCACGTGCTCGGGCGGATACGCTAAACCTTCGTGGCAAACGGCGCTCACCGTCGCAGACGGTAAACGCGATATACCGGATTTTGCGATCTTCGCCGGCGACGGCACGATTCAAAACTTCTATCAGTATTGCGAAGCGGACCTTGACCCCGGTGGTGCTGCGTGCAGCCTTGCGGCCGGCAGCAATTCGGCACCTTATCCGGACATTCAGGGTGTGGGCGGCACGTCTGTTTCGACGCAGGTTTTTGCCGGAATGGTGGCCCTGCTGAACCAGAGCACCGGCTCTGCTCAGGGCTTGGTGAACACAAAACTCTACGCGCTAGCCGGCCAAAGTTGGGCCAATTGCCAATCAGGCAGCGCTCAGACCAGCGCTTGCATTTTCAACCAGGTCACCAGCGGTACCATCGCGATGCCGTGCGACGCTGCGCAAACGGCCGCGAACGGCGCCACGGGTTGCAACATCGTGACGAATGGTGACATTCTCGGCGAGACCTTCCAGAGCAACGGCTCGCTCGCCTACAACGCCGGCCCCGGATTTAACCTTGCGACGGGTCTTGGCTCGCTGAACGTCGCCAGCCTCGTCAACGAATGGAACGTCGGCAGTGGTGGCGCGGCGGACTTCATAATTTCCTCCAGCCCTGCTGCAGTCACGGTCAGCACTGCGGGTGGCACGGGAACTACAGTTCTAACCATCGTCCCGGTCAACGGCTTTAACGACACGGTGGCATTCAGCGCAACGAGTTGCTCCGGTCTGCCGACAGGTTCCACCTGCAGCTTCACCACCTCGCCCGTAAGCGCGAACGGAACCACCACACTCACCATCTCGACGGCCGCTGCAGCCGCAACGCCGCCAGCCGTTCAGCCGCTAGGCTCCGGCCGCTGGACGACAGCCACGTTCGTATCGCTCGCCTGCGGCTTCGCGATCGCAATTATTTTGCTCATCACCTCCGGCAAGAATCGCCGCCCGAGCACCGCCGCAGCCTGCGCGGTCTTCTTCCTGGCCGTCGGCATCGCAGCATGCGGCGGCGGAGGCTCTGGTGGTGGTGGTGGTGGTGGCGGAGGTGGTGGCGGAGGCACGCCCACAGTGGTCGAGCCTGTGTCAGTGACGATCACCGGCACCAGCACGACCGACAATGTGAAGCGCACCACAACGGTGTTACTCACCGCGGAATAAACAGTACGCGCCTCAGAAGCACATTTCGCCCGAATGCGGGGCCTCGGAGTTTGTGCGAGAACCGCTACGTTTCGTCAGGCGTGAATTCGCGGGCCCCGCAACATAGAACCACGGGTCATCCCGAACGAAGTCCCGTGCTGTTTCCTTGCCGCCGCAGTTTGGCGGGCGCGGGACGCAGAGAGGCATCCGCTTTCCTAGGAAATAGCTCAAGTCGCCTGCGGTTGGGAGCTAAGCCGCCGCAGAGTGCGCCCGTAACTCGCTCGGCGACAAGCCCTTCCGTGCCCCTTAGATAATCCTTACGCCTCGCTTATTTCTTCCTAACGCTTCCGCGCTACCATAAGGCGATTCAACAACAGCTCAACTGTTTCGGCGCGCATGCGCCGGGCAAAACGCCAGCGCGCCGCGTGGCGCGGACCACAGCAGTGTCCCTATCCGCAGGGAGAAGACGACATGACTATTTTCAATCGGCCCAACGATCGTGATGTGGAATTTGTGCAGCGCAAGAGCGTCGAGCATTTCCGCGGTTTGCTGATCGCCGCGGCCGCGATCTTTGCGCTAGTCCTGCTGGTCGTGTTTCTCGTACGCGTCACGCGCATCGAAGCGGGCCACGTCGGCGTGGAAATCAATCTCGCCGGCAGCCAGCGCGGTGCTTCGGAAATTCCGATCCGTACCGGGTGGGTCGTTTACAGCCCGCTGCGCACACAGATCATCGAGTTTCCGACATACGTGCAAACCGTGAAGTGGACGCGCGACACGGCCGAAGGCCACCCGATCAACGAAGAAATGGGATTCAACTCCAAAGAGGGTATGGAAATCCTGGTCGACGTTTCGCTGTCGTACGCGATTGACCCGAGCAAGGTGCCGGATTTCTACGTGAAGTATCGCGTGAGCGACCTGGAGCTGTTCACGCACGGCATCCTGCGCGACATCGTGCGCAACTCGCTGAACGAAGTCGCCTCGACTTTCACCGTGGAGGATATCTACGGCGAACGCAAGGCCGACTTTCTCGGCAAAGTGCAGGCGATGATCGAGCAGAAGGTTGCGCCGGTCGGCGTCAGCGTTCAGCAGTTCGGTTTCATCGGCGCGCCGCGCGTCCCGGAGGTTATCGCGACGGCCATCACGGCGAAGGCGCAAGCGATTCAGCAGTCCGAGCGGGCGCGTAACGAGCTGGCCACCACGCAGGCGGAAGCCGCGAAGAAAATCGCAGAAGCCGAAGGCGACGCCAAGTCCATGGTCACGCGCGCACAAGGCGAAGCCGACGCCAATCGCATCCGGCAGAACTCGCTCACGCCGCAGCTCCTCGAGCTGCGCCGCATCGAGAACAGCCAGATGTTGATCGAAAAATGGAACGGCCAACTACCACAAGTAGAATCGGGCCCGGGCAGCGGCATGATGCTGCAGCTCCCGCGCCCGCAGTGAACCCTGCCGGAGGCCAGCCCCCGCAGGCACGCTAGCGCCGCGCTAGTATCGCAACTAGCGCGGCGTCCGCCTGTGCTTCTTTGAACCCCCATTTTCGATTTGAGACTGACAAATTAAGTGTGTAATGCCCAGGTGAGCCTTGCTCCATTCGGCTTCCAGCACGTCTCACGCGCTTGCGAAGTCCGTACCCGATGAGTGAGAAACAAAATCAGCCATTGCAACTCTCGTTCAATGCTTCGCTGAAGGTCGATTTCCAAGGATCGCGAGTGACTTCCGGTGGGGCCTGATTCTGGCTAAGGTGTTGGCCGGTATGCGATATACGAGATTCGCCGTATAGACAGATCACCGAGAAAAGCATCTGATAGCGCGTGCGCTTCTGCCTGGGTTTCTGCGCAAGTCTCATCGCGCCCAGCAGTGAGTCGGGTCGAGAGAAACTAGGAGGACATGGTGCCGCAAGTCGTCCTTCGTTTTTTCGTCGGGTGTTTTCTTCTCCATCCATTCGGTGAGCTGAAATGACACAGGAACAACCATTCGTAGAGGATTCGTTCGACAGGGCCCGGCGGGAATTCTTCGGGACAGTGAAAACAACACCCGCGCCGAGTGCGTTTGCGGCCGAGTATCTCAAACCGCGAAACGCGCCCCTCGCAAGAAAAGTCGCCGCCCCTTCCCCCCGTAGAGGATGGGTCAACCCAGTTGCTCGCTCGAGTCCCCATGTTGTATCCGCGATCGATCCCTTACAGGATTCTCGCTGGTCCGCGTTCATCGCGAACCATCCCGGCGCATCGGTGTTTCATACTCCGGGCTGGCTGGAGGCGCTGCGGCGCACATACGGCTTCAAGCCGGAAGCATATACGACTTCTGAGTCAACGGGCGTGTTAACGGATGCCTTTTTGTTTGTCCCGATCCGAAGCTGGCTCACGGGCCGAAGGATCGTTTCACTCCCGTTCTCGGATCATTGCGCTCCGCTCTCTAGCTCCCCAGAGGCGGTCGCTTCCATTCTGGGGCATTTACGGACGGCGCTAGATCGCGACAAATTGAAATACGTTGAGCTCCGCCTGGCGGATGCGGAATTTGCAAGCCAGGCAATTCGATGCGGGTTTGAACCCGCCCGCTCCTATTATCTGCATCGTGTGGATCTCCGGCCGAGCCTCGATGACATTTTCCGGAGTCTGGACAAAGACTCAGTACAGAGGCGGATTCGTCGTGCCGAGCGGGAAAAACTGATAGAGAAGTGTGGCCGGTCGGAGGAATTGCTGAAAGGGTTTTACAAACTGCTGGTCATGACCAGGAAGCGCCACGGCGTACCTCCGCAGCCGTATAGCTGGTTTCGCAATGTTCTCGACTGCATGGGGGACCTGGCGGAGATCCGGATGGTATGCGCTGGAAAGGATGCCGCGGCTGCGGCTATATTGACTCTACGGTTTAATAGCTCCGTTGTTTACAAATACGGAGGCTATGACGAAAAGTTCAAGCACTTGGGGGTAATGCCGCTTTTGCTGTGGCGCGCGATCGAAAACGCAAAGGCAAAGGGCGCAACGGAATTCGATCTTGGCCGGTCCGATGAAAACGATGCGGGTCTGGTTGCCTTCAAGGGCAAATGGGCCAAAGACCCGAGTCGCCTGGTTTATTGGCGATATCCCGCCCTTCCCCTATCGAGTTCTGCGGAAGACTGGAAATTGACGGGCGCGCAGCTGCTGTTTGCACGTTCCCCCACGAGTGTATTGACAGCGGCAGGTAGAATGCTGTACCGACATATTGCATAGACGCCGTTAAGAAGGCAAAAGCTCTTCCGACGCGCTGCGGAGGAGCGCGCGTGTAGAAAACGGGGACGGCCTCAGCCGCTGAAGCACGGATTTTGCATCCGGAACACAGACTCTCCTACGGCAACAGGCTGTCGCCACCGTGCGCGACCGATTGAATCCTCGATGCTGCAGATGACGCCGGCGCTGCAAGCGCCGTCCCAACCTTGCTGCCATCCGCCGCAGCAGGCTGCGGCTGCTCCCTTCGTTCGGCAGCAGTCTGCAATCCTCTGCCGCGAATGTCCGCCAGCAGCGTCCAATCCTGCTTGAAATCGAGCATGGTCTCGCGGCTGTGCTTCGGACTCTTCAGTTCGTCTTCCATGCGTGCGAGCATGATCTGGTAGGCATATTGCCCGTCTGAGTCCGGCGCGAACACGTTGCTGGCGCTGATTCCCACGCGCAGCGGCGGTTCTTCGCCGGAAAAATTCATCCACAGCGCACCGTTAGCGTCGACCGAAATCGTGCTGCTCTCGCCCAGCTTCTTAAGGACGCGCTTCAAATACATGCGGTCAGGAATCACCTCGCCCTGAATAGCTTCGTCAACCGTCGCGTCGAACTGGGCCTGGTATTGTTTCCACTCGTCCTTCGTACCGACAATCGTTTCACGCTCCAGGCTGCCTTCGGCCGCAAGTTCCTGGACGCTTACGGTAAATCCGCCGCCGATTTCCGGGCCCTCGCTGTTCGCACTTCCCGTCGCTTCGGCCGAAGCATGAGTTTCGAATTGATGCTCCGGATTGAAGTGGCCCGTGATCAAGTAGGCCGCCGTCACCGCCGGAACTCCCTGCCACGCGAAAACCGCGAGGGGAATCACCAGCTTCTTCGAGTGGTACAACTGTTCCGTGCCGCTGCGGCATTCGCTGCTGCGCTTGATCGTGCCTGGCACTTGCGAAAAATGCAGCACGCGGAATTCGCTTTCGGGATGTTTTTCTGCGTAAAGAGTCAGTGAACGCGCCACCGCCTTCGGCGTAGTTATGAAAAAATCATTCAGGTAATCGGGCTTCACTGCCCCGGGATAATAAACGCCGAACACACGCCGCGTGAAATCGGCGCAATTGCGCGTCATGCCATTGAAGTGGTTCACGTTCGGCAGGGAATTGAACGTGGCAATAAGCGCGCGATCCTGTTCCACGGACGTTTTCACCACGAACATGTACAGGCTGCGCTCCAGCGTCGCGCCCACCATCTCGCGCCACTCGGCGCGCGTGCCGGTTCGGCAACGTTCTACGGTGCACAGCGCCGCCAGATATTTATCGCGGTAGCGCTCTTCCAGGGCCGCCTTGATCGCCTTTGAGCCGACTAGAGGACGATCGCTCGGATCTTCCACACCATACAAATAAACGCTCAGGGGAACGATGTTCCATTCGTAGGGCTGGTCTTCGCTCAGCGTCGTGTAATTGCTCAGGATCGAACCTTGCTCGCCCGGCCGGCACAACCGCATTCTTACGGGCGAACTGTCGGGACAGATTCGCGAGAGATATACAGCACTGTGCCCGGCACCGGTGATGCGCGCGACGCTGGTGTCCAGCGATTCGTTCAGCACAACACCGGCATCAGCGCGCACTTGCGGCACAAACAATCCCGCCAATACCAGCCCGAAGAGCAGCGCCACCGATCCCCGCAAGGTCTTGCAACACAATGACTCCGGTCCAAACAAATGAATCCTCCGCACTGCGAACGCCTGTAATTCCCCCGAATATTTTGACCGCGAACTGGACAGGGGGCGTATCCATAAAAGTGACTACGGACCGCGATGAATCGCTGTAGAAGAGCGCTGGGGGCACCGGGTCACAGCCCAATGACTCCCAAGCATTTAAACCCCGATTGGGGCCTAAAGTTGCAGACCGAAATCGGTCAATACTTTGGATGTAATCGGCCAGGCTTTGGCTGCGTCGGTGGGAACGGCCAGGTTGGCGTCAGATGCACCCGTGACGGTTTCTAATCGCTAGTCACCGCGATTCGAAACGTCCGTAACTTACAGAAAACACAGGGCCGATAGCTCTCCTAATCGCTACTTTTCCGGGCCGACCAAGCGGCGCGGCCTCACTCCACCGCGAAATTCACGCTGCGGATCTGCGTCAGGCTCCCGCCGGATTCGCTGGCCTGCATTTTCAGCAGATACTCGCCGGGAGGGAGGGTCTCAACCGGGAGTTTCAGCGCCACCGGAATCATGGCGTTGCCCTTTTGAATGTAGGACGCCATGTCGATGTCCGCCATTGACCCTAGTGCTTTTCCGGTCTTCCGATCGGCGACCAAGTATGAGCACTTCACGGTCGGCGGATTTGCATCGGCCAGTTGCGGAGCGTATATTTGCGCGTACACCGCGACCTTGTCAGTTTTCTTGAAGTGGTTGTTTGCGGACGGCGTTATTTCCAGGTTGCGAACCACCAAAGGCGCGCGATCCGCCAGCAAATCCGCATCGAGCGTGCCGCCCATTTCAGAAACGGGTTGGAACTGATTGCTCAACGCCACCGCGCTGAGGCTGAATTTCTTCCCGTCATAAGGATCAACTGTCAGAGGAGTTTCAAACTTGGCAAATTTTTCGCCGCCGCCGCTCACGACTACGCTGAGCCGATACTGTCCGGAAGCCACCGAGAATTGGTTTTGGTACGGCATCGGTCGCTGCGTGAATTTTTCCCACTGATCTTTCTCCATGTCCAGCGTCACTTCGTCGCTGAAACGCGACGCCACCGTTCCGTCCGGACGGTACGCGATTCCCAGCACATTCACATCCGCGTGATATTTCCCCTTCACCTTGGGGCAATCGATCGACGCGGTGGGAACTTCGATCGCCAGATGCACGCGCGCCTCGTTCGGAGACGTGTAAAAGAATGGGGCTTCCAGCGACCCGGTGCCAACCGCGCCACCGCTGCTCGTTGCACCTGAAGCCACACTCCCAGCAGCCGACGCCGACGCGCGCGATTCCATCTCCTTTTCAATGGGTTTGCCAGCCAGCATGTCGGTAGAAACAATGTTGCAGAATCCGCTCCGCGCGCGCACGTTCGTCCCACCGCGATCTACTTTCACCTTCAACGTGTGGCAACTTCCCGACGGCGATTCCGCCGGTGCGTAGCCCAACAAGTAATATTCGCTTTGTTCGCGTGCAATCTTTTCCAGGCCCGACATCAGGTCGTTGGTATTCAGGATCGGGAACCCTCCCGTCCCGGTCGCGAGCGCATACATCACCTGCTGATTGGTCGAAGCCGACGGAGGAAATTGCGGAACAATCTGCCGCGCCTGATTGTAAGGCGAATTGCTGTATGCGCTGATGCCTCCTGGCGTGCCGCCCCCAGTCCCGCCTTTTCCGCCACCGGTGCCTCCACCGGTGCCGCCTCCGGTACCACCACCCTTACCACCGCCAGTGCCGCCACCGGTACCGCCTCCAGTTCCGCCGCCAGTTCCTCCGCCTCCTGTCCCTCCACCGCCTGTGCCACCGCCACCGCCGTGTCCCCCACCGCCTGCGCCACCCCCGCCTCCGTGTTGCGGCTCGGCGGCAAACGCAGCCGCCGCCCGATGATATGCGGCGAGTTGAAATCCAGCCTGCGAAGAACGTTGCACGGCTGCGCTCGCTGTAAGTACGGGTACCGAAGCGCGTGCCGCAGCATCGTTTGACCGCTCCGCGTTCCAGCTCGATCCGTAGCCTTGGTCGCTGGCCCATGTCTGCTGCGTTCCGTCACGCAGCATCTCTGACATCGGGGTCACAAGCCCGCGCACATCCAGCGGATACACCGCGACGTTGGCCTTGTTGCAGGCATCAATCGTTGCGGTCAATTCGGAATAGCGCTCTGGGTTGAGCTCGAATCCTGCCGTAAAAAGAATGAGGGTCTTTCTGCCTGGGATTGGCGTAAGGCTCTTCGCCAATTGCCGCAGCGACAGCAGCAACGTGTAGGCGCCGAAGTCGCCTTCCGCATTCCCCAAACTCGGCATCCCGGTTTGCAGTCCTGAAGTTGGCATACCGGTATTCACGGCGCTGCCGGGCGCTCCGGACATGCTTCCGCCGCTTGCGATATTGGCGCCATTGGACGCGGTGGCATTCGGCGAAACGGAGGAGGTGGAAATTCCAGAGACCGCCTGCTTCAGGCGAGTCACATCCATCGTAAAATTTTGCGCGAACTGCATCGAGCCGCCAAAGTTCACGATCGCCATCACTCGGTCGGGCCCCGCATACGCGTCAATAAATTTTCCTGCCGCAGCACGTGCGCGCGGCTGATCGCCCAGATCCATCGAAGAATTGTCGAAGAACAGCACCATGTAGTGGCGTTTCGCTTCAATCGGCCCGTTCGGGTCGGCACCGAAGGTAAAAGAATTGATGGGCTGCTGCTTGTCGTCTTCGTACACGCGAAAATCGTTGGTGGTGAGGTCCTGAACGTAGTTGCCCTTCTTGTCCGTCACCACCACGTCCACGCGCACTTCGCGTGTTTCGGCTTTGATGGCTCCGCCCGCGGGCGTTTGCGCCTGTTGAGCAGCGGGCGTGCGCTGCTGAGCCGCGGCCGACGGCGCCCCATCCTGTTGCGGCGGAGGCTGCCCTGGCGCCGCCGATGCTTGCTGTGCGCGCACAATCCCCGGCGATTGAATAGCGCGCCAGCCCAGTCCGCCGGCAATCAAAAACAGCATCGTAAAAGTGGTCGCTACGCGTCGCCGGTTCATTTTTCACCTTCCTGCATCCAACATGTCGACAGCAAAGGGTGCGCTTCCGAAATCTAAGGTATCTCTACCACGCCATTGCGCGCCGAAAGCTGCGCGGCCTTGCTATCGCGCACCACCAGGCGCACCAGATATCCGCCGGGCTTCACGTCAAAATTGGTCTTCACAGTAACACCGGTTTGGTCCAGCCGCTCCAGCGTTGCATCCTTCAATCGCAATTCCAGCGTCTTCTCCTCGCCAGTAATAAAATTACCGTTGCGGTCAAACAGCGCGGCCACGATCGTCAGGTCGTCCCAATTGCGCCCTTGTGATTTCTGGAATCCCACATGCGTCAGGTCCACATGAGCCAGAACGGAGAGCTTAGCGTTTTGCGCGTCCGACTTGAAATACTGCAGTTGCAGCTGAATGGGCACGCTTTGCTGCTCGTCCTGCGAGAATAGCGCGTCCTCGATGTCCTGCTTAGCCAGCTGTCCGGGCGTTTCGCCGCGCTTGGGCGCGAAAAAACCGCGCCGCGCCTGCACCGTGTATTTTTCCTTGGTCGTGAGCTTCACGCTCAGGGTATGAAACTTGCCGTCGTTCTTCAGATTCGACGGAACAAACGCGAGCAGGTAGGAAACTTCCGGCTCGGCCGCGGTAGTGCGAAATCCCGCATCCAAGTCATTGCTGTTGCGAAAATAGAACCCGCCGGTGCTGTAGGCCAGATCAGACAGAACTTCCGATTGGATTCGTTGTTCGTCGAGGCGATATTGCAACGACATTGCCGAAGTCGCGGCGCTTGCCCGCACCGGGACGCTTCGCGTGACGTCGCCGATGGGATCGACGGTATAGAGGCCGCGAGCATCAAGTGTGTTGATGAATATGTTGGAGTGGTTGGCCTTGTCGATCAACTCCGATACCTCGTACTCAAATGTCGAAGTGAGGAATCCGGGGGAAACCAGCACAATACTGCGTTGGCCCGGCAGCGCCGAGATCCGGCGCACCACGTCCGTCAGACGGCGCACAGCGTATTGCGTATTAATTTCACCCGCAGCCAGAACTTCTTGAACCGTGGACGTTACCAACATAGCGGCTTGCTGCTGTGCTCCTTGTCCACCCGTCGCGGCGGCAGCGCACACCATGGCATCCGCATTGGCGACGGCTGCTGCTTGCTGATCATTCTTGTTCTGAATCAGATCTGCTTGGTAATACGTAATCTGCAGGCAGTCGTGCTGCGTGGCCGGATCGTAGGCGCCCACTGGATTTGCGATGAGCCCGGAGATGGCGGCGCGGATTTTCGCTTGATCATCGGTAAAATCCACCTCGTGGTGCCCAGACACGGTGTACACCGCGAGGCGCTGGTTGGGCTTGACCGAAGTTTCGATAAAGCGCAACGCCGCCACTTTCGATTGCGAGAGGTCGCCTATGTCAAGATGCGCATCGTCGAACAACAGCGCCACAAATCGCGAAGGCATCGCGAGCGCGCCGGGCGGAGCCGGGCCGGGTTTTCCAGACGTACCATCCGCGGAATCGGAAATTGCATACTCTGTCGAGTCCGCCGGCAGCGAAATCGCCTCGCCACGCGCCACTTGTTTTTCCGCGCTACCAGGCGTCTCCACCGAAAAATGCGTGATGAATTGCGGTTTGCCGTCCTGCTTGATTTGGAAATCGTCTTTCTGCAGGTTTTCCACCGCGTGGCCGCTCGCGTCGTGAACCACCACGCGTACAGGCACCAGGTTGGCGTGCGATTCCAGCGGTACGGACGAAGTGCGCGTGTTGATCTCCGGTGTCGATCGAGCGGAATCTGCGGGAGTGGTCGCGAGGGTCGGACTAGCTGGCGCAGCCAAGGGAGCCGAAGTGGCCTCCGGCGGGGTTGAGGGCGACCCAGGGAATAACTGCACTTCGTTGGTCGGCTGCGCAGCGCCCGTGAAAGTGTCGGCACCAGGCGTCGGTGAAGCGGGCACAACAGTTGCTGCTGACGATCCGGACTGGCCAGGCAGGGAATTTGGCGCCGTTGCCAGCGGAGCTGAAGAACCAGCTTGCCCGGCGGCGCCCGGCGTGGCGCCCGATTGTGTCGCAGCGGCTTGATTTGCAGGCGCGGGCGTAGAACCGGATGGCGGCGCCGGTGTTGTAGTCGGCTGCGCAGGAGGCGTTGGCGCCGGTTTTGCGTGCTTGATCAGCGACGGCGGGGGATCAGCGGGGGTTTCAGGCGGCGTCGCATTCTGCGGGGCCGCCGACTGCGCTCGGCAGGGAAGCCCGAACCACACCGAGGCACAAAGTAAACCCGCGACGAACACCACGGCGGAGCCCACGCGAACGACGCGCCTATTGGCCGCTAAACACGGCAAACCCCCGCCCGCAACAGCACTCATTCGGCCACTCCTGCCCGCCGCATCTGTGCGGAACCCGCGTGTTCCGTCCCATTACGATTCAGTCACTCTTGCAGGAAAGTCTACTCGCCCGGTCCGCGCCCGTCAATCGCGACTGTCCGGGCCGAATCGAAGCGCAGCGAAATTCAGTTTCCTGTATCTCGTCGCTTCCTCGCCGCGCTAGAATCCCGCGGCATCACTATTCGCAATGGGAGGCACGATCGCCATGAATCGCGACCATAAGTCAGAGCAGGCGGGTGAACTGGAGAAGATCTGTACCGGCGCGACCGACAGCGCTGGAGACCAATCGCTATGCACTCGGCGTGAGTTCTTGGCACACTCGACAGGTTTCGCGGTGGCCGGCGCGACGGGTGGCCTCGCAGCCGCTCGATCGCTCTCTGCTCATGAAATTAGGGCACGCGGAAACGCGCCCGATTCATCGGTGTCCAATGCGGCGCCCGGCAAACCGCGCCGCATCATCATTGACACAGATCCCGGCATTGACGACGCGATGGCCATCTTCCTCGCGCTGCGCTCCCCGGAGCTTAAGGTTGAGGCGATTACACCGGTGGCCGGCAATGTGCCGCTGGATTTAACTTTGCCCAACGCGCTGCGCCTGCTGGAAATTGCCGATCGCACGGATATTCCAGTGGCGGCGGGTGCGAGTCATCCGCTGGTTCGACGCCTGGCGACAGCGGGGCATGTGCACGGGGTAAACGGCCTTGCCGGCGTGGAATTTCCGGAACCAAAAACGAAACCGGTGCGCGAAACCGCTCCGGAAATTATTCGCCGCATCGTGCGTGAAAATCCCGGCGAGATCACCATCGTCGGCGTGGGTCCTTTAACCAATGTCGCGCTAGCCTTGCGCGCAGACCCTGAACTAGCCAACATGATTCCCGCGATCGCTATCATGGGCGGCTCGCTTTCCGGCGGCAACATGACGCCCGCGGCCGAATTTAATCTGTACGTGGACCCCGAAGCGGCGCGCATCGTGTTCGATGCGAATATCCCGCTCACAATGGTGGGCCTGGACGTGACCCGCAAGTGCCGGGTGAGTGAGGAACACATCAAGCAACTGGAAGCCGCGAATAATCCAGTGAGCCAAGCCGCCGGAAAAATCCTGCGCGCCACATACGAGCGCATGCGCCACGGCGGGGAAGTCACGGACATCGATCTGCACGATGCGCTCGCCGTCGCTTCGCTGATTGACCACGACGTGATCACGCGCAAGGACTACTACGTGGAAGTGGAAACCGTCGGAGAATGGACCGCAGGCCAAACGCTCGGCTACGACGGTCACGGCCCAGTCCGCAAATCGCCGCAAATGGAAACCAGCGCCCCCGAAGCACCGCCCACAGAGCTGCCCTACAAGCCGAACGCCCAGGTCGCCGTGGGCGTTGACCCCGATCGCTTCTTCCGCTTGCTCATTCCGCGTTTGACGGGAAGCGCAGGATGAATCGCGCGACGGCCGACGCGACGGGACCGACGCTGCAAAAACTTCTCGAACCATCGGCACAGGCTTCGCACAAACGCAGTGACCTATCACTCGAAATCGCCTAGATTCACTCGGATCGGGGCGATCAAGGTCAGGGCCGGAGCTTACCGACGTTGCAATTCGTGCGATTCAAGATCGCGCTTCTCTGCGGGGAGGATTGAGAATTGATAGGAGCAAACCCGCGAAGCCCCGGCTACGCGGCCAGAAGTTGCCGAGGATCGGAACGCTGTCCACGATCAAGGGGCCGGGACACCTTTCCTCGTTTAAGCCGTTGTTGCAGCCCGGGACTAAAAAACGTTAGCGGTGCTGGGCGGACTACACAACGAATGGCACCAGCCGCGCGGTGCGGGTCATATATTCCTGGTAAGGTTGCCCGAGCGCGCTGACCAGCGCCGTTTCTTCCACATGGATGCGATACGCGTAGCCAACTGAAATACACGCAAGCAGCGCAAGAATGCTCGCCCAATTTCCCAGCACTAGTCCCGGGCCGATCACGGTGATCAGAGCGCCGGTGTACGAAGGATGCCGAATATGGCGGTACGGCCCCGCTTCGATCACCGTTTGCCCTGAATGCACGTCCACCTGAAACGTGAAGTAGCGCCCCAGCACGCGCATCGCGTAGTTGCGCAATCCAATGCCGACCCACAGCAGGACGATCCCCACGAAAAAGAGCTCCGTGCGCATCCAAGGGATGGCCGCCTGCTGAAGACCAAAGCAAAACGTAAACGCCAGCGCCAGTCCCGCCCAGATCATCGCAAGCAGAAGGCGGAACGAGCCGCGGTCTGGCGCTTTCGTCGGATCGGCTGATTTTCGCTTGCGACCGGTCACGAATTCAAATAGCAGCCAAACTGCATACGTCACCATGAAGATCGCGTCGTATCCCCAGCGGCCGGCAAACGGCAGGGGCAGCATGCGCGCGCCTCCTATCTCTAATAATACGTCTGTGAGTGGAAATAAATTCCGGCAGGTCAAGAAAAGCGCGGCGAGAACAAACTGGCTGGATGGGCCTAGAGCCGCCCGCAATCGCTCCATTCGGTCAGCCCGACGCGGTCCAGATACAGGGCCGGGTGTATTGCCGGCACAAACGCGTTATTCGTGTTTCTCCGAAATCGTGAAGTCCACCACCGTCGGTTCGCTCGGCTTTACGTTCACCTTCTTGGTCCACGTAGCCGGCGAACTGTACATCGGCCGTTTCACTTCCACCTGCGCGCCGACATCCAGCACTTTTGCTTCGGACAGAACCTGCCAGCCCTCGTGCCAAGCCACGATTTCGTATTCGCCCGGCGGCACATCCGAAAGTTTGTAGGCGCCGTGATCGTCCGTCACCGCGTAGTAGGGATGCTTCACCACCAGCGCGTTCGCGTTCATCCACACATGCCCGGCATTGCATTTCAGTTCAATCACTCCGTTCCGCTGCAGCGTGACGGGAATGAACTGATGCTGAAAGGGGAAGGGAATATTGTTCGTCGCCACGCCGAACATCTGCACGGTATGCAGCACGGGATCTTCGCTCTCGATCTTCAACGTGCCGGCCTCCGGAATGATCATGATATGCGGAATGTAGCGGCAAGTTTTCTGGTCGAGCTGCATGCGATTGGGCGGCAAATCCATGGCCTTGCCCCTGGTAATGCCGCGCAGAAACACTACGGTATTGGCGACGCCGCTGCCGTCGGGATTGATCAACAAGCGCTCCAGATCGCGCGTCTTCATGCCTTCGGGATCGCACACGTCTGGATTCTTGCTGATAGGCAGCTTGGGGATCTTGGGGACCGGCCCCGTCCATGTGACCGTGCCGGTAATGGCGCCGCCGTTCTGCACGGTGATCACCGTGTAATCGGCTTGCGCGGCCACCCGCCCGCAGCAGATGGGAATGAACAGCAGCAGGATGCAACACCCCTGCACAACGTAATGCTTCATTTTATCGTTCATCGCTACCTCGCCGGCGATGTCACCCGCATCGCCGCGCCGTTTACCCGGCAACCCGCGCACGCGGAGCAGCACTTGCCGGGCGGCCGACCCCCGTCGTCGCTCGAAGAAATCTTCAGCTGTGCGTGGCGAAGTCAAAACCAAGCCCGAGTGAATGCCTGTCCCGCGCCCCTGCCGCGCAAAACCCCCAACTCGCGCAGACCGTGGATTCCTTGGGCTCGGCCCCGTGTCACTCACAGCTCTAAAAACAGTCAGTTCGATGGCGAGCCGCACGCTCGAGCGGAATTCCTGAACGTGTGCCTATGCAGACCCGCAACTCCAAACATACCGCTTTTGCTGGAGAGCGGAACAGGCTCTGTCCTGTGCTTGTCCTATGAGTATATAAAAGCGAAAGAAGCCGCTCCGCGCGCGCGGCGCAGCTGATTCGATGAATCTGGATAAAGCACGGCAGGTCGAGTCGAGGATATCAGAACCTAGCCCAAGCCGATCCGCACTACCTCGCCAGGCTTGAGCGATTTCATCTGTTCTAAACAATCCGCCACGTAGGGCAACAGGTCGGCGAGCTGATTCGACTGGGCGCGCAGGATCGTGACCGCTAGGCTGCGTCCCCGGAGGTTTGGTTGGTATTCCACACCTTTATCCATCGTCACGAAAATCTCGTACTTTTGTTGTGCGGCGAGAGAGGGAAGCTCCCCATTTCATTTGCCGGCCAGTCCAGCCTCTGGGACGGTTCGGCAATCGTGATCGGCCAAATGATTCTTGAGTCTGCGCGGCAGGCATTCGTCGATCCGAACTCTCATTTCGGCTGGCCAACGACCAGGGACTTTGCCAGTTCCAAAGCGGAAATTGCCGCCGCCCGAGTTAGCGTGGGAAAGTCATCGAGAAATTCATCCAGTGTCTGGCCACCTTCGAGGTGATGCAGGGGAGCTTGAAAGGGCAGGCGCGTACCACGGAATACTGCAGTTCCTCCGAGCACGTCCGGGTCTTTCACGATAATTTCATTGATGCCGGGCATCGCAGCGCTCCATTCGCGGTCGGCAGAGTGTTCTCCGTCTACCGCTTCGGAGCGAAGCTGTCTGGAATTTCATCGCGATCGGGAGGGTGTTTGCTTAGCAATGCATTGCGGTCGAGTGTGCAAATGACTTTGCCCGTGGACCCGTTCGTGCGGCCGAGATCGGCTAGATCGTCTGCAGCGGTTGTTCCAGTTCCTGTCCCAGCGCTTCGCGCATTTTCTTCAATAACGAATCGCGCGAGAAGGGCTTTTGCAAATGTGCGGAATCCGCGACGAAGCCCTCATCGGAGTTGTGCTCCAGGTATCCGGACATATACACAATCTTTACACGCGGATGCGCGCGTTTCAGCCGCTGGGCAAGCTCCGTACCACGCATGCGTGGCATCACCATATCGGTCACCAGCACATCGATGGCTCCGGTTTCCTGTTCCGCTTTCTCGAGCGCATCCAATCCGTCTTTGCCCGTAATGACCTTGTATCCGCTCGAGCTCAGAAATTCGCTCGCCAGCTCGCGAACTGCTTCTTCGTCCTCCGCCAGCAGCACGGTTCCAACGCCGTGCGAATACTTGGCGACGGGCTCGTCTTCGCAAGGCAGCTGGGGTACGGCGGTGCTCTGCGGCAAGAAAATTTCGAAGCGCGTGCCCTCGCCCGGCGCACTGTCCACCCAGATATATCCTCCGCTTTGCTTTACCACGCCATATACGGTCGCCAGGCCGAGCCCCGTGCCTTTACCTACTTCCTTGGTCGTGAAAAACGGTTCGAACACCTTCGCCTTGGTCAATTCGTCCATGCCACAGCCGGTGTCTGCGACGGTCAGCAGCACGTAACGTCCAGCGACGGTAGGAGGGTGACTGCGCGCGTAGTCGGCATCCAGCAGCACATTTTGTGTAGTAATGGTCAGCTGGCCGCCTCTAGGCATCGCGTCGCGCGCGTTCACCGCCAGATTCACCAGCACCTGTTCAATCTGCGAGGGATCGGCTTTCACTCGCGCCAGCGATTCGCCCGGGCGGAACTTGTATTCAACTTCTTCACCGATCAGCATGGGCAGCATTTTGCTAACATCCGAAATCAGAGCGTTCAAATCCAGCACCCGCGGCTGGAGCACTTGCATGCGGCTGAAAGCGAGCAACTGGCGCGTCAGAGTCGTAGCGCGGTCCGCGGCTTTACGCACTTGCGCGATGCTGTGTTGCGCCGCGTTCAATGTGCCCAACTTCATTTCCAGCAGATCGCTGTGGCCCTTAATTACCGTGAGCAGATTGTTGAAATCGTGCGCCACCCCGCCGGCAAATCTGCCCACCGCTTCCATTTTCTGCGCTTGCCGCAGCTGGTTTTCCAATGTCGCACGTTCTTCTTCGTTTTTCAGCAGAGTGCCACGCATCCGCTCGAACGCCGCAGTCACCTCGGACACCTCATCTCCGGTGTCCGGACCGAGCGGATAGTGATAATTCCCTTGCTCCAGGGCGCGCGCACCTTGTACCAGCGACTCCAGCGGTTGCGTGAATGTTCGCGAAAGCAAGAACACCAGCGCTCCGCCCGCGAATACCGCCAGGAATCCCAGTGTCATGAGCGTGTGATTCAACCGAGTGAGAAACGACATCGCGTCGTCATAGGACTTCAGCACGGTCAGCGTAAGCGGCGGGGAAGTCCCGGGCGTCAAATTCACCGAACTCACCAGGTAGCTCTTGCCGCCGATTTCGACTTTGTCTTTGCTAGCCGTGTATTTCAGCGCGTTTGCCGCCATCGCGTCATCCATCGTGGAAAACGAACTGACCACGGCTTCGTCGCCGTAGCGGAACGCCACCTGACACAAAGCGATTCGGCCCACCTCTGCCGCCACGCTCGAATCAAACTCGCGCCCGACGACGACCGTACCCAAATACATTTGCGACGACGCCCCGCGAAGCTGAATCGGTCGCAGTGCCACCTGGTACAAATGTCCGTCGCCAAACCACCAGCCGCCCGCTCCGTTTGAGCCGGACGAATGGGCCAACGCTTTTTCGGCGGCGTCAGGCGAAAATCCCGACACCGATGTGTGCAGCGCGACGATCTTTCCCGTCCAATCCGCCAGCGCAAAGAGCTCGGTGTCCCCTGATCGCCACAACTGTTCGGAAGCATCCTGCATGGCGGAAACCGGCTCGTCCGCCATCATTTCCTTCAACGTCGGAAGCGTGGCCAGCAGCTCGGCGGTGCGGTCAAGTTGAATCTGGCGTTCGGAGCGCAGGTTTTGGAACGTCAATACGGAATTGCGGGCATCCCGCTCCACCCCCGTGCGTACCTGTTCTTCGGCGGCATGACGCACGACTGCCAAAGTGGCGAAGGTAAGCGCGGCAATCAGCAAGGTGAGCGAAAGGAGGAATTTTGTGCGCAGGCGCGCCTTCTCCAGCCCCAAATTGGAGATATCGAGTGAGCGAAGATAAGCCGAAGATACCCTATAGCCCATAGTCCTGCCTGCACCGGGAGTGCGTGGCGCTCTTGGAGAATAGCGAGCAGGGCGGTGCCGGGGGAATGGGCCGTTGGTACCGAAGGTGTCACATGTGCTGAACTAAGGGTTTCGTACTAAGGCCCGGCGAAGGCGACCAAAAGCGGTGGCGGACAGCGGAACGCCCCCTTTCGCCTCCCACGCTCTGCCGAACGCGGGAGATTAAGGACAGTTCCGCCACCCGCCGGTCGCCAGCAGGGAAGCCATTCATCGGAGGCGTCGCGCCACTGTCACATCGCGCCTTCATCTGCCGACGGCCCATAGATTGCCGGCACCGCGATGTTGTTTAACCGCAGATACACTCCCAGCTGCGCGCGATGATGGATGCCATGGTTCATTACCCATGTCCGCAGACAAGCGGTGCGCGGCATGGCGATGATCGTCGCGCCATTGCTCAGCAGCGACCACGTTTTATGCATCTCGGAGTCGCTGGCCTTGGCCAGCAAGCCGCGCGCGGCCGCTACGTTCTTGTCAAACTTTGCCAGTAACTCCTTCGTGGTTTTGGGCGGTGGAGGCGGCATGGGCGTAACTCCGTTAGGAGCCATGTCCAGCGACTCTTGCTGCAGCGTGTACACCGCCCACTCCGGGACGTCCGCCAGGTGATTCGCGAGCCAGCCCATCGTTCCGGACTTCTCGTGCGGCTTCCAGGAAAACCTGTCGGTCGGCACGCGCTCTAGCGTCTTGCGCGTATTGGCCATCTCGGCGTCAAATTCGGGGAGCAATGCTTCGTTCAGTGCCATAGATCCTCCAAAGTGTTCCGCGTGGTTGGGGTCACAACGCCGGAAAGTGTAGGCGAATAAAAAGCGAAAGTCAAGACTGACAATTTTACTCCCGGCTGACCGGCCAGAGCGCGCCACCCCTTTTCCGGCGCTGGCTGATTCGGCGGGAACTTTGCTATGGTCCGTAGCATCCTATCGTTCGCGCCCAATCCGAATCGACGCTTATGGAGGTTTCTTTTGCCCGTCATTCGCCCCTGCAGCCATTGCGGAAAGCAGAACCGCGTTCCAGCCAAGTTCCTGGCCAGCAGCGGTCGCTGCGGCTTCTGTAAAAACCTGTTGCCGCCAGTCGCCGAACCTCTCGCTGTGGACGGTCAACTGTTCGATGAAATCGTGCAGAACTCTCCTGTGCCGGTACTCGTGGATTTCTGGGCGGGCTGGTGCAGGCCTTGCGTTGCAGCCGCGCCCGAAGTCGCGCGAACCGCGGCGAACATGGCGGGCAGGGCGGTAGTGTTGAAAGTGGACACGGAAAAATATCCGCAAGTCGCAGGCCGCTTCCAGGTCAGCAGCATCCCCAACTTCGTGGTCCTCCTCGGAGGCCGCACCATAACGCAGCAAGCCGGCCTGGCGGATCACAACCAGATGGAGCGCTGGCTCAAGTCCGCAGCCGCCGTTTCGGCATAACCCGAACAGTTTTTGAACATTGCGGGATCCGCTAATCGAGATGCAGCGGCGTGATCACGCCATCTTTCTTGACGCCCATTCGAATTGGACGCGGCGGGCCTTTTGCCGGCACGGTCACTTCGACCCAGATTTCCTGGCCACGCTGCAGTTGTGGAAGTTCGGCGCGATCGGAGACGAATAGCAGAACAGGTTCATCGCTGAATGCCGCAATCGTGCCATCGTTATTCTTTCTCAAAAAAATCCATTCGCCGGCGCCGGAACCCTGTGGATAGGCGAACAATTTCCCGTCGCGCACTGCGAGATAAGCCCATCGCCTATTCATAGCCCACTCGTTCCAGTTTTGTTGCGCTGATTCCGTGTACGTAAAACCCTCGGTCGGCATTTGCAGCCGTTCGCTGATATATCGTCCGCGGATGGGAAGCTCGGGGTCATATACCGCAGCCAGAACCCACACGCGTGGCCGATTCATGCGGTCGTAGAGCAGCTTCGCACCGAGACTCAGCACCAGCACGATCTGCAGTGCCCCCAAGAGCAGTCCCTTGCGCATCTTGTTCACTGACTCATCCCCATACGAGACATAAGCCGCCGCCGCGTGATTTCCAGCGCATAACCGCCTGCCAGGCAAAGTACGCCAAGAATTAGCAGACTTGCGGACCGCCCGATCTTTCCCATGAAACCGTCAAAATAGAAAAATAAGACGGAAATTGCGAACCCCGCTATGCCCAGATTTACCCGCTCTTTCCTTTTCTCATGCACTCCCCAGGTGACGAGTCCGACGGAGCCGAGCGCGCAGAGAAAATAGAGAGCCAGAGTCGCGCCGAAAGGATGGCGGTACTGAGCATCAGCGAACCGCGATGTTTGAGCTGCGGCCAGCGTCAAAGCGTAAGCCCACGCCGCCCATAGGAGATTGACCCACGCTCGGCGCCCGCGCATGCCTACCGCCAGTAGCAGCGGCGCGATCAGCGCCACGGCCCAGCCAAGCAGCAATCTGCCGGTTGGCAGCGAAGACCGGTCGATATAGCGGACGCCTTCCTCCATTGCCGTAACCACGGCGATACCGACGCACGGAAGAAGCGCGACGGCTCCCAGCCAAACCAAGGTGCGCCGGACCGTGCTCTCCTCGTCTGCCACGCGCGCCGATAAATAGCAGAGCGCCGTGAGCACCAGCCCGGCAGCGAGGGGGCGGTCGCCACCGTCGTGCCATTTCATCGTGATTGACCACTGGCTGATGAGCCATGCCGGCGCCAACACAGCCAGTAGCGCAGCCTGCGGCCAATCTCGCAGCAGAATATAACCAATTGCCGCGCCAATGGCCCAAAGCAACACGCCGGTTGCCCAGTTCTCGTGCAGATTGTAAATCTGCGCCGTAAGAAAAATCGCGGCTCCCAGCGTGGCCGTCCCCAGAGCGTGCAGCGTCGTCGACAGTGCAGGGAACCCGCTGACGAGCAGCGCCCCTCCCACGTGGAACAAGCTCACCATGAGAATCAAAAGCGAAAATCGAACTGCGGGGGAAAGCTCGATCCAGTGCGCCGCCACGAATAATGTGACTCCGGCAGCGAGAAGAATTCCGCCGAAGACCATGGCCAGAATCACGGGCCAGCGCAGCGTCGCGCGCCGTTCCTGTCCGGTCTCAAAGGCGAGAATGCGTGCGCCCGTTTCCGCGTCGATCACACCGGCCTCGGTCAAGCGTTGCACCTGCTTCTCGACTTGTGTGCGTGGATTCACGGCTGGCTTTGAGCGCGATGGCTCTTGGGAGCAAGTTATCTAACCTGGTAGCTCCCATCTTGATTGACAGACGACGCGGCAACATACAGCCGGATGCCTGAGAATGCAACGCCCGATTGAGTAGAACAGGCGCGGGATTCACCAATCTGCTGCAATCAATCGCCACCACGGACTATGCTCACAGGTCGTTTGTACAGGAGGATTCAATGAAACTTGCAACTCTCCGGGCGCAGCTATTTCCGGCAACACTTCTAATTTTCGCAGGGCTCGCGGCCGTCGCTGCTCCGCCCGCGGGCGCTCAACAACAAAACATCCCCAAGACCGCCGCCGAAAGCATCGGCGGGATCCTGAGCTACACGGAAGATCAATTCTTCTCAGTCGCTGCAGCCATGCCTGCCGAAAAATATTCCTATATCCCCAGCGCGCCGGGCGGCAAATTCGATGGCGTGCGCTCCTTCGCTGAACAAGTCAAGCACGTCGCCTGCGCGAATTACGCCTTCTTCAACGAGATCGAAGGCAAGACTCCCCCGGACGGATGCGAGAAGGGTGGCCCCGCGCCCGCCAAGACCAAGGCTGAGCTGCTGAAATACCTGCGCGAATCCTTCGACTACGGCAACAAAGTCCTCGCGACCGTGAACCCGCGAAACGCGATGGACCGAGTCGAGGGCCGCTACGGCGGCCCAAACACCAAGCTGGGCATCGCGGCCCTCGCGGTGTGGCACATCGCCGATCATTACGGCCAAATTGTCTACTACTTGCGCCTGAACGGCGTTGTCCCGCCGCCCACGCAGCAGCAAGGCCTGCAAGTCCGCTGAAGCCGTAAGTTGTTTCGCCCTGGGAGGCTACGCACGACGAATTGGCCGCCCTATGACCCGACGACGGCACGAGATGCATCTTCGAACCGGACGGAGCAGCCAGGCGAAGTCCCGATATTAAAAATCAAGTATTTACTGTATGGCCGAATCCGTGACTCCTAGGCACTATGCATGCGGGACACTTGAGAGCGCAGGTTGGGGAACCTTATTAATAAAATTCTAAGGGCTGGGCCCGGCTTGCGCTCTCTGCTCCCTTCCTCTACTTCCTCCGAGTAGTAGCTCCACAACGAGTGGTCTTCCCCACCACTCGTGTGTCCGCTTGTAGAGCGCATTTGCAGGACGCGCAGCGCGCACCGAAGGTCAGCGCCAACCCTTGCGAACTGCGGCATGGACTTGTACCGGCGCTCGCGACCGTTTAGGCTGGCTGCGATGCCGCCGACGTCTCCACCGCCTCCCATTCCGCCTAGTCCGCTGCCTCACGACGGCGCGCCCGCCGCGTCGCACGATGAAGCCCGCCATCGCGCCTTGCTGATTCGCATTCGCCTGGAGCGCTTGCCCGCCACCCGTTACATCTGGTCGCTGGTGCTGCTGCTTTCGCTGGGCGGCTGGTTCGAATATTACGATCTGTTTTTCACCGCCTACGTCGGACCGGGGCTGGTCCGCAGTGGCCTTTTCACCAGCACTGCCGCCGCGTTCTTCGGCTTCAACGGTCTCGCCAGCTTTGTCGCCGCAACTTTCGCCGGACTACTCGTTGGCACGCTGCTCTTCGGTTTCGCTGCCGACCGTTTCGGCCGCCGCCTGATCTTCACTAGCTCGCTGTTGTGGTATACCGCCGCCACCGTGGTAATGGCTTTCCAACACACCGCGCAAGGTATCGTATTGTGGCGCATGATCGCCGGTGTCGGCATCGGCGTCGAACTCGTAACCATAGACACGTACGTTACCGAGTTGATGCCGCGAGAGCTGCGCGGCCGCGCCATCGCCCTCAGTCAGATTGTCGGCTTCACCGCGCTGCCTGCAGTCGCACTGCTTTCCTGGTGGCTCGTGCCGCAAAAGCCTTTCGGCTTGGACGGCTGGCGCTGGGTAGTCCTCGCGGGCTCGGTCGGAGCGATTTTCGTATGGTTCATTCGCCGCGGTCTGCCGGAAAGTCCGCGCTGGCTGATGGCGCGCGGAAAGTTCAACGAAGCCGAACGCGTAGCCGCCGCGATGGAAGCACACGTCCGGGAAGATATCGAAAGGGAAGAGGCCGACGAATCGCGCAAGCCGCGCGCGACACCCGCCGCGCTATTCGCATCCCGCCCTGCGGAAACTCGCGGCAGCCTGCTCGAGCTAGCGCGCCCGCCCTACCGCAAACGCACGCTTATGCTCATGGTCTTCAATTTCTTCCAGACCATCGGCTATTACGGCTTCGCGTCCTGGGTCCCCACGCTGCTGATCGCAACGGGCATCACCACCACCAGCAGCCTGCAATACTCGTTCCTCATCGCGCTCAGCGCGCCGCTCGGCCCGCTCCTTGCATACCGCGTCGCCGATCGCATCGAACGTAAATGGCAAATCGTCTCCACTGCCACATGCATCGCAATTTTCGGCGTGTGCTTCGCGCGCCAACGGGATCCCATCTGGCTCATCACCTGCGGCGTGCTGCTCACCTGCGCTAACAATTGCATGTCCATTGCGTTCCACGCCTATCAGGCGGAATTATTCCCCACGCGCATCCGCGCCCAAGCAGTAGGCTTCGTCTATTCCTGGAGCCGACTCAGCGCCATCTTCACGAGTTTCCTGATCGCTTTTTTCCTGCGCCATTACGGCACGCGCGGCGTCTTCGCATTCATCGCCGCGGCCATGGCAGTCGTCGTCCTGGCAATCGGCATCTTCGGCCCGCGCACCCGCGGCCTCGCGCTGGAGGATATTTCTCATTAAAGCGCTGTGCCTGCGACCGCAGCAAAGACTTTGTAGCGGCTCACCACAGTCCGCCATTTGTACTGCACGTCCTACGCCGCAACGCGATGGACAGCGAAACCGCAAAGCGCTAACGTTGCGTGAGGTATAGCCGGAAAACAGTCAGCCGAAGAAGAGGGAGGCATCATGAACTACGATTCGCATCAGAGAGCCGCCGAATTCCACGAAATGGCCGCGCACGCGCACCGCGCCGCCGCCGTGCATCACGGCAAGCAGGACCACTTCACGGGCAACGAGCATTCCCGGCAAGCAATGGAGCATGCCAACAAAGCACACCAAGCTACGCTGGAAGCCTTCGCGCAATCCGCCGAACTAGCAAAGTCACATCCGAAATAATTTCGCCGCGAGTGACGCGTAGAAACGCTATCGGCGAGCACCCCACCGGCTGGATAACTAGCCAGCAGAAAGACTGCGCCTTACTTTGTCACGGTGTTTGTTCTGTTGGCGTCTATTCAAGGAACTGCAGTAACAATTAAAGTGCAGAATCCCTCAGGCGAGGATGAAGGAGATGTGCTGGTTATCGTGCAGAAGTTAGACGATCAGGAGCGCGAAATCATGCGAAGGTTGACCGGTAAGCAAGCGCGCGTGCCCACGGCAGACCTGTCACCCGGATTGTATCGTGTTATCGCAACGGCACCCTGCGGAACGCTGCAAGCGAAGATCGGTGAATTCCTGGTTGGTTCGAAACCTTGAGAAGTCGCTGGGACGGTACCGCCGCTAGGCACTCACGGTGATGGCGATGTCGTAACCGTCGGGCCAAGGTCGTGGAAACACCTTCAGGTTGTGCGGCCGGATGGAAAGTCTGCGGTCGGGGCAGACGTTCACGTTCGTGACCCCGACGCGACACTTTTTTAGAGCGGTGGTACACGACCTACGAGGAAGGACGCGTAAGGATCGAGCAGGTCAGCGATCCGATCATTGTCGTGATCGTCTACAAAGACACGCTGAGGAGCCAGGGAATCGCGTCGGGTGTATTGAATCCGATTGTGCATCGGAAGGGCGAGTGACGCCGCGGGGTCCCGACAACCGGCGTGCAATGCCGAATCGCGCCGCACGGCTATCCAATCCGTTGGCTGAGATCCATTGCGCGGACCGAATGCGTCAGCGCCCCCAGTGAAATCGCATCCACCTCCGTGGCCGCGTACAGCTCCATATTGGTCTCGGAGATTCCGCCGCTGGCTTCCACCAGCGTACCTTCCCACACTTTTTCCCTCCTCATCGCCACGATAATCTGCCGCACGTCGTCCGGCATCAGATTGTCCAGCATCACCAGGCAAGGATATTCCCGCGTCGCCGAAGTAGCCTCGGCGCGCAAACGCTTGAACGCCCGCGCCGCTGCCAGCGCGCCTGCTTCGCTGCGCACTTCCACCTCGATGAATGCCGCGCGGCGCCGCGACTTCCATGCTTTCTCGACAGCCAGCGGCGCAGCTTGCTCTTCGTTCCGCGCCAGCAACGCCAGGTGATTGTTCTTCACCACGATTCCGTCGCCCAAACCCAGTCGGTGCGTGCCCCCTCCGCCCAGGTGTATCGCGCGCTTGTCCAATAGCCCCCAGGGTGTTTTCCGCGTCCCCACAATTCGCGTCGCCGGGCATTGCAGGCGCGCGCGCGCCTGCAAACGCTGCGTCGCCGTCGCGATCCCGCACAAGCGCTGCAATATATTCAGTCCCACGCGCTCCAAACTCAGCAACTTGTTTTCTCCACCCTCGGCGCGAAGCAACACGTCGCCCGTCTGGAAGACGTCGCCATCCTCTTTTTGCAGCGTTACCTTAACGCCGCGTTGCCGCAGCAGGTACGTATATTCTTCGAGGCCGGCCGCTACGCCCGGCTCGCGCGCCACCACGTGAGCCACGGCCGCGCGACTCTTGATCCCGAGCGCCGCTACGGTCAAATCGCGCGGAGCCAGATCCGGAATCAGCAGGGCATCGAGCAGCGAGCGCAAAACGCGCCGGTATACAGGATTTTCCAGCGTCAGGCTTCCTCCGCGGAATAGAGCCTGCGCGATTCGCCTCTGCCGTTCTTCCGGCATGGGAAATTGCAACGATGCTTTCATATAACTGTAATATTAACATCGCGGAACCCGCGTCAATCGCAAAACAAAGGGTCCAGAAGGCGCGACATGCGAGCGCCGCACACGCGGCGGGTTTGCTTGCCCAGCAATTGGTCGCCGTCATTTCAGCAGCGCACGAGCTCTCGCCCTCGAATATAATGTCCGCATGAAAACGCAGAACGAAAAAGCGGAGTTCTTCCGTTCATTACACCGCAGCCCGGAAATCCTAGTCCTGCCCAACGCCTGGGACTGTGCCAGCGCGCGCATCTTCGAGCAAACCGGCTTTCCCGCCATCGCCACCACCAGCGCGGGAATCGCTTTTTCGCTCGGCTACTCCGATGGCGAACGCATTCCCCAGGACTTGATGCTCGCAACGGTAGGGCAAATCTGCGATTGTGTGCGGGTTCCCATCACAGCGGATCTGGAAGCTGGCTACGGTGATGTCGCCAAAACCACCGCCGGCCTGATCGCAGCAGGCGCCGTGGGCCTGAACCTGGAAGACATGCAGCACGAATCGCACGCCCTCGTGCCCATCGCGCCGCAAATCGAAAAAATCGCCACGATCCGCCGCGTCGCCGTCGGTCTGGGCGTAAACGTAGTCATCAACGCCCGCACCGACGTTTGCCTCGCGCAAATCGGCGAGCCGGCCACTCGCTTCGAGCGCGCCTGCGAGCGCCTGCAAGCCTACATCGGCGCCGGAGCCGACTGCGTCTTCCTTCCCGGTGTCAGCGACGAGAATATTATTCGCAGGGTAGTTGACGTGCTGAAATTCCCGCTGAACATTCTAGTCGGCGCGAATCTGCCTACGATCCCGCGCCTGCGCGAACTTGGCGTCGCCCGCGTAAGTGTTGGTTCCGGCATCATGCGCGCCACCCTGGGCCTCAACCGCCGTATCGCGCAAGAGCTAAAGCACTCCGGTACCTACAACGCGCTCCTCGAAGACGCCATGCCCTTCGCCGAAGCCAACGCCCTCTTCGAAAAATAAAGTCACGGCATCATTCCCCTACTGCCGTAGGTTCGTCGTGGCTCGGTTTCTGGTTGCGAGGACTTGAGCCGAGCAGGGCTCATGCTCGCAATCTGTTGCAGCATTCCGACCTATTCTCTGCGTTGCGTTGATTTATTCAACGCCCTTTTTGGGCTTACCCAGCTGCTTCGAAGTGAGCCTGCCATCGAATTGTCCGCATTTCCAAGGGAGTTGAGTGGGGGACTCTTCGATCAGGACATTCGGTCCCCGATTTGCACTTAACTGCGTGGCCCTCCGCCCGGGGGCAAGGCGATGACGCGCTGCGGGAGTGGTTGTGAACAGCGGCTGTCGTCTTTTGCTCGCCGTTTCCGATATACAGGGTAGAAGCCAATAAGGAAGGCCAGGAGGTTGAGCGCGCGGATCGAAACCAAAAAAAGGGAGGCATCGAACGTGGCAACCCAGCGATTTCTGATGAACGGAAAGACTCTGTTGCGAGCGGTACGTGTTGTCTTAGTGCTAGCACTGGCCGCAGCCGCCAGCATGCTGGCCCAAGACCCAAGGCCAAAGCACTTGAGTGGCGTGATCAATGACATTACACCCATAACCGGAGGCACAACTGCCTATGAAGTTCACGGGCCGTGGAGTTTGACGTTGGACCATGACACCGGCAAAGCTCATTTCTCAGCCTTCCTGACCATGGAGTTGTCAGTCCTTGGGCAAAGCCCTGCAGACATCCAAACCGTCAACTTGGCGCAACATACTCACAACATCACGATGGATGGCACGGTCACTTACGATCCGACGGACTGCCCTCCCGCCGCCTCGACCACGCCTCCCTACGTCGCCCGCATCGAGATTAACGGGACCGCCAGCGTTTTCGCCAATGGCAGCACGGCGCCCTTCGGGCAGTTTTCACTGTTGCAGGTCTGTATTGCCGGGGGAATGGACACGCCGCAGGTGCCGTTTTCGAACGTCACCCTGGTATTCCAGAACCCTGCCGCAAAGCACTTCGGTTTGCAGGCGATCCACGGTCTGGTTCGCAAGGCGGGAGGGCTGCGCGAAGAAGACAAGCCGTGACGGTAAGAGCAGGTCGTCGGCTACGTGAATGAATCCAGCTGGTAAAAGCCTTGCAGCTGCCAGGTATCGGACCCAAGTCCTGGCAAACGCCGGTAAAGCGGAGTTCCGGTAACGTATCAGGCATGTGGAATTGGATTGGTAAACACAAGCGCGTTGCGTGCGATCTATCACAGCGAGTGCCTTGACAGCACAAGCTTGCTCGAAGCGGACCGTCCGGTGCGTCCTTCGGTTGCACCACAACGAAGATGGCGTTTCGCAGGCCTGGACTCGTCGAACGGACGCGGTCATCCGAACTGCAGGCAGCGCCCCGAGTCGTGCGCATTCCAGAATAAATCCGCAGACCCACAATCTTGGCTGATCGCAAATCCGCAAAGCCCGAACGAGACGCGCGAATCAAGTCACTCAGTAATTTTTTCCGAGGTACTCACGCAGGCGGGCAATTCGGAAGCTGGCATCGTCGGTCTCGATTTGCAGAAGAAGCAAGGTGGCGGCTAATTGGTTGTGAAAGTCGAAAGCCGCGGCAGTGTCTGGTGCGGCGACTGCCTTAAGATCTTTCTCGACCTGTTCGCCCTGCTCCCGGAAAGAATTGAGCTTGGCCTGCTGCATCGTGACGCCATCCAGCAACTGCTGCCGCAGGACCTCCATCTGGCGTACCACGTCGCCCTCCTGTACTTTTTTCCATTCGTCGTGAGCTTCGACGGCTCGCTCCAGGTGCCTGTCGATGGCGCGGCGGGCAAGGTTGTAGTTGATGGAGACTTGGCCATAAGGCTGCGGACCATAATCAACTGGATTAACCTGCTGATGGACGCCGACCGTGAGAAGCACATCCCAATTGTTCTGGCGGCTTAACTTAGCCAGGGCTTTCTGTTCGTCCGATTCGCTGCTTTGTGTTTGCACGACGAGTTCTTTCAGTGGCCGGTCGCTCAAAGGTGGAACATAGATCGCAGAGAGCTTCGTTCGAGTGTCGGCGCGGTCAGCCTCCAGCTTGATCTTTGTGGTCTGCAGCGTGAAGAGCATGAGCCGGGTGGCATTCTGGACCTCTAGCATCTTGGAAGTCTGCTCCATCAGTGTCCCGAGCGATTGCGAAGCTTGTTCAATCAGAGCTAGCCGGTTGAGCAGCGCCTCCTTTTCGATGCGGGCAAGCGCATATTGAACTTCCTGCTGGGCAGCGGTGGAGGCTTTGTAGACTTCGCAATTCTTGCGCGCCGCTTCCATGGTCAAGCCAGCTTTCCTAAATTCGGAAAGACCGAGAGAGGCGCCACCGACCACTTGCATGGGCAGGCCAGTTTCGGGCTGTGTGAAACCCGCCGCTGCCGTGGGACTGCGCAAGAAATCTCGCTGAGCTTGCGCCTGTTCCATGACGTACGTGCAGTAGGCCCGCTGGTCTTCTTGGCCTTCCGCCAACGCGGCGGTGCCAAGAAGCAGACCCGTAGCGATCAGAAGTTTCCATTCATTCAAAAACATTCAGTTCTCCTTAGAACAGAAGCGGCTTGCGGCCGAGGAACACGGTTTTGGATTTTGCAGAATCGGGGTGGTCCAGATTCATTTGGATCAAGTAACCGCGGATGTTGGTTTTAAAGATTGGATGGATAGCAGTCTCTTCACCCGCGAAAATCTGGTCGACCGTGCCGACTTTGCGGCAGGCCATCATATTGAGGTAACAGTCGTAGATCGGATGGCCGGCCACAGCGCTGACCTGGTTGTCGTACGGAACGAAGGCAAAGTACAGCGTCTGGCCGCCGGCAGCGTTCAGGTAGTAGGGACTTTGTTTGGCGGTGATGATGGCTTGGCGCAAGCGATCGATCTGGCGCGATTCCTCCTGAACCTGTTTTTCGGCGACGTTGATCGCGACATCAAGCTGCGCGGCCTCGGAGCGTAACTCGGCCTGCTTCTCTAAGACCTCAAGCGAGTCGGTGCCTGTCGTGGTCTTCTGCAGAATGCTGTCCGTTAGGAGCACCTCGGCAATCTTGCTATCCGTGTAAGCGCCTTCGGCTTGGTTCAGAGCGGAAAGCTGAGTGGCTGCATCGCCTTTTGTGATCAGCCCGGCAGCGAGGTCCTTGTTGATGTTGGACTCGACTTCCTTGAGTTGCGCGAGGATGGATCGCGTTTTCAGATTGTCGGACTGTTTCTGGGCGTAGAGTGTGGTGAGTTGCGGTCCGGTGACATGGTTGTGCGCGCTTTCGCGATCAATCGCCCCCTGGAGTTGCGGCTCGAGCGCGAGCAGGGCGGCTTGGTGTTTTTTCATCTCGGCAATTCCGCTATCCAGCTTCTGTGAATCGACCTTCAGATCTTCAATGGTCTGCTGGCTGGTCACCAGTTTTTCGCGGAAGTCGAGACTCTTCTCGTCAACGGAGGAGAGAATCAGGGGTGCAGCCCAAGTGTTACTGATCGCGTAAAAGCCCATCACGAACGCGTAAGTGAGAATGCCGCCGAGGACCAGATAGAGCACGATGATGGCGAAGACGCGGTAGAGCAAAATCACCAGCTTGTAGTGAAACGATTGCCTCGGGGGCGCTTTTTTTGGCTCAGCAGGCTGAGTGTTAGCTGGGAGTGTTGCCAAGGGCCACCTCTTGTTCTGCTTTTACTCGCGTCCCCCAGTCCGCCGAATCCATGGTGCACAGAGCAAGGGGCGTGAGGAATAAACTGCTGACGAGTGACCATGCCACGTAAGCGCCAAAAGCCAGCGGATGGATCAGCGCTTCCCGCGCGCTGTATCTGTTGATCACCCACGTAAGAACGGCACCGATTCCGAGCGCTGTGATCAGCGGAAGCGGTCCGGCCCAGGCCAAGGGTTCCGCTGAGAGCGCGGTTACCATAATCAGAAAGCCAATGATTGCGCCGAGCGGCGTCAGTACGAGAGTAAACACCGTGTTGGGGTGCAGTTTCCACACGTGTTGCGGCAATGTTCGCAGGGTATAGAAGAAATCGCGAACGATGCTGCGGCGCCAGCGGAGCTGCTGTTTGAAAAGGACGGAGAGAGTGTTCGGCACGGTGGTCCAGCACAAAGCGTCATTGTTGATGTACGTTCCGTATCCGCGCAGCAAGGTCTGATGCGTCAGAAACCGATCTTCGCCCTGGTTCACGGGTATACCGAACCAATGACGAGCGCGGATGGCCGGTTCGATCTCCAGCAGCAACTCCCGCCGAATGGCGAAAAGGCATCCGCTGATGCAACAAACACTGCGCGTCCAATTCTCGGGAATCTTGTACAGCTGGAACGCGGAGTAGTAGATAACGGCTTGAATCGCGGTAATTACGCCGTCGTTGGGGTTTCGGACGCCCACCCTGCCGCCTACCGACCCGACGCGCGGCTCGGAGAAACAAGCTGTCAGCTCTCTAATCGCGTCGGGATGGAAAATGCAATCCGAATCGATAGAAATGATGATATCTGCGCTTGAGTGCTGTAGCGCGTTGCACACGGTGCGCGCCTTTCCGCTGTTCGATTCATTCCGCCCGGTACGAATTCGAATGCCCGGGAAATCGCGCTGGGCTTTGAGCATCCACTCGTAACTGTCGTCGATGGAACAGTCGTCCTGGGCAATGACTTCAAACTTTTCGTTCGGATAATTGGCCTTGCTGATGCTTTCGATGGTTTCGTACACGGTCTTGCCCTCGTTGAAGCAGGGCATGAGCACGCTCACGGTGGGCTCATACGTGTAGTCCTTTTGGATTTTTGCGCTGGGGAACGATAGCTTGAGGATGATTCCCATGACGTACTTGATGACAGATATAAGCAAGCAAAGGAACATGACGAGCCAGAGAAGAACCGGTGCCATTACCGACGCGCCTCCGCTGGTGCAGAGCTCAGTTTTTTATTTTGAGAACTGTCCCGAGTTTATAACGACTCGGTCTGCCGGCTACGTTATGACATGAAGCGTGTTGCGATCTTGCCACGCCCGCCTCCATCGAGGCGCCCTCCCCGGCCGAACGCCCCGACCAGGATCTAACGGAATGGTCTGACGGTGAGTTCGGCGTCGTCGACCACTCATTCAGGAAGGTCGGGTAACTGCACTCCGGAGTCCCAACATACGAGCCGGTTGACTCGGCTCGATCCAAGAGCACGCCGCTATTATGGCCAGTCCCAGGATTCATTAACAGCGGACCCACTGAGGAGGTGATTCTGGTAGCAGCGCCGCGAATTAAGGCAATGCCGTGAAGGCGGACACACTGCTGACGCATCCTGACCGTACTGCGATCGTCTCGCTTTGTGACGAGGCAGGGATTTGCTTCTTCCCGTCTGCAAACGCGCCGAAGCTACTGAAGGGCGACCAACTTTTCGCACAGCACGTCGGTTCCAGGATCCGCGCCGCCCGTTGGATCGAAGCGGACTACGCCAGATTCATCGGAGCAGAACGTGCGCTGACCAGTCGTGCCCACCGTGACCGGAACGGCCGCGGCTTCAAACGAGGTGTACGGGCTGGCTGCAGTTCCCGCACCGCCCGCACCAGTCGCCGACAGTTTGTAACCGCTCTTCAACTTGGTGACGGTGATGATCGGGTCGAGAATGCAAGCCGTGGCTGCCGCTGCGGTGCAAGGAAGCGCACCACCAAGATTGGTGATGGCGGCCGCGAAGCCCTGTCCCCACGTGGAGGAGTAGGAAACTTCCGCAGTCACGATGGAGCGGATGGAACCCACAGCCGAAGCTTCATTGGCCGCGATACGGGCGCGAAGCAAGTTCGGAATTGCGATGGCCGCGATGATCAAAATGATCGCTACGACGATCAAGAGCTCAATCAACGAAAATCCCTTCTGTTTGCTAGGCAATTTGCTACTCAATAGCGTTTCTCCTGGATACCAAGGCTGCTTCCGAATTCGTAATGGTGTGCAGGTGGGAGAGTGCAATGCGAGCGCCATCCCAGCGAGACTTTGCGGGAGCGAATTAACACAAGCTTATCGACATAGCGCATAAGGAGATATGCGGAATGGTGCGAAAAAGCTGCGGTCGCGGGAGTGCGAGGGAGGGGGCGGAAGCTCGGATATGGACTTTAAATGCCTCTAAATGTGACAGTTAAAGTCCATCGGATCGAGGGCCAAAAGACGCGTGGCGAAGGCAATACGAATGGGCAGATCGCCGCAGATAGGGAGCCGTGCGGGCGGAGATTGACGCACTTACCGGAAATCACTGATTCGCTGCCTGCGCTGCGCCTTCACCATCTTGACTTCATTCCTCGGCGCGAGTACTCTTCCGCCGATCCCAGCCAATTTACATTTTCCCGCGCGGGGATCTCCGTTCGGCCCTTCCACCCTAGTAGTCCGCTCCATTGTCTCTGCCGAGGAGGTCGGCACAAAATGAAAAGAGTTGTGACCCTATTGCTGGGTGCCTGCCTGTGTCTCGCTGCTGCCACGGTCGCAGCGGCGCAGAACAACAGTGGAATCAGCACACCGCCGAAAGTTTTGGTGATTAACCGCGAAGTCCTGAAACCCGGCAAGGGCGGCGCACTGCATCAGAAGACCGAAAGCGCTTTCGTGCGCGCCATGGCAGCCGCAAAATACACCCACTACTATCTCGGCATGGATTCCCTCAGTGGTCCCAGCCGCTCGCTCTTCTTCACCGCTTACGATTCCTTCGCCGACTGGGAAAAGGACGCCATGGCCACCCAACAGAACGCCACGCTTTCCGCCGCGCTCGATCGCGCCGCGGTTGCCGATGGTGACCTGCTGCAATCCTACGAGACCAGCGCCTACGTCCTGCGCGACGATCTGAGCCTCAACGCCGCAACCGACCTCCCGCACGACCGCTACTTCGAAATCGGCGTCTTCCACGTCAAGCCCGGTCACGATGAGGACTGGAGCAGCATCATGAAGCTGGTCAAGGACGCCTACGCGAAAATTCCCGACGCCCAATGGGCCATGTACGAGCGCGCCTACGGCGGCCCCGAAAACTATTTCATCTACATCACGCCCCTGAAATCCGCCGCGGAAATAGACCGCAATTTCGCCAACGGTCCGAAATTCGTGGAAGCCATCGGCAAAGAAGGAATGCACAAACTCAACGAACTAATGTCCGCCTCGGTTGACCAGGCCGAAATCAATCTGTTCGCCCTGAATCCAGCCATCAGCTACGTCGGCCCGGAAATGATCCAAGCCGATCCCACGTTCTGGAAACCCGCGCCAGCCGGTGAGCCCAGAAAGAAAGGCGAAAAGGCCGCGCAGTAGCCCGCAATCAGCCGAACCGCAACAAACCCAGCGCCCATCCGTCTCGCGTTCGTGGCGGATGGGGCACCTGCATTTTTTGCGCGTCATTGCACTCGTATCACTGCCTCTGCCGACATCATCGGAATACTCCGCTGCTGCGAATCCTGCGGCCGTGCTTCTACGATCTGGATCCGCGTTTCGCCCGACCCCACAGCCCTCACCACCAATCCCAAAACTGTTCCGCTGCCATTCACTCCAGCCGTGTGCGGTCCGCGCGTGCAGGAAATCATCACCTCGCCCTTCTGCGCGTCCATGCGTTGCACAATTGCGACGGTTTGCGTCCCGCCGGAAAGAAATCCGCCATCGCGCACCTCGGTAATCTGAATCACCGCCGGGTCGTACTTTAACAGCAAGGGAATCGAGAACAGGTCGCTCACACCTGAGACCGAAATGCCCACAATTTCTGAATCGCCGCTCCGCAACGTCGCGCGCTCAGGACTGAACCGAAGTTGGGCCGCACCGCTCGCGTCACCAGTGGCCGGGCCGACCGCATACGCCGCGGCAACCGCAGCAGGTTCGTCGAGAGGTTGCGCTCCCAACGGCGACGCCGAATGGGGCGCGTCCGGATTCGCCCCGGATGTTCCGTCCGGTCGATTATTGTTCCGCGCATTGCCCGCAGCCTGCCGCAACACCCGCACATTCGAGTCCGTCCCCGCCGCCAGGCGTCGCAAATTCTCCGCAGTGATGCTCGGAAATCGCAAAATGTGCGGCGTCAGCACAATCAGCACCTCGTCATCAATCCCTTCCTTGCTGTCCTGCGAGAACAAATACTTCAACCCCGGTACGCTTGCCGCCCCGGGTATTCCATTCAAATTGTCGTTGTCGGTCCGCTGGATCAGCCCGCCCAGAATATTCACTTCGCCATCTTTCAGCCGCACCTCGTGCTCAATCTTGCGCTGGCTGATCACCGGCTCTTGAATCCCGCCGATCGTCTGGAAGCTCGCCACCGAGGAAACTTCCACGACCAGTTTCATGCTCACGTCTCCATCGGGATGCACCCGCGGCTGCGCCTCAATGTTCACACCCACATCAATGTACGTAAACTGCGTGTTCACCAGCGAGCTAAGCGCCGCTGAAGCAGCGACCCCTGTCGCCGCCTGCGTGCTTCCTGTCGCCACCGGCACGCGTTGCCCAATCTTCAAAATGGCCTTTTCGCCATCCGTCACCCGAATCTCCGGGTCCTGAATGATCTTCGTCTTGTTGTCCGTCAATATGGCTTCCGCTGACGCCCCCGGCAAAGTCAGGCTGTAATCCGCGCTCGCCAAATGCTTCAAATTATTCAAAGTGATCTGCAGCGGCGAACTGCTGGAGCTGCTCGAGCTGCTCGACGAACTGCAATCACTGCTCGCCGACTGTACTGAGCATCGCGGATTAAATGCTAGCGCTACAGTCTGCCCCGGCAAAATCCCCAGCTGCCGCATGCGATCCCGATCGGCGGACAGCACCTGCACGTGCAGCAGCACTTCCGGCTTCGCCTTGTCAATGTCGCGGATAATCTTCCCCGCCAGGTCCAATTTGTCCGGCGTATCCCGAATCACAATCGCGTTCTGCGCGTTCACCTGCTGCAAACGGTGCAGGTCCAGCAATTGCCGCAATCCGTTCACAATCTCCGTCAGATCCTGCGGCGTCAGCGAATTCGAAATATAAAATGTTCCCACCACCTCATCTTCAATATCCTTCCGCTTCTGCGGATTGTCCGGCGCCACCTCAATCACGCTGCTCGTTAATGGCTTCCAGAAGGCCTTGCTCTCGAACGACACTGCGTCCAACCCCTGCTCCAGCGTCACTCCCGGTAAATCCACCGTCACGCGGTGGGACACATAATCCGGGTCGAAAATCACGCTCAGCCCCGCAAGCTTCGCGATCGTTTCAAACACCACGCGCGAATCGTTGGTCATCTTCAGATTGAGCGGTTCCAGTGAGAGCGGCTTCAGATTCGGCGGCCCGGCCAACATCTCCTTTTCGTCCGGCGAAGAATCATCGGGCTTCTGATTCGAAACGTTGTTAACCGCCGTCAGCAATTCCGCCGTGCTCTTGGCCTGCTGTTCCGCTGCCTCATTCGCAGGATCAATCGCCTCCGCCTTCTCGAATTCCGACAGCGCCAGCTGCAGATCGCCCTTCTGTGCCGCTTTTCGCCCCTGCTCGAGATGGAAAGATCCCGCCACATAACGCATGTGCATTTCGCGCAGTTTGTACTCCGCGTCGGAGGGGTTCGCCAGCGCCGCGCGATGGTAGTGCACCAGCGCCGTGTCGTAATCCTGCATCGCCTCGGCCTTGTGTCCGGCCGCAAATTCCGAATTCTTCTCGTGGCATGCACAAAGAAAACTCGTCACGACGACGAGCGTTGCCAAACGCGCGCCGCATCGACGGTGAGAACTCAGCATGTACTCAAGATCCCGCGCGTCGGATCGTGCGCCACAGCAAAGTTAGATTGCCAAGTCACATTTGTCTCCACGCCGCTTAGACGCGCCTGGCACCGCGCGTGTTAGCGTGGAATCCAAAACGAAATTTCCAGAACGTTTCTAAACGCAGGATTTCTTTCTGAGATTTCGCGCGTCTAAGATTCAGACCGCGCACCCAACATTCGCGACACGCCATGTGCTACAAGCCATGGGCGAGTCGCGCTATGCGATGGATCTAGCATTGTGGTATTGGTGCGCGAGTTGAATCAATGATCGTTCTGCGCAGCGCTACGCCTGCGGAAAACAGACTGTGGTTGTCATCCCGAAGCCGCGAAGCGGCGCAGGGATCTGCTTTTTCTCTGCGTGCTAGAAGGAATCGAAATTCGCAGCGCGATCGAGCGCCGTAGGTGTGACGCAAGCCTCGCACGTACGCGCGACAGGGGCGAAGGGAGGTGCGACACGCCGTGGCCGGTGCCCCGCCGCAATGATCGCGAGAAGAGAGCCTCTACCCAGCCGCTCTCTCCAGTTCCTTGCGGTCCCACTGCGCAAGGTCAGCCGCTGCTTCGTAAGTGCTCTGCAAGAACTCCAGCAAAGTCTCCCGTGGCGAAGCGGCCATCCGCACATCGTCATACATCAACAAAAACTCTTTCAGCTGCGGATGATAAAAAGCCTGCGCAGGCCGCACCGGCGCCTCCCCGAAACCCGCCGGCTCCGGCGCCGCATACGCATAAAACGCCGCACCCTTAATCTCGCCGCCTCCCGGCCAGAATCCCGCGCTGCTCACCTCGTGCGAATACGCTTCTCGCGTCACCGCATCCGCTCCAGGACGCTCCGGCGCGCGCCGCCCCGAAAATCTCGTCGCCGCCAGATCAAAGCTCCCCCAGAAAAAATGCACCGGGCTGGCCTTCCCAATGAACCGCGCGCGAAATTCCTGGAACACTTTTTCGCTGCTTGTCAGAATCCGCCAAAACCGATTCGCATACTCCGCATCGTAAGCAGCGTGCTGCGTATCCTCGTCAAATGGGATCGGGTTCGGAATCTCCACCGGCATGCGCCAGATTTTCACCGCAATTCCCAAAGACGCCAGGGCCGCCATAAAGTCCTGGTAGAAATCCGCTACCGAGCGAGGCCTGAGCCCCAGCGTCGCTGCCGTGCTGTGATTGGTCTTGATCGTCAATCGGTGATGAAGAAAATCGAATTCGACCTCGAAGATCCCGTCGGGGTAGGGAATTGCAGAGGTCGTCAGGCCGTTCGCGCTCACATAGAGCGGCACTTCCCACCACTGATTAATCCGCGGGCTTAGCGCGAGCCGCACTTTGCCTACAATCTGCGACCACATGTGCAGCGTCGCATACGTTTTCTGCCAGGCCGCCAGTGGCAGCTCCGGCCAACCCTCCTGCGTGTCGCGCGCCATCGTTGCGCTCATCGTTCCTCCGCGAAGTCCGCCATTCGGCATCCTAGTGCGGCGCGTAACTGCCGAATCCCATCAGCACCACGACGGATTTACCATAAGACACCGACGCGGAATTCTGGCTCATCCCGATCACCCGGTAACCCTTGCTCGCAAAGCGATTGATCTCGTCCTGATGCTCCTGCTCCGCATCGCCGCTAACGAAAACATACGGCGTCGGATTTTTCTCGTCAACTTCGTTCGCGGTAGTCATCGCAACCCTCTGACGAAGACTATACCGCCACGATTGCGCATTCCACAACTCCACTCGCCCCCGCTCACTTTCCACTAATTCTCCCAATCAACATGTCCACAAACTTTCGCGAATCCGCCCCCACCGCCACATGCACATTCGGCTCGACCGCTTCCAACCCCATTGACTGCAAATGGTCCCCTTCCGGCACATTGCGCTCAATCGCGTTCTTTCGATTCGCCACCGTCATGCCGCGCGTAAATTTCCCGTCCGTTTCAATGTCCACGCGCATATCCTGTGTCTTCAAAATCGTGCCATCAATCACCTGTCCCACGGCCATCGCATCATGCACCGCGCCACCGTGAAAGATCCCGGTACCCTGATAAGTCCCGATCTGGAATCGCGCCACCGCCGCCGCAAACGTAGTCTCCGGCCCCGGCTTGCTTTCCAGCCGCGCCACATCTTCGTCGGTGACCAAGGTAATTTCCGTTACGTCCAGTCCCACCATCGTGATCGGCCAGCCGGCATTAAAGACGATCGAAGCCGCCTCCGGATCGCTATGAATGTTGTACTCGGCCACCGCGGTCACATTCCCGCCGGTAATCCCGCCGCCCATCAGCACCACCTCCTTCACCAGCGGCACAATCGCCGGATCCTTCGCCACTGCAATCGCAATATTCGTAAGCGGCCCCACCGGTATCAGCGTGATCTGGTGCGGATACTTGTGCACCAGCTCAATGATCAGGTCAGGAGCAAAGGCCGCGCCGGCCTTGCATTTCGCAGGCGGCAGCTCCGCACCGCCCAGCCCATTCGCCCCATTCCAGAATTTTCCGGTGTTAAGTTCCTGCAGCAACGGACGAATCGCGCCCTTCGCCACCGGCACATCGCACCTACCAGCCAAGCTGGCGATCTTCAGCGCGTTTTCGAAGCCCGCATCAGCCGTCATGTTGCCCGCCACCACCGTGATCGCCTCCACGTGCAGCTCCGGCGAATTAAATGCCAGCAGCATAGCCAGCGCATCGTCGGTCCCAGGATCCGTATCAAGGATCACTTTCGTCGGCTCGCCGTGCTGCTGCCCCGAAGCCGCTGGCACATCGCATCCGAAGCACACGAACGTCATCACCACGCAAAGGAAAGCCGTTTTTCTTCCCAAGCCGCGCGCGAAGACCGACTCCGTCATCGGGAACACTCCTTTTACCCTTGTGATAAACCAAGCGGGCAAGCCGCCAAATTTTTCGAGGCACATACTAGCACGGAGCTCTGTAGCGGCCGCCGTCAGCGCATGTATAATGCGCGCGGCATGAATTTCTGAGACTGCTCCCAGCACCAGCCCGTGCAAACCCGCAGGAGGGCTATTTGCAAAGACCAGGCGCGCTGCTCATCACGCTGCTCCTGACGCCAGGGCTCGCCGCACCGCCCGCGCTCCTCGCAGATTCAAAGCCGGTCCACGCCCCGCACGCCATCGTCGTCAGCATTGACGAACTTGCATCGAAAGCCGGCGTCGAAATCATGCGCCAAGGCGGCAACGCGATAGACGCCGCGGTGGCCACCGGCTTTGCACTAGCGGTCGTCTACCCTCAAGCAGGCAATCTCGGCGGTGGCGGCTTCATGCTCATCCGCATGGCCGACAGCAAGACTCATTTCATAGATTTCCGCGAACAAGCTCCAGCTGCCGTCACCGCTGCAATGTATCTCGACGCGCAAGGCAACGTGATCCCGGGCGCCAGCGAATACGGCTACAAAGCGATCGGCGTCCCCGGCTCGGTCGCGGGCCTGGTCTACGCCGCAAAGAAGTACGGCAAGCTCACGCTCCCGCAGCTAATGGCTCCCGCGATCCGCCTGGCCCGCGAAGGGTTCGCACTCCAATGGCAACAAGCACGCGATCTCCGCGAGGACTCGCACCTCGCCGATTACCCCGAATCCCGCCGCATCTTCCAACGCAACGGCAATTTCTACAAACAATACGAAATCTTCCGCCAGCCGGACCTAGCTCGCACGCTCGAACGCATCGCCAAGAATCCCGATGATTTCTACCGTGGCGCCATGGCCCACGAACTCGCGGCCGCAATCCAGAAAGGCGGGGGACTCATCACGGTCGAAGATCTAGCTCACTATCAGGTGAAAGAACGCGAGCCGGTGCGCGGCACCTATCGCGGCTATGAAGTAATCAGCGCGCCACCGCCATCGTCCGGCGGCACAGTGCTAATCGAATCCCTGAACATCCTCGAAGGCTACGATCTCGCCAAAGCCGGCAGCCGCTCCGCCGAATCCTTACATCTCACCGCCGAAGCCTTCCGCCGCTCATTTTTCGACCGCGCTGAATTCTTAGGCGATCCCGATTTCTCCAAGCTCCCAATCGCCCAGCTCACCGACAAAAAGTACGCCGAAGCCTGGCGCGCCACCATCGTTCCCAATCACGCCACTGCCAGCAAAGATCTCGAGCGTCCCGCAATTTTCAATACCCTCGCGCCAGTAGGCCCGCAGCAAACGAACCAAGCCCGATCTGAGTTAACGCGCGAATCCACACACACCACGCATTACTCCCTCGTAGATGCAGACGGCAACGCCGTAGCCGTCACTACAACTATTAATGACTGGTTCGGCTCCCGCGTAACCGCCGAAGGCCTCGGTTTCCTCCTTAATGACGAAATGGATGATTTCTCCGCGAAGCCCGGCGCTCCAAACGGGGACGACCTGATCCAAGGCGCCGCCAATTCCATCGGCCCCGGCAAACGCCCGCTCTCTTCCATGACGCCGACCATCGTCTTGAAAGACGGCAAACTTTTTCTGGTCCTGGGCTCGCCCGGCTCTTCGCGCATTATCACCACGGTAGCGCTAGCCATCCTGGGCGTAGTCGATTACGGCATGAATATCCAAGAAGCGATTGATGCCCCCCGCTTCCATCAACAATGGATGCCCGATGTGCTCTTCGTGGAATCGTGGTTTTCTCCGGACACGATCCACGCATTAGAAAAGATGGGATTCAAGATCGTCGTCGGCCAACACGACGGCACAACCCTGTCGCCCTACTGGAGTGACGCCGAGTGCATCGCCATAGACCCGCAAACCAACGATCGCCTGGGCGCCAGCGACGGCCGCAACAGCGGCAAACCCGTTGGCTATTGAGCCGGCAACGTGCGCCTCCGCTCTAAAGTCGTTCGATGGTAAAATCGCCTGACGCCAAACTAACTGGGGGCACCAACCATGACCGAACCAACCAAAGAAGAATTGCTCGCGCGCATCGCCGAACTGGAAAAGAAAGCAGCCGGCCCCAAACGCAGCGGCGCTCTCGAATTTCGCGTAGGAGAAAAGGGCGGCGTCAGCGTGTACGGCCTCGGCCGTTTCCCAGTCACTCTATATTACGAACAATGGAATCGCCTGCTGGGAGTCGCCGACGATCTCCGCACCTTCCTCGACGAAAATAAATCGCGCCTGAAGCTCAAGCAGCCTGCGGAATAGGCGCGAAGCGCCGCAGCTCACGATCCCCGCTGCCGCGACTGGAGCCACTCGAAGTTCGCCGACGCGATGGCGATAAACAAGAACAAAAGCCCCGCATCCAAAAAGCTGCGCACGTCGATCCAATTGCCCTTCGTCAGAATGCGCACAAAGACGATACCTAACGCGTCGCAAATCCGCCCCAGCACCGCCGCCAGCGAGCACGCTACGCCCAGCCAGTAGCTCACGACCGCAATATATTTCACCATGCCGCCCTCCTGTCCCGCTGCCTCGTCAAAATCAGCCCGCGCCGCCGAATCAACGCGCTGAAAGTACATCGCCAACCCAGCAGAGTCAACGCCGCGCACCGCCGTCCGCCCCGCCCCGAAATCCCGCGATAATAAACCAGTGACAATCCTCCGCATTTCGTTATCATTGAGTCCTCCTTCCAGTTGCTGCCTGCGCTTTTGTCGGCGGGGTATCACCGCTGCGGCCATTACGCTCGGTCCGCACTAACTGTCAAAAAAATCCAGCCGAACATCTAAACGGTTGTTCAGGCATTCAGGGGAAACGATGGGCTCAACAGCAGGCGACGAATTTCGCGACCTATTAACTCTGGTGCGGCACAGCGGCCTGTTAGCGAAGCAGCCCGCGTATTACGTCCGAAAGATTCTCCTCAATGTCGCCATGTTCGTCGGCGCCTTCGTGCTGATCGCCGAATTTCATAATCCCTGGATCGAACTTTGCAACGCCGCTTTCCTCGCCTTCGTCTTCACGCAACTCGGTTTCATCGTTCACGACGCCGGCCATCAGGAAATTTTCAGCGGCCCTGCCGGCAATCAATTCCTGGGCCTGCTGCACTCGAATCTGCTTCTCGGCTTCAGCTACAGCTGGTGGCTCGACAAGCATAATCACCATCATTGCTCGCCGAACCACGTAACCGCCGATCCTGACCTCGACCTGATCCCCTTCGCATTCTCCAAGGAGCAGGCCGCCGCGAAACACGGCCTCGCGCGCCTCTCGGTGAAATACCAGCACTTCTCTTTTTTTCCGTTGTCCATGCTCGAAGCCTTCGTCCTGAAATACGACAGTATTCGCTTCCTCCAGCGCCACAAAGTCGCGCATCCCGTCCTCGAAGTGAGTCTGCTCATTCTCCACGCCTGCTGGTATCTCGGCCTCCTCACCTACCTGCTCGGCTTCCCCCACGCCATTCTTTTCGTCATCGCCCATCAAGCCTTCCTGGGCCTGTATCTCACGCTGATTTTCGCGCCCAATCATCAAGGCATGCCTTTGCAGCAAGGCCGCACCGCGATCAATTTCCTTCGCGAACAAGTCCTCACCAGCCGCAACATTAAAAATCACCCCGGAATTGATTTCTGCACCGGCGGCCTCACCTGCCAGATCGAGCACCACCTTTTTCCCACCATGCCCGCCAATAAACTCCGCCAAGTCCAGACCATCGTGCGCAACTACTGCCGCTCGCACGACGTCCCCTACCACGAAACCTCGCTCTTCCAGTCCTATCGCGAAATCTACCAAAATCTCCGCGAAGTCAGCCTCCTGATGGGTAAAGAAGCAGACGCCAACTCCAGCGCCGACTGACGAACCTCGGCAGCTTGCGAAAAACTCGACGGGAGCCCGGTTTTACTGGCTTTTGCAATCTTGCCTGTGCGCCTTACTGCAGACTTCACCAGTTTCCGCACGCTGCGATACAACACCGAAGAGCACAGGATGAATCGCACCTGCACGCGATTCATTGGGAGCACAGGCAAGATTGCCGATGCTACCTGGGGCGTAATGGGTGCGCGCAGCATGCGATTTTCGACCGATCAGAATGGGAGGGCTCCTTTTGTTTTGCGTGGGTTCGACCGATTTCTAATTGCGGCCCTTCCGATTAGATTTTCATGCCTTTCTTCGAGCGAATTCACGGCTGGCTGTGCGCAAAGTTTTCCGCGGGCGTCATTTGCGGCGTCGGTTTGCGATGTTTCGGCAGACTCGATTGCGGGCGTTGCCGGTTGCGTGACGGCCAGCTCTGCTATTTCACGCGGCGCGATCTCGAGATGCAGCATTGCCGGCTGCGGGGGACGGGCTGAGGTATTGGCTGCGGCAGAACTACTTGCGTCATCGAAAGTTGCGGAAGCGGGCCGTCTTGCGGGGCGGTTACTCGGCCACCGCTGGAAACGATTACGTGGGAGGGCGGTTCGACCCATTGGCCTTCGTCGTTGATGCGGGCGCTGATGCGGATGGCGCGGATGACGCTTTCGGCGGTGGGGACTACCGCGTCGGCGTGCTTGACGATCAGCTCGGCGGCGAAGCGGAGATTGGCGCGACGCTGTTGCAAGAGGCCGGTAGCGCGGGCGTGGCGACAGATGAGGCGGAAATCGCGCAGGCCGCATTGATTGCTGATCGCAGCGGTATTGGGCCAGTTGAGGGAATGCTCTTCGATGTCGGCACGTTCGGGGTGGTGGCAGATGGCGCATTTGCGGGCGTGACGTTCGAGAGCGGGGAGGGTGGGATCGTCGTAGTCGGGGTCGAGTTCCGGCGCGACGACCTGATCGATTTCTTCGACGGCAGCTTCTTGATGCTCGGGCGCGGGTTTGCGATGGCGCTTGGCGTAGCGGTGGCCCTTCACCGTGCGATGGGGCTTGGACTTTTTTCTGAGGCGCGGTTTCCATTTGGGGCGGGGCTCGCGTTTCTTTTCGGCCGGGAGTGCGGCGTTCGCGGTGAGACGATCTTGCAGTGGTTCCGGGGGAGCGCTGGGCGGTGGAGGCGGAATGGCCTCGATGACTTGCGGCGGACAGGCAAGGGCCTACAGTTCGGGCGTTGCGGCGGGTGGCGACTGGAGTTCGCGCTCGCGTTCAGCGGCTGCGATTAATTCTGCCTGGGTGCGGACTTTGCAGAGAGGATTTTGCAGGGTGGTGAGGGCAAAGCGATCGTCGCGAAATCTTCGGAAGCATCGTTTCATATTTTTCACCTCCGCGGCAGGCTAACAGCGCGAAGCGGAAAAACAGCTGTACGTGAGGATGGTTTTTTGGAAAAAAGTGGTGGCCGTTGGGACGGGAAAGGTACAGCTTTAGTACTTACTGGCCGGAGATATTTTGTGCGGCGCGCTTCGCGAACGTTGTCGGTGATGGAGCGTCTAGACCCGCACCCTTCGCGTGAAACAAAGGCACGAAGAGTGCGGCACCCGAAAAACGCGGCGTATACTTGGGTGGTGTGGAAGGCTTGGCCACCCGCCCTCGTTAATGGTCACCCGTGATGTGCTTTGTTTTTCGGTTTGTCGAGGCAGTCGGAGATTGGATTGTAATTACCCGGTGGCCGCCCGCTTTTAACCTCCGGATACGCTTGCCCGCTTGCAGCAGCCCTCCATATCTCGGCTTCGGTTAAGCCGGTTGTCTCGGCAGCAACAAAGGCAGCCCGCACCGCTGCTAGCGCCTTGATTTGCTCGTTGGTCATAGCGACCCCCTTGCCGCAAGTGTGGCACTTTCGTTCGCGAGGCGCAATCGGGTGGGTGGCGCACCCGCCACTCGTCGTTGATTCGTAGATCAAGATACTGGGACTCCTCGAAAATGGTGCCAATCCCCGTCATAAGTTACAGCAATTCTGCATCATGCCGGTTTGGCGTCGTCCGCGGTGATCAGTACGTGGCAGCGGGAAGCACCTCAAATTCAGAGGCAATGCCAAGCGCCATGCTCCTGTCGACTGAGAGGCTAGGCTGTGCCGCAAAAAAGCAGCTCCCTCTCTGCGCCCCGCGCCCGCCAAAGTGCGGCGGGCAAGAAAAAGCGCGCGACTTCGTTCGGGATGACACGTATTTATGAGTTGGCTTCTGGGGCCGGGGATCGCTGTGGCGCAATTCACAAAATGCGGTCTTCGAGCGAGTTAGGTGAGTTGCGCGGCGGCGCGGATATCTGGGACTTCGAGGATGTGTTTGGGATAGGGGCGGCGGGTTAGGTTTAGCATGGCGCGGGCGATTTGTTCTGTGGTGAGGATTTGATTGGGGAACGCGCGGCGGATTGCGGGGAGCAGCGGTTTCATCAGTTTATAGAGGGTGCGATAGAGCTTGGTGCGAGAGATCTCACCGTGGGCGGGCTCGATGAAGCCGGGGCGGAACATGTATGCCGCGGCGAAGGGCATGCGGAGCAGAGCGTTTTCGGTCTTGCCTTTTACGCGGGCCCACATCATGCGGCCTTTTTCGGAGCTATCGGTGCTGGCGCCGGAGACGTAGATGAAGGTCATTTTCGGATTGAGGCGGCAGAGAGTTTCTGCGGCGGCGATGGTGATGTCGTAGGTTACGCGCGTGTAGGTTTCTTCCGTCGTGCCGGAGGCAGAGATGCCCAGGCAGAAGAAGCAGGCGTCGAAGCCCGAGAATTTTTCTTCGATGGTCGCGTAGTTCGACAAATCCTTGTGGACGATTTCGCGGAGTTTGGGATTTTGCTGGCCGGTGGCGCTGCGGCCGATGGTTGCAACTAATTTCACGCCGGGATCGAGAAGGCATTCGCGGAGGACGCCTTGGCCGATCATGCCGGTGGCGCCGAAGACTAGGACGTTCATGCTGCCCCCGCATCGCGCGCAGCACGCCGTCGCTGTTGCGGCAGCAACCGATGGCCGTCCGCCCTTCATCCCGCTGTTGCCAGATGAAGGGCAGAGAAGCGAAGCCACAGAATGCTCGCGCCCCGGGAATTTTCAGTTACGCAGTCGCGCTGCGCTGCGCCTTGAAGAAAGCTAGCAACTCAGCGTTGACGATGTCCGCGTGGGTCGCGGGCATGCCGTGCGGGAGGTCTTTATAGACCTTGAGCGTTGCGTACTTCAGCAACGTCGCGGCCGCCGGACCCGCTGCCGCGATGGGCACAATCTGATCGTCTTCGCTGTGCATTACGAGCACGGGAATGTCAATTTTCTTGAGATCTTCGGTCGTATCGGTCTCCGAGAAAACTCCAATGCAATCATAGTGCGCCTTGACGCTCCCCACCATGCCCTGCAACCACCAATGCTCGCGTATGCCTTCGGAAATCTTCGCGCCCGGGCGATTGTAGCCGTAAAATGGCAGCGTGATATCTATGTAGAACTGCGGCCGATTCGCCGCCAGCGCCGCACGCAGCCCGTCGAATACCGCGACCGGCGTGCCCAGCGGATTCTTCTCCGTCTTCAGCATCAGCGGCGTGATCGCGCTGATCAGTGCCGCCTTGACGACGCGCTTCGTGCCGTGGCGTCCCAAATAACGCGCGACTTCGCCGCCACCGGTCGAGTGGCCCACCATGATTGCATCCTTCAGATCGAGCTTCTCGAACAGCTCGGCCAAATCGTCCGCGTAAGTATTCATGTCGTTTCCGCCCCACGTCTGGTCGGAGCGCCCATGGCCGCGGCGGTCGTGCGCGATCACGCGATAGCCGAGGTTCCCGAAATAGAGCATCTGGCCGTCCCAGTCGTCAGCGCTGAGCGGCCAACCGTGACTGAAGACGATCGGCTGTCCCTTGCCCCAATCTTTGTAGAAAATCTTGGTCCCGTCTGTCGTGGTGATCGTAGCCATGTGGTTTTCCTTTGCGTCGTTTACGCGTCCTACTTGCCTGTCTCCGCGCCGCGCGCATTCGCCGGCGCGTTCTTGTACCACTCGACCTTGTTCGCCGAGAGGAAGCACACATCCACTTCCACACCGGAATAATCGCAGCCGCCCAGAAACTGCGCAAGCTTGCCGCCCTGTATCCAGAATCCGCCGCGATTGCGGTGCAGCAGAGTGGCCTGCATCGGCGCTTGCCCAAACAATTTGAAAATCACACGCGCGTTCGTTTTCGTTGAGTGCATTTTGCTCCGTTTGTGCTTCGAGGTCATGGCGTTAGGGGTGAAGGCGAGCAATGTACATCCAAGGGCGCGAAAAATAAAGGGCAACGTTTCGGCGGTCAGTCCGGTCGCGCTTGCTTTTGAATTTGTGTGGAAGGGTCTCGGCTTCACTCGGCTGGATTTGCTGAGGCCAAGACCCTTTGCTGCGAGAGGGAACGGTAACTAGCCGCCATAGTTATCGGCGCGAGCGTCTTCGACGGCTTGGCGCTTGGTTTTCACGATCCAGAGGCCGTCGTTGTTGGCGGCGTAGATCAGTCCGTGGGCGGCGTCGATTACGAAAGCAGTGACGCCGGAGAAGCTGCGGAGTTCTTTGGGGTCTGCGGACGCGGGAGTTGCAGCGTCGGATTTGCCGAAGACGGTGAGAGTGTCGGCGAGGACGTTGATCTCGGCGTCGCGCTTTCCGGGCGCCGGCGCGGCGGACTCCAGCGCGTGTGGGCGGCGCGGATCGGTGACGTCCACCAGGGCGACTGGAGCGGAAGAGTCGAGTCCGAGCGCGAGATATTCCTTGCCGTTGCGCTTGAGGAGGAGCATGCGGGTAACCTTGCCGTCGGTGAGGGTGACGTGGCTGACGATGTTGGCGGGAGCGTCGCTGTTCCTGCTGGAGTTGCCCGCAGCTTGGGCGGCCGGTGTTGCGGCAATACCCATCGCGATGATTGCCAGCACCATGGCGAGCGCGGTTCTTGTACCCATGCCGCGAACATTGTGCGAGGCATTGCTGATCAACGTTTCTTGCATTGTCGTTTCTCCTTTGAACTTGGCAGCCTGCGGACGATGATTCGTTGGCGTGCTTCGTTCTTATATGTAGACCGGGGAGGCGGCGATTTTATTCCCGCGATGCACTGTGGCGGGGGGATACAGGATGATGACGCTGGAACTCCAACCTTGGCGTAAAGTAGAGGCGGGAAACGCAGCGCAACCGGCAATCAATTGGCCAGGAAGAAAAAAGTGGAGGAGTTCATGATTCGTTCACGAAAAATCGCAGTTGCTGCGGCGACATTCGTGGCTGTTCTGGGACTGGCCGTCGCGCCTGCCCGTGCGCAAAATCCTGTCTACAAGATTGTGCCGGTGTCGAGCTCGATAAAGTTCAACGTGAAGGCGTCGGTGGCTCTGGTGGGCAGTTTCGACAAGTGGGACGCGACACTAACGTTTCCGTCTCCTGATGTTGAATCTGGCGTTTTGGACGTGGAGATTCAGGCAGCCTCCGTCAATACCGGAAGCGGCATGAAGGACGGTAAATTGAAGGGCAAGGATTTCTTCAACGTGACGCAGAACCCGACGATCACGTTTCACTCAACGAAAATTGTGCAGACAGGGCCCACGACGTTTGAAGTTGATGGTGATTTTACGATTCGCGGAGTGACCAAGCCGGAGAAACTGGTTCTAACGCTCACGGGTAAGGGAACAGGTTCGGGCGAGATCAAAGGCTCGATGGCTTTCGATCGTAAGGACTACGGAATGAACAGCAACATTCCGTTCATTAAGATTGCCGACCACGTCGAGGTAGATGTGGACCTGAAGGCCACGCGAACCAGCGGACCGCCGCTGGTCTACAAGCAATAGGCAGCTTGAACAAAATGCCGTTACGATCGCGCGCACAATGCGCGGACGAAAAACACGAAGCGATCCTGCGCAGCGCTCAGGATGACGTACGAAAAGCAACGGCAACGGCTGCCGGTCTGAAGACCGCCGCTATGAAGGCAACGGCAGAATCAAAAGAAAGAGCACAGGCAAGATTGCCTATGCTACGGGCGATTCAGGAGGCTTTTTCTTCGGCGGCGGCCACGAATTCGGAGTAAGGGCCCTTGAAGTCTTCGATTTTGTTGGAGTGGAAGTGCCAGATGCGGGTGGCTACTTCGTCGATTACGTCGTGGTCGTGGGTGACGAGCAGCACCGTGCCGTCGTACTTCTGCAGCGCGATGTTGAGCGCGTTGATGGATTCAAGGTCCAAGTGGTTGGTGGGCTCGTCCAGGACTAGGAAATTGGGCTTCTGCAGCATGAGGCGGCAAAAAATCAGGCGGGCGGATTCGCCGCCGGAAAGCGCGGCGGTTTGCTTCAGGGCTTCTTCACCGCTGAAAAGCATCTGGCCGAGGACGGCACGCAATTCTTCCTGGGTGGCTTGCGGTTTGAATTGGTGCAGCCACTCGATCGCGTTCATGCCGTGCGTGATGGATTCGCTGTGGTCTTGCGCGAAATAGCCGACGGCGACGTTGTGGCCCCAGATTACCTGGCCGCCGTCCACGGGAAACTGGCGATCGTTGTCGTCGATAAAGCCGGTGGAATTGCGCAGCAGGGAACGCAGGAGCGTGGTCTTGCCGGTACCGTTGCGGCCCATTAATGCGATTTTTTCGCCGCGCGCCACGCTGCCGGAAAAGGGCGCCCACACTTTCACTCCGTCGTAGGATTTCGCGACACTCTTGATCTCCAGCGGATGACGACCGGAATGTTGGTCCATCTGAAAACGGATGTAGGGGCGCGCGATGTTGGAGCGAGCTAGCTCGGTGGTCTGCAGGCGCTCGACTTCTTTTTTGCGCGAGGTGGCTTGCGCGGAGCGGGTGCCGGCGGAAAAGCGTGCGATGAATTCGTTGAGTTGTGCGATTTTCTTTTCGCGCTGCGCGTTTTCGGATTCGATACGCGAGCGGATCGAGGTCTTGGCCATGACCATGTCGTCGTAGCCGCCGTTGTACATGATCACGGTTTCGTAATCGATGTCCGCAGTGTGGGTGCAGACGCTATTGAGAAAATGGCGATCGTGCGAGATGACGATCAGCACGCCTTCGTATTCGAGAAGGTAGTCCTGCAGCCAGTGGACGGAATCGAGGTCCAAGTGGTTCGTAGGCTCGTCGAGCAGCAGGGCAGGCGGGCTGCCGAAGAGCGCTTGCGCTAGCAGGACGCGGACTTTTTGTCCGCCTTGTAGCTCCCGCATCTTGCGATCGTGCAGCGGCTCTTCGAGGCCGAGGCCATCGAGCAGGATGGCGGCGTCGGCTTCGGCGGTGTAGCCGCCTTCTTCGCCGACGATGCCTTCGAGTTCGCCGAGGCGCATGCCGTCGGCGTCGGTGAGTTCTTCGTGCGGCTTGGCGTAGAGAATTTCGCGTTCCTGGAGCGCTCTCCAGAGCGGGCGATTGCCCATGATCACGGTATCAATGACGCGATGCTCGTCGAAGGCGAACTGGTCTTGACTTAAGATACCGAGTTTTTTGGGGCGCGTGACGTCGCCCTTGGTCGGCTCGATTTCGCCGGTCAAGATCTTCATCAGCGTGGATTTACCGGCGCCATTGGGGCCGGTGATGCCGTAGCGGCGTCCTGCGAAGAAGGTGGTGCTGACCTCTTCGAACAAGACTCTGGCGCCGAAGCGCATCGTGATGTTGTTAACGGAGAGCAAGGAGCTTTAATTGTAGCATGGTTGTGATTTGAGTGCAGACCGGCGCAGGAGATTCCGCAGCCGATCTCGATAGAAGTGCGGTCGCTGCACAACCAGGGGCCGTCAATACCGCAGATCGCGACGAAGCTTGCTATCAGCCCAAGCGCGGTGCAGAGCTATCTGGGAACGCCGACGCCAGCGCCGAAATAACTGTGGCACTACGCTAAAGTTCATCGCTGGAAGCGATTTGGAAAGGGCCCGCCTATTTATGTTACCGGTAACAAAAAATGTCATCGTTTGGGCGCCGCGTGCGAGTTGGAGGGCGATTACCGTTCCACGGAAAATCCTTCGACTGAGCATGCGGCTGCGATTGATAAGTCCCATGTTTGCAGGCTGCTAGTTGGCGGGCCGTTTGCAGTACTGCCGGTGTCGCTCACTATCGTTCGGGCGGCGCGGTTGCCCTAGTTTTGACGGAGGAAACAAATCGTGAAGAAATTCGGACTGGTGATTATGCTACTCGCAGCGAGCGGTTTCGTGCTGAATGCGCGCGCGGATTCGACGTCGGTGGTGAGTTCCACCGCAACCACCAATTCGACGAGCAGCGCGACGCAAGTGATTTCGCCAAATCCGGCCTGGGCGGCGCCGCTGGCGGGCTCAAGCTGGATTTCGTTTACGAATACCGGCGACCCGTCGTCTGCGGGATTTGTCGTGGTGCCGAACGGAACTGCGGTGACTTTTACCGACACGTTTAATTTGACGGGCACAATTACTGGCGCGAATTTGGATGTGTTGGCGGATGATACGTCGTCGGTGTGGCTGAATGGAGTGGAATTGGCGTCGGGAAATTTGGGAGGGTCTTATCCCACGTGCTCGTCGTTGCCGATCGGGTGCTTAAATAGCACGATGGGCGTTTTCAACTTTGCGGAATTGCAACCGTATCTGGCGGATGGCACGAACACACTTTCGTTCGTCGTCTATCAAGAGGCCGGCAGTTCCTACGGCCTCGATTACGCGGGGACGGTTACCACGGCTCCGGAGCCCGGCGCGCTACTAATGCTGGGAACGGGCCTGATGGGAATTGCGTTGACGGCGCGACGGAAACTGCTGAATTAATTCTCGCCAGCGGACTCGCGCAGTTCGATTTGCAGATTTCTATATCGCTGGAAGTAAAACGCCGCCCCTTCGGGCGGCGTTTTACTTGTACGCCGTGCAAATCTGGACAAGCCGCAAGGTCGCGGCGTCAGTGGATTTGATCTTTTTTCGGCGACGGAGAATTGTCCTCCTCGTCCAGTTCGTGCTCTGCTTCCAGCCAATCTTCCAGCGTGTATCCGCCGTAGATTCCGCCGTGGCGTTGATGAATCTGGTAGGCGCGCCTTTGGACTTCGTTCAGCGTGTGGGTGTGTTGGTGCTTGGAATTGGTCTCGGAAGCGCGCAGGGCGAAAGTGGCTTGGATGACGTTCGTGCTTACAGCTCTATTTAGTTCCTTCATATCGGGCCTTCTTTCTGAGCAGCGTAGCCAATTTCGGGCTACAGTTCATTAGACGAGTCATGTGGCTGCGCGGTTGCGGAAAATATGAGCAATCGTCAGCCGAATAATTTCCATAATAGAAATCAGCGGAAGGAAAGATAATGTTGTGCGGTGATTTGGCAGTGGAGCGGGCAGGGAGAGTCTGGAATGAAGATGCGTGAGCGAAACGGGATCAGCACGCTGCGTTTTATTTTGCTTGCTGGAGTATGGGGCGTGGTGGGGTTGGGGCCGGGGATTGCTGGGGCGCAGCAGGCGACGGCCCAGCAGACGGCTTCCCCCGCGCTCGCGGCGCCGATCGTCGCGGAGCACGGGCCGAATACGGCGGAACAGCAGGCTAAGCCTTATGTGATTTTGGTGTCGCTTGATGGGTTTCGTTACGATTATCCGCGCATTTATGATTCGCCGAATCTGGATGCTTTGGGGGCGCGGGGAGCCAGCGCGCCCGAGGGGATGATCCCGGCTTATCCTTCGATCACTTTTCCGAACCACTACACGATTGTTACCGGGCTTTATCCCGAGCATCACGGGATCGTGGCGAATGCGTTCTACGATCCGGTGCGCAAGCAGGTTTATAGCTATAAGGACGAGCAGACGGTGACCGACGGCACGTGGTACGGCGGGACACCGTTGTGGGTGCTGGCTGAACAGCAGGGAATGCGTGCGGCTTGTTTTTTCTGGCCGGGGTCGGAGGCGGACGTTCAGGGTGTGCGGCCGACTTATTACATGAAGTACGACACGAAATTTCCGAATCGCGCGCGCGTGGAGCAGGTGTTGGCATGGTTGCGATCGCCGCCTGAGCGAAGGCCGCATTTCATTACTTTGTATTTCAGCGATGTGGATAGCGCGGGGCACGCGCATGGTCCGGATAGTCCGGAGGTGGCGGCCGCGGTGCGGGAAGTGGATGACGAAGTCGGCCGGCTCGTGGCGGGTGTGGCGAAATTGAATTTGCGCGTGGATGTGATTGTGGTGGCGGACCACGGAATGGCTAAGGTGGAGGGGGATTGGATCAACCTGGGCGAGTTTTTCGATACGCGGCTGTTGGAGAAGTCGGTGGAAAGTTCTATGTATCCGCGATCGGAGGCGGCGGCTGAAAAGGTGTTCGCTGCTTTGCACGGGAAGAGCGACAAGTTTAAGGTTTATCGCAACGGCTCTGTGCCGGCGGGATTGCATTTCGATGGGAATTTGCGCGAGGGCGATCCGGTGGTCGTTGCTACCGGGCCGTACTTGCTCCGCGTGAATGCGCCTCCTGCTGGGGCGGCGGATGCGATGCATCCTGCTGGGCCGCCTGCGGGCATGCACGGGTACGATACGACGGACATGCCGGAGATGAAGGCGATATTCTTCGCGGCGGGGCCGGATATTCGTCGCGGGGAGAAGGTGGCGCCGTTTGAGGACGTGAATTTGTATCCGTGGATCGCGCGGATTTTGGGTTTGGATATCTCGCATTTGCAGACCGGGAAGGTGGACGGGGATTTGAAAGTGTTGCAGGGTATTTTGAGCCAGGCGCGGTGACGATCAAGGCAAAAGATCTAACACAGAGGGCACCCAGGAAGAGCGGAGGACACAGAGAAAGACACGAGCCACCCAGAGACGCAGAGCACGCAGCGAAAGGCAACTGCAATCGCGAGGAGGAAAACTTTTGTGAGTACGGACATTCATTTGAGTGAGGTGGCGGCGCGGGTCCTGGGGGTGCTCGTGGAGAAGGAGATTACGACGCCGGAATATTATCCGCTTTCTTTGAATGCGCTGGTGAATGCTTGCAATCAGAAGACGAATCGCGAGCCGGTGATGAACTTGGATGAGGAAGCCGTTACCGCGGCGTTGCGCAGTTTGCGCGAATTGGAATTGGCTGGGCCGGCGGATACGAATGATAGCCGGGTGCGGAAGTACGAGCACCGCTTGGGAGAAGTGTTTAATTTTACGCGGCCGGAGACGGCGGTTTTGTGCGTGCTCTTGTTGCGCGGGGCGCAGACGCCCGGGGAGATGCGGGGGCGGGGGGAGCGTTTGCATCACTTTGAGGAGTTGAGTGACGTGCAGGGGGCTTTGCAGAAATTGATGCAGAGGGAGCCGGCGTTGGTGCGGGTGTTGGCGCGGCGGGCAGGGACGAAGGAGTCGCGGTATGTGCATTTGCTGTGCGGGGACGTGGAGGATTCGGCGGGGGTCGAGGCAGCGGTCGTCGCGCGCGAATCGGTGAACGTTCGTGGTGGCGCGGCAGATGGCGAGAGGATGGCGCGTTTGGAAGGCGAGATCGCGGCGTTGCAGAGTGAAGTTGCGGAATTGAGGCAGCAGCTGGCGTTGTTTCGGAAACAGTTTGAGTAGAGCGTGGTTGCATTTCGCCGCGCGGCGCTACGACCGAATATTTGACACAGAGGGCACAGAGGAAAACGACGGCGAGTCGGCGACGTGCGGCGCTGTTGCGTTTAAACCCCCAGCGCTTCCCGTGAAACAAAGGCGGGAAGGATGGCGCACCCGTAAATTCAACTTCCAAATCAACTTCACAAGAGAAAGCACAGGTAACATTGCCTATGCAGTGAAAGTCAACTGTGCCCAACGATAGCTGGCCGCTACAGATTCAAGTGCAAATGCAACGGCAAGAAACCGGCGGGACGCCGGCGCTAGGAAATCAATTTCAACAGAAAGAGCACAGGCAAGATTGCCTACGCTACCTCAAGGCGTAGGGGGTGGGTTGCGGTCTGAGAATTGGCGTTGGTGCCAGTAGGGGTAGGCGAGCGTCACGTTGCTGGCGGCGTCGAGTCGTGCGACCTGTGCGCGGGTGAGGTTCCAGCCTACGGCGCCCAGGTTTTGGCGGAGTTGCTCTTCGTTGCGGGCGCCCATGATTATGCTCGAGACTGTGGGGCGTTGCAGGAGCCAGTTCAGCGCGATTTGCGAGACCGTTTTGCCGGTTTCAGCGGTGATGCCGTCGATCGCATCCACTACATTATGTAGGTGCTCGTTCGGGACAGGTGGGCCGAACTCGGCGGTCTTGTGCAGGCGGCTTTCTTTGTGCAGCGGCTGATTGCGGCGAATTTTTCCGGTGAGCCGTCCCCAGCCGAGCGGACTCCAGACCACGCAACCGACTCCTGCGGCGACGCCTAGGGGCATGAGTTCCCATTCGTAATCGCGGCCGATGAGGGAGTAGTACGCTTGATGGGCGACGTAGCGGGACCAGCCGTAGCGATCGGAGACGTCCAGAGACTTCTGGAGATGCCAGCCCGAGAAATTGGAGCAGCCGATGTAGCGGACTTTGCCGCTGTGGACGAGATCGTTCAGGGCGCTTAGAGTTTCTTCGACGGGAGTCAGGCCGTCGAAGCCGTGCATCTGGTAGAGATCAATGTAATCAGTTTTCAGGCGGCGCAGGCTGGCTTCGCAGGCTTGTATTAAATGATGACGGGAGGAGCCGACTTCGTTGGGGCCGGGTCCCATTTTGAATGTGGCTTTGCTGGAGATGAGAACTTTGTCGCGGCGACCGGCGACGGCCTGGCCGAGAACTTCTTCGGAGAGGCCTTCGTGGTAGATGTCGGCGGTGTCGAACATGTTGACGCCGGCTTCGAGGCAGATGTCCACAAGGCGAGTGGCCTCAGAGACGCTCGATTGACCCATGGCGCGGAAAACTTCGCTGCCGGCGCCGAACGTGGCGGTGCCCATGCTGAGGACGGGAACTTTTAGTCCGGAACGGCCTAGGGTTCTGAATTCCATTTTGTGGGTGGCTCCTTAGGGTGACTCGGATGGCGTGATGTGCGGAAAAGTTTCGGGGAGATTTTCGCAGGTTGGGTTGGGGCGGGGCAACTTTTTATTTTGTGGATACGTTGCGGAAAACCATCGATGCCGCACCGCAGCATCTCAGGATGAATCGCGCTGTAGCGCGATTCACAGGCAGCGGCTCGGGTGATTTTAGGGGCGAACGGCCCAAGCCAGGCCGTCGGGGCCTTGGCCTGTAGGGATTTGGCCCGTCAGTTCGAGTTTGTGGAGATCGATTATGGCGACGGCGTTGTCGCCGGCTAGGGCTATGTAGGCGCGGGAGCCGTCTGGAACGATCAGGATGCCGCCGGGGGCGCGGCCTACGTTTAGCATTTTGGTGATTGTTCTGGTGGCGGCATCCACGATCGCTAGCTCGCCGGTCGCGGGATCGGAGATCAGGGCAAACTTGCCGTCGGGCGTGAATTTCAGGCGATTGGAATGTTTGGTGCGCGCGTCGAAAGTTTGGATGACTTTGCTGCTGGCGGTTTCGATGATGGAGACGGTGCCGTCGCCGGCATTGGCGACCCAGACTTCTTTGTCGTCGGGGGAGACGTCTATGCCTTCGACGGCTTTGCCTACCGGGATGTGGGTTTCCTTCCAGCCGGAGGGGTCGGAACTTTTTTCGATGGCGGTAACGGTGCCGGAATCAACGTTGGAGGTGAAGAATTTATTCAGATTTTTCGTGCGCACCAGCATGTGCGTGCGATTTTGGCCGACGCCAAGAAGCCAGTCGACGCTGTTGGTGGCGGGATCGTAGCGCGCGATTAGTTTGTTGAGCTCAGCGGTGAAATAAAATTCGCCGTCCGCGAAGAGGACGCCGTGGGGGCGTCCGAGCGGGCCGAGATCTACGCGATGGATTTCTTTTTGCGCGACGAGGTCCATCACGGAGAGTGAGTGGCCGGGATCCTTGGCGCCGTAGTTGGTGACGACGGCTAGTTTGCCGTCGGAGGAGGCTGCGATTTCGTGGGGGCCTTCGCCGGTGGGGATGCGGGCTAGTACCTTTTGCGTTGCGGGATCGACGATGGCGAGCGAGCTTTCAGCTTTGTTGAGGACAAGCAGGGCGGGGGAGGGGGTGGGGGTTGCAGATTGCGCATTTGCGAGTGAGGAGCAGAGTATCGTCGCGAAGAGGATTGCGGCGGTTGTTGCGATCGCGTGATATTTTGTGTTCATGGGCGCGCTCCGATTCCAAAGGACGACGGAATCATAGCACTGGATAATCGGCGGGGTGAAATCAGGAACGTGTCGGTGCCAGCGGCAAAGCTGTGTCGCACCTACGGCGCTGGCTCGGTGGCGATCGGTACGACCGGAGAGGAGGGGCGCGGCGAGCCGAAAGTCAAAATCACCAGCCTAAGAGCGGCGGGAATCGGGGCAACAGCAAGCCGGGGGATGGAATCACATCCAGCAGCGGAGTGGGGCGAGTGATTAAACTCGGCGGGAACTGCGGGCTCGGCGGGGCAATTGTCGCTTGTCTTGGGTTGCTGCCGATTTGCGCCCAGGCACAAGCGGCGACGCCCGCGGGCGCCGCGCAAACACCGGGTCAGGCACAAAATAAAATTCAGGTGCATACCGAGGAGGTGATCGCGCCGGTCACGGTGCTCGACAAAGGGGGCGCGCCGGTGCTGGATCTGACGCAGAAGGATTTTCACGTGTTCGACAACGGCATCGAGCAGACGATTGATCATTGGGATCTCGGCGGAGATCCGCTGGCGGTGGCGCTGGTGGTCGAGACCAGTTCACATCTAGAAATGATGGCGCCGGTGATTCGCGGCATGGGGAGCATCTTCACGGAAACGGTGATGGCGCTGCATGGCGAAGCGGCGGTGATCACTTATGACAGCACGGTGGATGTGCGACAAGTCTTTACGCACGATCACGACGACGTGCAGCAGGCGATCGCGCAGGTGAAATTCGAGGCGCCGGAGATGCGGTTGTACGACGGGATGGCGGAAGCCGTCGAGCAGCTTAAAACGCGACCGGTTAATTATCGGCGAGTGATGCTGATTGTGGGGGAGTCGCAGGATATCGCTAGCGATGCAAAGCTCGGGCTGGTGCTGCGAGATGCCCAGCTTGCTGACATCGCGATTTACGCGATAGGGCCGAGCAGCAGTTCGGCGGACCTGCGTTTTGGGCCCAAGCCGCCGGACCGGCAAATCAAATATCCTCCCGGAGTGATTCCGGGACCCACGCGCCCTGGAGCGCTGCAGATACCCGGGAACGGAGGGCCGCCGGGCGGCACGCTCGATCTGATGCCCGCGGCAGTCTGGTTGATCACGCGTGGCACAAATGAAATAAGTAATCATCAGCTGGCGGTGGCTGCGGCCGCGACTGGGGGTGTGCATTATCGCGCACTGCGCGATCGCACGGTGCGCACGGCGCTCGACCAGATCGGGAGCGAATTGCATGCACAGTATATTGTGAGCTACGCGCCGACTGTCGAGCGCAGTGCGGGTTTCCACACGATCAAAATTACGGTCACGCGTCCAGATGTAACCGTGCGAACGCGGCTTGGGTATTTTGTGGTGGGGCCGGGTGAGGCGGCTGCGGCTGACAGTGGTGCAAAACCGCAGCCGTAAGACGGGAATTTGTGCGTCGGGCTGCCGCGAGGCGCAATAACGCAGCGAGCTGCGTCGCAGCAGCACAGAAATGCATGCTGGGGTGTTGGAAGCGGTGCTTCAGAATGGTACGTTCGTAATATTGCTGCGGGCGGTCGCGTAACGCATTCTGGTCGTGGAGGAAATACCGCCATGAAAGCCGCAGCTTCCTTGTTAGTAGCAGGGTTGGTTTGGGCAGGGGCCGCGCAAGGCCAGCAATCAGTGACCTTGCAAATGCAGTGCCGCAATTTGAGTGGTTCGGGGAATTATATAGCGGCCGATGAGACCTATGTGAACGGGATGGCATGCCGTCCTGTGTCGTCCTCGAGCGCTAATTCTGCTGCCAATACGGTGGATCCGATGACCGTGGCGCAGACGCAGCCTTATGCTGGAGTGCCGAGTTACGCTTACGCTTCGGCGCCGGCTTTGGCTGATGCGGCTGTGAAGGCGCCGGTTGCGCTCGGCCCTTCGGTGTATATCGAGCCGATGCAGGGGCTCGAAGGATACCTTTCAGTCGCGTTTGAAAGGAAACATGTAGGGCTGGCGCCGGTGGTTAGTGATGCGCATGCGACTTACGTGTTGCACCTTTATTGGGGCAGCGATGACGCGGCCGGCAAGAACGCAAAGCATGATGGGACGCCGACTCTGCAGTTGATCGAGCGCAGCACCGGCAGCGTGGTTTTCGCTTATCCCCTCAATCGCGCGAACACCTGGCATGGCGAGAAGGTTACCGCCGAAACCTTTGCCAGCCAGGTGCGGGAGCAGGTCGCGAAGAGGTAGTTTTCGCCGAGAGTAGATTTACAGTCTGGGCGGGTTCCGCATGATTATGCGGAGCCCGCCGTTTTTTTTGCGTGGAGCATGAAGAGCAATTACGGCGTGGCGGAACTGCTGACGCCCGGGCAAGCAGGGGCGCTGCCCTTCGCTCCCGCTTCGCGGGAGCTCAGGACGAATCGCGCTGCGGCGCGATTCACAAGCGGCGCCCCTACCGAGTCGGATCAGGTATCGCGCGCCTGGGCAGGGCCGTCTTGCGGCAGGCACGACGTACCCCTACGACAGCACAGGCTGGTGGTCTGAAGACCGCCGCTACGAATTCAAGAATCGACTGCAACTGCTGCCCGATTCGATGAACGTGAACCGGCCGCTACAAGATCAAATTCAATACATTCACAACAAATTCAAAACCCACGTCAAAGGCGCCCAGCTGAAGCTGGCCGCTACAAATTCAAAAGTAAATTCAACGACAACGAGGCTGCCGTTTTCAACGCTTATTTTTCGGGGCAGGAGAATATTGGGCCGGCGTAGCCCTGTAGGGCGCTGGCGGCGTTGTGATCGGGGCATTCGGCATAGGGGCATTCGTTGTCGGCGAAGGCTTGGTCGTATTTGCCGGATTTGATTTCATCGACCAGTTTGGCGCCGAGGGCTTGGGCGTCGCGGTCTTGTTCAGGGGCGAGGTGGGCGAGTGAAAAATCGTCGCCGAAAGTGCGGGCTTCTACGGTGGCGGCGAGATTCCAGAATGCGGCGAGATGCGTATCGGCCAGGGTGAGGCCGTCGAAACGTAGCGTCGCTTGATCGGGAAGCTCGAAGAGTCTTTGTTTCTGGCCGCAGCGGGCGACGATGGTTTGGGTGGCGGAATCGTCGTCGGAGCTGGGAGCACCGTGGGTGCGTTTGGCGGCATGCACCATTGTTTCGACGTCATCTTCGGTGTAGGCGCAAAGGTCGAAGTGGACCGCTACTTTTTTTACGGTGGTGTTTGGGACTACGCGTTCGATGGCGCGGACGGTCGCGTGGTGGGGGCAAGAGGCGCTTAGCGGGGCTATGCGGATTTCGCGAACTTGGACGTCGTTGAGGCCTTGGGGGCGGACTTCGAGGATGTGGTCTACCCATTTGGGATCGGCGTGGAAGATGGCTTGGGTTACTACGTAGAAATTTTCGAGAGGGGGCTTTGGTTTGGGGTGATCGGCCACGGCGGACGCGGCTACGAGTGTCAGCAGTAGGAATAGGGAGCGGTGTTTGGGGATATCGCGGGGAATCGCCATTGGGTGAGTATAAGACAGGGGCGGCGCTGTGGCACGTGCGGGGGAAAGGCAACGGCAAATCGTCGAAGCGCGGTATCGGGAGGTCGGTGGTGCGGCCTCCGAACCCCCACCCTTCCCATGAAACAAAACTGGGAAGGATGGGGCACCCGCAAAGTCAAAACCAAGTGCAAGAGAAAGAGCCCTGCCGGGAGTGGCTGTGCCACGTGAGTGGATCGCGGCGCGACACGCGCGATTGTTTTTGCGTGTGCCGCGCCGGATTTTTTTACAGGGAGCGCAGGAAGTTCAGGAGTTCCTGCTTTTGGTTGGGGCTTAGGTTATTGAACTGGTTGATGACGCGATTGGCTTCCGAGCCTTGGCTGGCATGGGCTTGGATGGCGTTCAGCAGGCCGCCGTTTGCGGGCGTCGAGCGACCGTCATGCAGGAAGAAAATCCGCTGGCCGACGCCCCACAGGGGAGCGGTGCGGAATTCATCGGGACCGGCGGCACCTTGGGAGACGTTGTCGGCTAGACCCGAGCCCATGTGATGGACCAGCAAGTCGGAGAACAGCGCGGCCTGCTGGTTGCTGAGACCCGGCGTGAAGCTGGAAGGGCCAGTCTGCAGCGAGGGAGTGTGGCATGCGGTGCAGCCGATCCGGTTGAAAATCGCCTGCCCATTGGCAATGGAGTCTGCGGAAGGGTTGCCGGGGATTCCCTGCGTCGAAGGAGCGGGTGGATTAGAGAAGCGCATGAAGTTGGAGAATTCGACGACGTCGCTGAGAATCTCATCGCCAGACAGCGTGAAGTTGGTTGAATCTTCGGGAGTGGGATTGTAGAGGCAGGAGGACGGTGGGTTGGCGCGTTCGTTGGGGAAAAGCTCGTTGGTCACGCCGATCTCGACGTTGTACGCCTCGCCGGAGAAAATTTCCAGAGACTTGTTCTGAGCTTTCCAGCCGAAGCGAGTGATGGAGCCGTCGTTGCCGCTGTAGTTGGGATGGCCGGAGATGCCGAGCTGCTGTTTGAGAGAGGCGTTGGCGGCCATGTTGGCGAGGATTGTCGCATCGGGAATGCTTTCGATTAGTCCCGCGCCGAACGTGGGAGTGGGGATGCGGAAGATCAGGTTACCGATTTTGTTCATCTGCTCAAAGTTCGGCTGGTTCATGACGCAGCCCGGGGCATCTTGGCGGCCGGCGATGGTGTAGACGTCGTGAACGCCGCCGTCGGGAGTGTTGGTGATGCTACCGCTGGCGGAAACGGCGAATGGGAAGCGCGCTTCGCGCACCGGGCCATCGAGAGAGATGAAGAAGGGAACCGTGTTGGCGCCGCCGTAGTCGGTCGCCGCGGCGATTTGCGGATTGGGGCCGACGAAAGGATAGAACGAAGTGCTTGGGCTCGAGCCGCCGACTGCGGGCTGCGCGTGGCAACTGCCGCAGCTATTGGAATTGAAACCGGGACCGAGGCCGACGCCTGTTTCGCCCGCCATTTGGCCGTTGACGGAGTCGGTCTGCAGGAAGCGCGAGAGGCCGTCTTGGAAGAACTGGAGTTGGGCGGGAGTGAGGGTGGAGAGTGGGGTGCCGGCGTTGACCGTGCCTGCGCGCGGGCCGGGATCTTGCGCGCCACCCGACGATGTGCCGGGCCCGGATGAGTCGCCGCGCTGGCCGTCGTGATTTTGCGCCTGGACGCGCAAGCTGGTGGCCAGCATGAAGAACGCGAGAACGAAAATGAGCAGGGATCGAGTGACGCTTGTCATCAAAACCTCCTTCGGCCGGGCCGCGGGAGAAAGTGGACACACCCCCGGTTGCTGTTATTCCGAAGTTAAATGCTGGGGCGATAACTCGTGGAATGACCGTGACTGCGGTTCGCGTCCGTACATCGAGAATACGCGAACATTAATTCTGTGCCAGAGGGTAGTGCGGGGCAGTGGCGGGGTCAATGCGTTTGAAGGACAGTATTGGTACAGGGCAAAACTTCGGGCGAAAGTTGTAATAATCATGAAGGTCAAAGTAATGGAAAAGGTAATAGGAGCGGGCGAGGATTGCCGCCGCGGGGCGGGCTGAACTGTTGAAAGGCGACAGTAAAGAGCAACGGCAGCGGAGCCGGCGGGACGCCGGCGCTACGAACGGCGAAGGCTAGCGGAACGCGGGGAGCTTGTTGAAGAGTCTGCCGAAGAGGCTTTTTGTGTTATTGGATTTGCGGTCGCGGCTACTGTGGGCGCTGAAATCGCGGCCGGGAACGCGCGTAGGATCGGGGGTATGCGGCGCTGCGGTCTTCTCAATGTGCTCGGGAAGCGGGGCGAGCAGACGGACGATGTGGCCGAGGCGTTCCTGTTTATAGGGCTTGGCCATGCAGACGATGGCGCCGAGGGAGTGGGCTTGGGAATAGTCACTGGGGTATGCCGAAAAGGTCGTGAGGACGACGGGCACGTTGCGCAGGCGCCAAGTGGCTTTCACGTGGCCGCAGAGATCGTAGCCGGGGCGCTCGAGGCCCTGGCCTTCGACTTCGGCGACGAGCAGCGAAGGAGTGAAGAGATCGAGGACTTCGCGGGCTTCGGTGGCGTTGCGGACGGCGATTACGTCGTAGCCTTCATTTTCCAGATACATCTTGAGGGATTCGCGGAGCTGTGTGTCCGAGTCCACGGCGAGGACCATCGGCTTTTTCGCCGGGCCTTTGACGGTTTCAGTCGGTGCTGGCGGCGCGTAGATATCGTCGTGTGCGGCCTGTTGCGCGGCTTCCAGTGCGGCGGAATGATCTTCGACCGTCGCGGCGGTGAAGGTGATGGCGACGCCGCGGAGGCCGTCACCAAGTTCGGTGATGCGAACGACACGGCCCTTCTGCTCGTTGTGGATGGCTTTGGGAGATTTGCTATAAGGGAACACGACAGCGACTTGCATGCCGCGGGAATAACAATCGAGCCGGGTGTGGAACAGGATGCCGGAGCGCGAAACGTCGAAGGTGGTGGCGATTTCCTGGTTGCCGGTAGATTCCGCGACCACTGCGCGAACGCGAATGGGAGCGGAGATCAGCGCGCGGCGTTTCTGACGGCGATCCTGCGGGCGCTCGTGCGCGGACGCTCCCGTGGCGGCGGGAGCGTGGTGGCGTTGTTCGGCGACAAATTCTTCAGCTACCGCGTTCATTTCCGCGACGACTTGTTCTTTGACAACTTCGGAGGCGCAGGAATCTTCGCCGTCGGCGCTCGCCGACGAGTCGTCTGACGTGGACGTGGCGGATCCGCGGGCTGAGGCGGCGATCGTTTCCAGGTCCATGACTTCGGTGAGGAATTGCGCCGGTGGGCGGACGGCTGCGACGGGCTTCTCCACGATGAAGAGTTCGGCACGACGCGGATCCGGGGATGACGTGCTGATTATCGCCGAGTCATCTGAGAAGGTCGCGGCAATGACGTCCGAGGCGCTGAAATTTTCGCGGTGTGCGGCGGAGTCTATCGTTTGAAACAGGATGGCCAGCACGTCGTCGATTGCGGCGTTATCGCCGCTGGGTCTTGGAGTGAAGCTGAGCAGCGTATGGCTTTCGGGGGCTAGGTCGGATTGATCAGCAAAGGGTGCAGCGGGAATCATGTCCGCGTGGACGCTATCAACAAACGCACCGGTGGATGAATTGTAGAGGGCGGCAAGGCAGGCGCTGAGATCGGCTTCGACGAATGTGGGAACGTCCAATTCGGCGATCGGGCGGATGGCCAGATTGGCCTCCCGGTTCGACCTGGAACGAAACATTCTGGACGCCTTACTCATGCCGTGCGAGCCTCAGGTCGGAGCGGTTCTCCGACCAGTAGAGAATACGCGGCGGAGCAGAATGGCACACTAGGGGAAAGGTCACATTCTTATAGTACTTCAGGCTGGAGGGGGTTTTAGTACTAGAGTGGTCCCTTTGTAACCTATTGATAATAGGTTTGTTGACAGGCCGCCCGGAGCGGGGTGCGGAGGCAGAATTCGACGCTATGTCATGATCGTTTCATGCAGTTCTGGTGGGGTGGTTTAGCGGTTCGTGCGGCCATCAATCGTTAGCTCGCGTTCCTTCTTTTCGATGGATTTTCCATCCAACGGCAGACGGAGCTCGACGGCCAGGCCACCGTCAGGGCAATTTTCGGCGGTCACGGTGCCGCCGTGGAGGCGGACGGCGCGGTCGGTGATGGAAAGGCCCAGTCCGGAACCGCCGGAGGAGCGATCGCGGGAATCGCCGACGCGATAGAAGGGAAGAAAGATGTCGCCGAGGGAATTTTCGGGAACGCCTTCACCGTGGTCGCGCACCCGAACGACGGCGAAGCCTGAGTCTTTGCCTGTACCATTTTCGACGGTGACTTGCACGGCTGTGGCTTCCGGAGTGTAAGCGACGGCGTTGCGAATGACGTTCTCGATGGCGCTGGCGAGGAGCTGCCGGTTACCGGAGGTGCTGCAGGCGTCCGCGTGAAGGAGGCGAACGTGGCGTTCGATGCTCTGAGCTTCGAATTCGGCGTCGGCAACGACGTCGCGGACCAAGGCGCCCAAATCAAATGATTCGTGGCCGATGTTTTCGCTGCCGCTTTCGAGGCGCGCGAGACGGAGCAGGCTGCCGATGAGGCCGTCGAGGCGGCCGGCTTCGAGCTCAATGCGGTCTAGCCCGCTGATGGATTCCGGATTCGCGCGCAGGCGTGTGAGGCCGAGGGCGACGGTGAGGCGGGCGAGTGGCGAGCGCAATTCGTGAGAGATGTCCGCGATGAGGCGGCGTTGGGAGGAGATGAGCGCTTCGATCTGCTCGGCCATGTGGTCGAACTCGCGGCTGAGATCGGCGAGTTCGTCGCCACGATTGGCAGCGCTGCCGCCGACGCGAGCACCGAGATGTCCTGCAGCAAGGCGATGAGTGGCAGCGCGAATATGGCGAATGGGGGCAGTGATGTGGCGAGCGAGCCAAAAACAGACGAGCCCCGCAATTAGGAAAACCACCGCGGCGCGGATGAACTGAGTTTCGAGCGGAGCGCGCAGAGCGTCGGCAGCGGACTCGACAGCGGTGCTCATGACCAGCACGTAGCGGCTGCCGGTGGAACCGACGGTTCTGCGGGCGACGAATTTTGTGCCGTGAATGATGACGATTTTAGTGTCGTCGGTTTGCAGCGCGGTTTGGGCGAGCGCTTCGGCTTCTGGAGGCGCGGGCTGGGAGAGGATTTCCTTAGCTTCGTCGTCGAAGAGGTAGGCCTGGGCGTGAAGCGTGGTGTCGAGCGAGGCGAGAAAATCCGAGAGGGCGCCCATACCGTGATCGTCCAGGACGTCGGCAGCGCGCGCGGCGATGATCGGGGTGATGGTGCGATCGGATTGCGCGGCGCGCCTGGCGGTGAACTGCGACTGAGTGGTGACGACGGAAAGAATCAGGGTGCCGCTGACGAGGACCATCGCGAGCCAAAACCACAGAAAAATCTTCAGGAACAAAGTACGCAAATGCGGTTCACCCGTTAATACGAATTCCCCGGCAAGGCATAAATATAACCGATATTGCGAATGGAGCGGATGCGTTCGGAGCCATCCGGCGACGGGCCCAATTTCTTGCGGAGATTGCTGATGTGCACGTCGAGCTTGCGATCGGAGTGGAGGAACTGGTTGCCGAGGACGCGCTTGCCGAGTTCATCGCGGGGAATCACCTGGCCGGGCAGCTTGGAGAAAGCGGCCATGAGTTCAAATTCGACGGAGGTGAGCGGGACGGCGCGGCCGTTGTGGCGCACGAGGCGGGCGCGAGTATCCACTTCGAGATCGCCGAGAATGGTGAGGTCCGGAGAAGGCGCAGCCGCGGGATTCGTCGGTGCGGAAGAGGTGCGGCGCAAGACGGCGTGGATGCGCGCGGCGAGTTCACGGGGATTGAAGGGCTTGGAGAGGTAGTCATCGGCGCCGATTTCGAGGCCGACGATGCGGTCCACGTCGTCGCCGTGGGCGGTGAGCATCACGACGGGAACCGTAGAGGTGGCGCGGATCTTACGGAGAACCTCGAAGCCGCGCATGCCGGGGAGCATCACGTCGAGGACGATCAGGGAATAGGCACCGGAGAGAGCGCGGCCGAGGCCCACCGTGCCGTCATGGACGGCTTCGGCGCGCAGGCCTTGAGAAACCAGATATTCCGAGACGAGTTCGCACAGCTCAACGTCGTCATCCACGATCAGAATGCTGGCGTCGAGCGCTGGAGCTGCATTTTCCAACGGCATGGGAAGCGTCATAGAGCCTGTCACCACGGCGGGAAGCGGTACCGGGGTGAGGGAGCCCGGGTGACAATTCTAGACGATTTTGGTGGGGGCGCAACCGGAAGTGCGGATATGCCGCACGGGCGGGAGGGAGGAGCGTAGTGGGGAGGAGTGTGAGGGTGCAAAGCACCGGCGCGCCAAACGATTAACAGGGTAGATCTTGGCGGAGAGAATGCGGCAGCGAACGCTGCGCGATTGCGCGCGCCGAGCGATCGCGGTGGGGACTTATGCTGCGTTGCAAGATTCGGAAGTAGCTCGTGCGGTCGGCGGTGGCGGGGCGTCCTGCTGGCCGCGACGGATTGGTGGATTTTACATGCGGAGGAAAGCGGTTTCATGGAGACGAGCGAGGGGCAGTGGGGTTAGGGCATGAAGAGGGGCGCCGCGACGGACCGCGGTACTGATGCGAAGATGGAGTTGTTTTATCGCTTGTACGACATCGTACAAATAAGTAGAATTGTACGAAAGCGTACAAGGCGGACATAATGAAGCAGGATCGGTATGCAGTGTTGATCGCGGATGTGGTGGGATCGAGGGCGCGGCGTGATTTGCGAGCGGTACTGGGGCAGCGGCTGCAGATGGCGTCGCGGGCGCATTTGCGCGGGAAATATATCCGGCTGCCGTACGCGATCACGGCAGGCGATGAGTTTCAAACAATCGTGCGATCGTGTGCGCGGCTGCCGGAACTGATTTTCGATTTGCGCGAGCGGATGTGGCCATTGCGACTGCGGATGGGGATCGGTATCGGGAGAGTGCCGGGGAGATTGCGCGGGCCCGTCAACCGGCTGGGGGGCGAGGCATTTCAGTTCGCACGCGCGGCGCTGGAGGGAGTGAAGAGAGGCGCAGGAAATAAAGTCAAGGTATTGACGGGATTTAGAACGAAGGATGCAGTGTTCGATTCCACGGCGAATTTGATTTATGCTTTGCAGGATACACTGCTGCTGAAGATTACAGAGAAGCAGTGGGAAACGATCGCCGAGTTCAGAAGGAAACGCCGGCTGCAGGCGACCGCGAAAGCGATGCGGTTGGACATGTCAACGGTGTCACGGAATTTGAAGAGGGGATATTTCTGGCAAGTGGAACAGACGATGAAGGGGATGAAGATATTGATGGAGGAGCGCTGGGGGTAGTTTGTACGAAAACGTACAAGTTAAAGAAGATGTACTAAAACGTGCAAGTGACAGGATGAGATGGAAATTCTGACGAGAACGGTTTTGACGCTTTTGCTGGGGCATTTGCTGACGGATTTTGTGTTTCCGACAAATGCGCAGCTGCAGCAGAAGAAGAGCGGACGCGCAGCAGGTTATGTGAAGCATGGGGCGATTTATTTTGTGTGCGCGGCGGTGTTGACGGGATTGTTTGTGCCGGTGATTGCGTATTCGTGGCGATTTGTGGCGCTGGCGCTGGGATTGACGCTGCTGCACCTGGCGATCGAAGAGAGCAAGATACGGTTAGCGCGGCGCACTCCGCTAGCGGAAGGAACTGCCGCGTTCGCAGTGGATCAGGTAATGCATTTTTTGACGATCGTGGTGGCAGCGTGCTGGATGGCGCGCGTCGAGCCCGCCGGGATTCTGCTGCATGGTTTGATTCGGTTGCAGACGCCGAGCAACCGCGTGCTGTTGGCATTGGTGGTTTATGTGGCAGTGATTTTTGGCGGGGGATACCTGATCCGGCTCATGACCAGACCGCTGCTGAAGCATCTGCAAACGGGGGAGTCGCGGGCAGAATTGAGCAACGCGGGGATGTATATTGGGTGGCTCGAGCGGTTCTTGGTGATGACGGCTTTGTTTCTGCATTCGCCTGCGACTGCGGGATTGATTCTGGCGGCCAAGTCAATTGCGCGGTATCCGGAATTCAAGCGCGAGCAGTTCGCGGAATATTTCCTGATCGGAACGCTTTTGAGCATTTCGGCGGCGACGCTTGGGGGAGTGATCCTGCTGAAAGCGTTTTACGGGAGTTCGGCGCTGCCGCAGTAGCGGCCCCGTCGAAAAAGGCCATGCGGTTTGCGGCCAAATGGGGCCGGGAATGCGGAAATTTGCCGCCGCGATTGCGGGTGTGACACTGGATGCGATTGATGTAAGATGATTCCCGCTTTACGGGGTGCGGGGCTCGCGAAATACGCTATCGACGTGCAACCGAATCTTGCGCGCTTACCTCTAAGCATTGGAACTTTTTCTATCTGAACGGGAATACTGGAATCGACGTGTGTGTCCGAGAACGACGTGCCGGAAGACCGGGCCGAGGAAAATGACCAGACAGAAAAGCGGGAATCGGATATGGAGCATTCTGCGGCGGACCGACGGAACACAGACAGAAGGACGGATGGCGCGCCAGGCTATTTTGCATACAACTGAGGCAGGAAGGGAAGGTCGTTCGATGCGGAGGCGGATTTGCGGACTATTGCTGCTGCCCGTGGCGATGGCGGGCCTACTGAGCATTTCGTCTTGTGGCGGCACCGCCGTGGGTACTGTGACAGCGGTAACGATTTCGCCGACCGCGGCGACAGTACAAATTAACGAAACGGCGGAATTCACGGCGCAAGTGGCGGTAACGAGTTCTTCAACCTCTACTACGACGACGATCGTGACGTGGTATGTGAACGGGGTGGCGGGCGGGAATTCGACCACCGGAACGATCGGGACTTCGACCCTCGATGCGCTGGTGGGGGTTTATACGGCGCCTGCGGTCGTGCCGAATATCAACAGCGGGCAGGTGAACATTACGGCGACGACTCCGCAGGTTCCCGGTTCGACCACCAACACCAACTTGATCACGTCGAATACTGCGATTGCGACCGTTGGCATCGGGTCGGGGCTATCCGTGACTCCGCCGACCGCGACGGTGCCAGCGGGCGGTCCTCAGCAATTTTCAGCGATTTTGAATAACGTGACCACCACACAGGGGATCACCTGGTCGGTGTCCTCGAGCGAGGGTGGAAACATCGGCTCGATCAGTCCCACGGGAATATACACGGCACCGCCGTCGCCGCCGCCGGGTAACACGGTCACGATCACTGCTCAATTCGGAACAACAACCGCGACGGCTACCGCGTCAATTTCGTATTCGCAGGCTTCTTTGACCGGGCCGTTTGCGTTTTCATATTCCGGTAACGACAGCGGGGGTTTTGTAGCGGTAGCGGGAAGTTTTAATGCGGATGGGCAGGGGAACATAAGCGGCGTGGAAGACAGCAACCGCTTTTCGGTGGGCGTGGCGACGCAGGTGCCGTTCATCGGAACATACGTGATGGGTGCGGATGGCCGCGCCACGGTGAAGGTCAATCTGGGATCGGGCTCGGGAGCGGGGCAAGGAACCGTGCAGACCTGGCAGTTAGCGATGGCGAATTTCCAGCATGGCGTGCTGACGCGCTTTGACGCAGGAAACACGGGAAGCGGCACCGTGGATCAGCAGAATCTGAACGGACTGACGACTGCGCTGACGGCGCTTAGCGGGCCGTATGTGTTCAGTGTGGCTGGGGCTGATGCTGCGTTTTTTCCGCAGGGCATGGCGGGAAAATTCTCGGCGAATGGCGCGGGGCAAATTACGGGTGGGAGCCCGATTTTGGACGTCAATAATAGCAGCAACCCGGCGGGCAGGGTCGCGACCGAAGACCGGAGCCTGGCGGGAACATACACGATGGACACGACTTTTCCGGGGAGGGGGCGGGGCACGCTGACGCTATCGAGCACTTCGACGGGTTCGATTCAGTTTGCGTTTTACATCGTGGATACGACGGCTTCCGAACAGAGCACGCAGTTACATTTGGTGGAAATCGATACGGCCAGCTATCTGGGTGGTGATGCGTATGCTGCGCCCACGGGAAGCTCGTTCAATGCTGCGAGTCTTCCTAGCGGCAACTATCCATTTACCGTGGGGGGAACGTCGCCCACGGGCGCGTACGCGGCTGGCGGAGTATTCGTCTCAAGTGGCAGTGGCGGCACGAGTGGGGTGATCGACAGCAACAATGCGGGGACGGTGACGTCCGACACTACGCTGGGTACGTGTACCTACACTGTGGATCCGACGAGCGGGCGGATTGACCTGCTCTTGAGTACCGCGAGCGGGACGTGTGCTGCGGGGCCGAGCACGACGACTCAGGAATTCGCGATATATCAATCGGCGCAAGGACCCGCGGTGATGCTGGAGTTGGACGCGACGGCGATTTCGACGGGCTCGGCTTTCGCGCAAACGACAACGATACCGACCGGCTTGACGGGAAGTTTTGCGTTTGGATTGGCGGGGCAGGGAATCTTTCATAACGCGCCGGCAAAGTATCAGCAGAATTTATCGGGGCAGTTGACGCTGAATGGACTCGCGTCCGTCTCGGGAAAGATTGATATCAACAATTTCAGCGCGGTGTTTCCGGGCGATCTGATCTTCGTGACGAATACGACACTCAAGGCGCCGAATACCACCAGCGGACGCGGCACGGCGGTGATACAGGGGATGAACCCGAACGTCACCTACAACGTGGCTTACTACGTCGTGAGCGCGGACACGGTTCTGCTGTTTGATTCGGACACGACCCGCGTGCTGATCGGAACAATCACTTCGCAGTTCTAGCCAAGCTGACTGGAGCAACGGGCCCGTCCGCTTTCCCCGCCGCTTGATCCTTCTATTCTTTCCCTGGTTTTCCGGCGGGGCCGCTGGGGAGCGAGCCGCCCTTTGGTTCGGTGGGTTTGGCGGCCGCGGTCGCGGATCCATTGCCGCCGTTTCCAGCGAGATAGCGCATCGCGGTGGCCGCCAGGCCATCGAGCGCGCCAGCGCCGTTGGAGCCGCTGGTGACGAGGATGTCCGGCACGAATTTCGAGGTACCTTCCGAGAGCGCGGCGATGACGTTGACGAGCGCCGTGGCATTCGACCCAAGCGCCCGCACTTGTGCTTCGTAGCCGCGAGCGCGAGCGAGTCCTACCGCTTCAACTTCGGCGCCGCGCGCGGTCCCCGTCTGGCGAATGAATTCGGCCTCGCCGCGCGCTTCTTCGGTGCGGGCGTTGGCGTTATTTGTCTTGATGTCTACTCCTACTTTGGACTTGGCGAGATCGGCCTGCATTTCGGCGGTGCCCTTGGCGTTTTCCATGGCGATGCGTTCATCTTGGGCGGAGCGTTGCTTGCGATAGGTGTCAATCTCCTGGTTGGCAATTTCGCGCTGCGTTAGGACTTTGACGAGATCTTCCGGCAGGATGACGTCTTGAATGTACACACCGCGCGTTTCGACGCGGTATTGATCGAGCTGTTCTTTAATGTGTTTGAATGCTTCTTCCTGGACTTGCTGGCGCGTTTCGATGAAGCGGACGGCGGGCATGCTTTGAAGTTTGTCGCGGAAATGATTGCCGACCGCAGCTTGTAGGACTTCATTAACGAGGTTGATCATGGTGCCCACCATGGAAATCACGCGCGGAGCATTCGTGTCTGGGACGTGGATTTGGACTTGGAGGTCGATTTTGAACACGAATCCTTCGTTACTTTTCGCGACGATTTGCGAAAGCTGAGAGTCGAGGTTGTGAGCTTGTGAAACGGCATCGGCCCAATTCAGGGTGAGGATGGATGTTGGAACGATTTCCGCCTGATAGCAGCGCGGATTGAGTGGGAATTTTCCTGTTCGCAGCGGCTCCTGCCAGATGCCGCGGTGCCCGGGACGTACGAGCGAGCCGAATTTGAAATCGGTACCGGACATATCCTGCGTTGGAAGCCCCACGTACGCCTTGATGACCGCGACTTGCCCCTGCTGCACGACCAACATTCCAACCATTTCGACGCCGACCAGGAAAGGATTGAGTGCGTAGGCGCCGTAGAGCAGCGGGTCATGCTGCAAGCCGATGCGGCCGCCGTTGTCGACGAACGCCTGAAAGTCCTGATAATTATTGTGCAGATTATTTTTGTTGCCGAGCAGGATTTCGATCACGTCGCCGTCGCTGGCCTTGTCCTTTTCCATCTTGTCGATATCCGCGAAGCCTCCGAGGCGGCTGGCGATGTCACCCGAGGGTAGGGGATCGCCTTCGTAAGTTGTGACGATTCCGACCATGTCTGTGAGAGCGCCGTCTTTGCCGCAAGGTTTGGGTTCGATGCGCAGAAGTTCAAGTTGCTCGGGCCGCAGGCCGAAGGCTTCGGGCGTCAATCTTCCCATTTTTGAGGAGCGCGAGCGGAGTTCGGGAGAAATGGGGAGTCCGTACGCCTGGCTCTTGGTGACGACGAGAAAACCGACGGGATGAATGGGCGCGAGCGTCCCTGGAGAAAATACGGGGCGCTGGACGCCTTTTTGTCCGCCAGCAGTGATGAAGGAGCGCAGGTCGGCAAAATTTCCGAAGGCCTTCTTATAGACGGCCGACTTTGCGCCAATCGGTAAGGACGAGCCCACTTGTGCGATGACGACTCCGATTTCTCCGGCGGGAATCTGGACCCAGGGAAATTTCTGAACTTCATAAAGCAGCCAGGGCATCCAGCGCAGTCCGGGCAGGAGCAGATCGGCTTGATAGCCCGCTTCGCCCTGGAATGCGATGACGTTGTCGCCGGACAGTTTGCGCGAGGAGACACGTTTCAAGACCAGGCCGACTTCGGCCGGTCCGACACGATGAAAGGACAGGAAGACGTAGGCGACGGCGAACACGATGCCTACAGAAATCCAGGTAACAACCGGGACACCAAGTAACATGGGAGTCACTCCTCGAGCGTGCGTGGCCATCCTGCACTTGCGGCTTTGGACTTGTCAAGCGGGTGGCGGCGAGGCGCGGTGGCGCAATGGTTTCCCGCGCAGGAAATCGCGGAAAATCCTGCAAGCTCGGGATGGAAAACGGGTGCTGACAGCCACTACTACAGAGTGGTATATCCTACACTGTGGTATTCGTTGCGTCGCTCTCATTCACGCGACGACTGCAGCAACTGGCAGGAGAGGCGGCCGATGAGGTCTTGCGGGGGTTGCAAGAAGTTCTGCTGCGAGATCCGGCCAGAGGGGATGTGATTCGAGGATTGGGAGGAATACGCACGGCGCGGTCAGCCAATCCGGGTCGTGGAAACGGAACGCGCGGCGTTACCGCTACGTGCATCGGTACCTAGCGCACCGCGATCATATTGACCTGTTGTTTCTGTGCGATAAGGACGAGCAGGAAGATTGGAGCGAGAAGGAGCGGAATGCACTGCGGCGGATGGTTGCGGAAATTGTAGGAGGACACGGTGGCGAAGAAAATCAAAGTCAAACTTTATGCTCAGATGCGGCAATCGTTGCATGATGCTTTGGCGTTTGAGCGCGGGCGAGAGGTGGATTTGCGCGTGACGGAAATTCCGGCGTGGCCGAAGCCGATGAAGCCGAGGGAAATCAGGCAAGTGCGCGCGAATCTGAATGCCAGCCAGGCGATGTTCGCAAGCTTTCTTTGCGTGAGCATCAAGGCGGTGCAGGCGTGGGAACAAGGGGCGCGCAGGCCGCAGAGCACGGCGCTGCGGCTGCTGGATATTGCAAAGAAGAATCCTGCGGTGTTGTTGAAAGCGTAGTTCGGAAGGCAAGTCAAGGACCGGCTGCTGCGGATCGCGGCGGGGAGGGGATTGCGGCGAAGGACGGAACGTGGTAATCTACCCTTGCGTTTGTTGCTTTATGATTCGTTTTTGACGCGCGCGAGGAACGGCTGCCGGGCAAACGTCCGACGGCTTTTTTTTTGTGCGGGGCGATACGAGCGGGGCGACAGGCAGCTTTCAGGGCGGCTAAGCGCCGCCTGCTGAATAATTTAGGAGCAGTTTCCGTGAGCAGAGAGCAAGGTACAGTGAAGTGGTTTAATGCGGCCAAGGGCTATGGATTTATCCAGCGCCAGTCTGGCGAGGATGTCTTCGTGCATTTCTCCGCGATCCAGTCCGAGGGGTACAAGTCCCTCAACGAGGGTCAGGCGGTAGAATTCGAAGTGAAGCAGGGGCCGAAAGGCCTGCAGGCGGAGAACGTGGTCGGCCTGTAAATCTGCGAATTCTTCAGTGCCAAGTTTGAGTTTTAGGCGGCAGCGGCTGTAGCGATCGGTGGCGCGCTGGTTAGGGCAGTTGTTCAGCGCGTGCGATGCTGGCTGGTGCAGGGCCTACGAGGCGGCAATCCCGCGCGGTCGCTGGATGTGTTTCGTTTTTTGCCCAGACGAGGATGGCTGTAGCTAGCGGTGCGGCTGGCGCAGTGGAATGGTTCTGGAAGGGACGGACCCAGCCGCTGTCCTTTCCGGAAGCGGGCGCAGGACAAACTTCTGGTCGTACGTTGCGGCGGGCGGAAGCGCGTCGCGACGGTGTGCATTTTTCGAGTTGTGAAGTCATAATCTACGGAGGCAGCTGTGCAGACACTGGTCGAAGGGCAGTCCATACGTCACGAGCAGTACGGAATGGGAGTGGTGACCGAGTCGAACACCGAGCGCACTACGATTGATTTTGACGATCACGGTGTGAAGAAATTTGTTACTGCAATTTGGTCCGCAGAGCTGGTGGGTGAGCCACCCGCCACGCCGCCTACCAAGCGCCGTGGACGCCGCAAGTCCGTCAAGAAGGCTTAAGACAAACTAAAAACGTTTGAACATCGCTGCCGGGCCGAGTGGCCCGGGGGCGGTGGTGTGTTCGTTCGCATCTTGCGGCCTTGGGGATCGGTGAATTTGCGTGCGGAGAGTCTGTAGGGGCTCTGGGGCGTTTCGAAGCATCAACCCTTCTGGAGAAACGCTGCAGGGCTGTGCTGGGCGATGCTGAGTAGTTGCAGAGCGATGCCGCGAGGACGAAGCTTTCCTTGCTCCCAAGCCCGCACTGCACGAACACTCGCGCCCGCCCAATCGTTTGCCGAAAACCAGTTGGTTTACGCCCCACTTGATGCGGATACCGCGTATCTCGGCGAGTTTGAGCTTCTTCGGTCGCCTAAACCGATCTGCCCGCGACACCGTGGCGCCCTTGGGGTGGTCAACCGCGTCGCGAACGCTTTCTTGCAATTCTGCGAACAGTGCCTCTCTCATAGTCTCTCCCATTGTACCAAGCGAAGGGCAAACTCCGGGCCGGTTGCATGTTCTTAAGGGCTTCTTTTTGGCGCGGGATGCTGGCACACTCGATGAGGGACGAGGCTTGCGGAGTACTGGGCGAATGAAGCTGGGGCGAAAAAGATCGAGGGCATTTGTGGTAGCGGCGGGAATGCTGCTGGCTTGGGGCACGATGGCGCGGACCACCGGCGCGCAGGCTTCCGCGGGCGCTGCCGCTGGTGAGAGCGCGGCGCGGATGATTGAGCACGGGATCACCAACGGCGTATCGGTGGAGCTACCGGTGGCGTGGACTGAATTCAAACCGGGTGACGCGCCTGCGGCGCTGGCTCCTTATTCGCCGCCGTTTCATCTCGGTGGAATTCTGGCGCTGCAAAATGCGCAGGCGAATGCGATCGTGCAATTCGCGACCTCGGATAATCCGCTGCTGGGGCACGACGCCAACTGGCTGGACGGACAGATGCACATGCCCAGCGGCTCGGGAATGAGCATGGTTGACCTCCTGTTCTATTATTTTTTCCCGCCGTCGGAGACTTGCATCAATGAGGCGATGGCGAACAACACGCGAGCGAGCTTCGCTCCGGCGCCGAATAGCGGTTCCAGCGATGCTCCTCCTGTATTGCAGGTGTCCTACGCTTGCCGGCATGACGTAACGCTCGACGGATTTTTCGGTGCGCAGGTGAGCTCCGGGATTACGTTTGTGCAGACGAATGATGGGCCGCGGGCTTATGGGATGACGGCGCAGTTTTATCTGGCGCCTATGGAGCGGGTCACGTCGCCGGGGATGACTTGGTTCGTGTTCTCGGCGCAACGACTGAGCCCGATCACTCCGGGAGCGTCGGCGCATTTTAATTTGCCGACGAATTTGCAGGGAGCGCAGGCGGAGTTCTACTGGGCGATCGGTGCGGTGAATCCGTTTCCCTGGGTCTATGACGGCGGGCGGGCGAATCAGCAATTGGTTCACATGGCGTATGCGGGCGCTGCCTCGGGTGGGAACAAGCGCGCGGAATTTATGGCAATGCTGCAGAAGGTACAGGCGCGCGGTGTGAGTGCGGCGGCCGGGGAATAGCGTGGTTCTCGACGGCGTATAGCGTTGCATCCCCGCAGGAATTTTATGCATCCGTATTGGCAGGAGGGTGAAGGTGTGCTGCCGATTGCGGTTGGGCTTGGGCGATGCTTCGGCCTCCGCCGAGGAATGATACAGCGAGGGTGAGTAAAACGATGCGAACGACGGGGACATTGAATTCGAGGGCCAAAGCAATTTGGACTTTGACGCGAAGCGTCGCCGTTGGCGCGATTTTTTGTAGCGCGTGCGCGACATTCCCGCGCGGTGCTGCGGCGCAGGCCCCTGCCGGGCCGATCCGGCCAGGGGCGGATTCGGGAGATTCGCACGCGGGGCCATCCGGGCCGGCCGTGCAGCCGGAGATGGTTGTTCCGGATAAGAAGCAACTCTTTGTATCGTGGAAGTTCAATGTGGATGAGAGCGACGACGCGCAGGACAAGATGCGTGAGGCGCGCGGAACCAACGCTGACAACCCGGCGAATCCGCGAGGCGGTGGTGGGAACGGGACCGGAATTCACATGGGCGGGATCGGATCGCCTTACCCCGGCGGCGGAGGCGGCAACGGCGGTGGTAGCGGCAATGGCGGCGGCAGTCCCAGAAACGGCGGAAGCAAGAACAGCGACGGCGATTATGACCGCCAGCAACTGCAGGAATTACTGAATCCCGCGGGATCAATCACACTGGCGATGAAGGACACGGCAGAGGCGAAAAATGGCGAGGTCTTGTTAACCGATGATTCGGGGCGGCAACGCGCGTTCTATACCGACGGCCACAAAGTGCAGAAAGCGAAGGACGACAAGTATCAGGAATTCGACGCGCACTGGGAAGACTATCGGCTGGTTGCGGATATCGGCGGAAGTCACGGGCCGCAGATTTCGCGTTCGTTTGAGCCGGCGCCTGGTGGGAAGCAGCTTTATGAGATTGTGCGTCTGGAAAGAACACGCTCGAATGGTCCTGTGGAAATTCGGTTCGTGTATGACCTCGTTGGTGACAGCAACCCTCCTGTAAAGAAACCTTGAAGTGCTAGAATCTCGCTTCCCGGGCGGTGTTGCGTTCGGAAGCGAGAACTCGATCAATTGAATTCGCAATTGAACACGCTGGAATTCACGCTGGTGGTCGCCCTCGGATCCTTTGTGGCGGGGATGCTGGGGTCACTGACGGGTCTGGGCGGAGGCGTGGTGATTGTGCCGCTGCTGACGCTGGTGTTTGGCGTGGACATTCGCTATGCGATTGGCGCTTCGCTGGTTTCGGTGATTGCTACCTCGTCGGGCGCGGCTGCGGCGTATCTTCGAGAAGGGTATTCGAATATGCGCGTGGGGATGTTTTTGGAAATCGCGACAACGGTTGGGGCTGTGTGCGGTGCGTTCCTGGCCGGGTATTTGCATACTTCGATTATTGCGATTGTGTTCGGCGTGGTGCTGCTCTACTCGGCCTACGCTTCGACGCATACGTTGACGGATCCACCGGAGGGGATGGCGCCGGATCGAATCGCGACGATGTTGCGTCTGGACGGTTCTTATCCCACGGCGGATGGTCTGAAGTCCTACCATGTGCGGCGCGTGCCGCTGGGCTTTGGATTGATGTACCTGGCCGGGGTGCTATCGGGATTGCTGGGGATCGGTTCGGGCGCGGTGAAGGTGCTGGCGATGGATCAAGCCATGAAGATTCCGTTCAAGGTATCGACGACGACCAGCAATTTTATGATCGGCGTGACGGCGGCGGCGAGCGCGGGGATTTATCTGCGGCGAGGATATATTGATCCGGGATTGGCGATGCCGGTGATGTTGGGAGTGCTGGCGGGCGCGCTGGTGGGCGCGAAGATTTTGCCGGGAGCGAAAGTGCGAACTTTGCGGATTGTGTTTGGCGTGGTTATCGCGGCACTGGCGATCGAGATGATATTTCAGGGCGTGCGGGGGAAATTGTGATGACGGGTTTGGATCGCGACGCTGCGGTGGGCGGGAAGGTGGACGACAAGAGTGTCGAAATATTTTTGGGGAAACTTCTGCGTTGGGGAGTGCTGCTGGCGGCGCTGGTGGTTTTCGTGGGTGGGGTGTGGTTCTTGGCTAAGTCATACGATATGGAGCAGAACTATCGAACTTTTCGCGGGGAGCCTGCGGATTTGAGAGCGGTGCCGATGATCGTGCGACAAGCGATTGCGCTGCGTCCGCTGGGGCTGATTCAGTTCGGATTGCTGCTGCTGATTGCGACTCCGGTGGCGCGGGTTTTGTTTTCGGTGCTGGGCTTCGCATTGGAACGCGATTGGATGTATGTGATCCTGACGTTGTTAGTTCTGGCGCTGCTTGTTTACACGCTGACGAGCGGAGCCGGGACCTAGGGCGAAAGGCACCCATCGCGAGATTGACGTTCCCGGGAACCGGTTACAACGTAATGGATGCTGGTGTCGCGCGTGGCGCGATTGGAGAGGGTGGAGAGCTTGGCGACGGCTGATTCCGGGGAAGGGGGCTTGGCTGGGCGAGTAGCGTTTAGCTATCCGGCGTTCAGGCTGTATGAAGTGGCGCGACTTTTTACCGTGGTCGCGATGGAAATGATTTCGGTGGCCGTGGGTTGGCAGATTTACGCAATCACCCACAGTAAATTCGATTTGGGCTACGTAGGGCTGGCGCAATTCCTGCCGGGCATTCTGCTATTTTTGGTTTCCGGTCACGTCGCGGATCGTTTCAACCGCAAGAAACTCTTGATGCTCTGTTACACCGCGTTTGGCGTGTGTGCGGCGCTCTTTCTGCTGGTATCGCGGCGCCCGACGCATTCGATCGCGCCAATTTATGCTGTCCTCGTGCTACTGGGAGTGGTGCGTTCGCTGAACGGCCCGGTGAGCCGGGCGTTGCTGCCGCAGTTGGTTTCTGAAGAGCACTTTCAGAATGCCGTGGCGTGGCACTCGACCATTTTTCAGGCGGGCACAATTATGGGGCCGTCGGTGGGCGGGCTGATCTATGCATTATTCCGCGGGCCCACGGCGGTGTACGTGGCGGCCCTCGCCTGCTATATCACCGCAGTCGCATGCACCATTGGCATCCATTTTCAGCCGAAAGCGCGGGACCGCGAACCAGTCAGTCTGAAAACGGTTCTGGCCGGACTCGCCTACATATGGAAACAGAAAGTGGTGCTGGGTTCGATCTCGCTGGATCTATTTGCGGTGCTGTTGGGAGGCGCGGTCGCGCTGCTGCCTGCGTATGCACAGGACATCTTGCATACCGGCCCGTGGGGACTCGGGCTGCTGCGGAGTGCGCCGGCTGTGGGCGCGGGCGCGATGGCCATTCTGTTGGCATACCGGCCGTTGCGGCGGCGCGTGGGAAGGACGATGTTATGGTGCGTGGCGGCGTTTGGGATTTTCACGATCGTGTTCGGGATTTCACGGAGCTTGACGGTGTCGTTGGCGGCGCTGGCGCTGACCGGCGCGGCGGACATGGTGAGCGTGGTGATTCGCGTGACGCTGGTGCAGCTCGCGACGCCTGATCAGATGCGCGGACGTGTGAATGCGGTGGACATGATTTTCATCGGAGCTTCGAACGAGCTGGGGCAATTCGAATCTGGGATCACGGCTGGTTGGTTCGGAACCGTGCCGGCGGTAATTCTGGGAGGGATTGGGACGCTGGTGGTGACGGCGCTTTGGGCTTGGTTGTTTCCGGCATTGCGCAGAGCGGATAATTTTACGGCTGACGCGGGGCCTGATCCGGCGGGTTAGTGGTTGCGGGGCGGCGCGAATGACGCGATTCAGAGCGCCATCGTTTTTTGCCACCACACCGATGGCGCACTGAAGTGCGCGGCCGCGAAGACTCCGCCAAAGGCCAAGTCAACGGCGCCCCGCTGAAGCGGGAGCTACAAGTTCAGGAACGACAGCAGAGCAACGGTTAGGGCTCGACCAGGTGATTGCGGATGGCGAAGCGCATTAGCTCGCTGAAGCTGGAGAAGTTCATTTTCTTCATGATGTGATTGCGGTGGCTTTCGACCGTGCGCGTGGAGATACCCACGGCAGCCGCGACTTCCTTGCTGATTTTTCCGGTGGCGAGCAATTGGACGATTTCGATTTCGCGTGCGGTGAGGGGGCAGCCGGGTAGGGGATGATCGGTGCTGGGCTCACCCTCACGTTGCTCGTTGACGAAACTTTCGACCATGGTCATGGCCAGGCGTCCGGTGAAGAAGGGCTTGTGCTGCTGGACGTGGCGGACGGCGGCGACCAGCTCGGAGTCAGCGTCTGACTTGAGAACATAGCCGCGCGCGCCGCTGCGCAGGACTTCGCGGGCGACATCCTCCGAGAAGTGCATGGTCAGAATTAATACGTCGGTTTCTGGCGATTCCTCGTGAATGGCGCGGGCGGCTTCTAGTCCATTCATTTCTGGCATGGTGAGATCGAGGAGAACCAGATTGGGTTTTGCTTTCTTGACATACTCGACCGCCTCGAGCCCGGTGGCGGCTTCACAACAGACTTCAATTCCCGGCTGTGATTCCAGCAAGGCGCGAACGCCGCGGCGCACGACGGCATGGTCGTCGGCGACGAGGATACGATATGGTCTGAGGGCCGGCGCTTCTTTAGTCATGGTGTTCTCCTTGAGTGCGAGCTGTGGAAATCAGAAACTTTCTGCGCAGATTAATTGGTGCGCGCGCAGCTGCGGCGTGAGCAGAATGTGCAACGCGGCTTGAGCGAAATGGTTGAGCGAATGTCACTCAGTCTTCTCTTCGACGACCAACGGCAGAACTACGTGAATGGTCGTACCTTCCCCGGGAGAACTGCGGATGCGGAACTCGCCCTGCAGTTGGCTGACGCGCTCGCGCATACCGGCAATGCCAATGCCGAGAAGAGAATTTCTACGATCGCTGTGCAAAGGCGCGGCCATTCCGATACCGTCGTCGCGGACTGTCAAGCTGACGTGCGATGAGGAGCGTTCAATGGAGATCTCGACCGAGCGCGCTTTGGAGTGGCGGTGGACGTTGGCGAGTGATTCTTGCGCGACGCAAAACAGGGTGAGTTCCGCTTCTTTGGGAAGACGTCGGAAATTGTCAGGGATGGTGAAATTCACGGCGACTCCGCTGCGTTCTGCGAAGAGCCGGACGTAGGATCCCAGGCCGGCGGTGAGGCCGGCCTCGTCCATCAAGGGCGGGTGCAGGATCGAGGAAATCGTGCGCACCTCACGGATGGCGTCGCTGGTGAGCGCCCGGCTGGACTTGGCGAGTTCGCGCGCGCGTGTTTCCTGCTGTGGAAGTAAATCCTCAATCTGTTTGAGCGTCATTTTCAACGCGGTCAAGGTTTGCGAAGCAGTTTCGTGCAATTCGCGAGCCAAGCGACGTTGTTCCTCACTGCGCAGAGTCAATAGCTGGCGAGAAAGGCGCCGCAGATCGTCTTCGACGCGTTTCTGTTCGGTGATGTCATGATTGAAGCCCACGAAACGTGTAACCTGGCCCGAAGCATCCGCAACAGGAATGGCCCGAGTGTGCAGGGCGCGGATGCGGCCGTCGGGCATAATGTAACGGGAAAAATGCTCGAGCGGAGTGTTCGAAGCGACGGCATTTTGAAGGGCTTGCTGTGCGGCGTGGAGATCTTCCAAGCGGACCATAGACCATATGCCATCGATCGGAAGTGGGCCGACGACGGGCGACAAACCGAGCATGCGGAAACATTCCGCGGAGCAGGTAACGGTGGCACCGATGGTGTCCATTTCCCAGCTGCCCAGTTTGGCGATCTCTTCGGCCTGCGCGAGGAGCGATTCGCTCCTGCGCAAGCGGTCCTCGGCTAGTTTCTGCTCGGTGATGTCCTGAGACATGCCGGCGATGCGGACGACGTCTCCGGACTCATTCGTAATGGGAACAGCGCGGGAGTGAAAAATGCGGACTTGCCCATCCGGCAGGACAAAGCGGACTTCGTTTTCGAATGAACGAGCGAACTGAATCAGGTCTGCGACTTCTTGTGTTACGCGCGCGCGATCCTCGGGGTGAAACAAGGCGCAGGCGCGAGACAGCGGTACGGGCTGTTTGTCCTGCGGAAGTCCGAGCATACGGTACATCTGAGCGGACCAGGTGAAGCTTTGCTGCGCGACGTCAAACTGCCAGCTGCCGAGGCTGGCGAGTTGTTCGGCTTGCGCCAGAAGCGATTCGCGCTGGCGGTCCTGCGCTTCGGCGCGGCGCATTTCGGTAACGTCCTGGACCACGGCGAGGAGTCGCGCGGTTTTTCCGGTTTCGTCAGGCAGAGCGATGCCGCGGATAAATATAATGCGCTGGCGACCGTCCGGAAGATTGTAGCGTCCCTCGGATTCGAACGGCGAGCAATGCTGGACTGCGGCGTTAATGATGCCGCGGATTCGGGCACGGTCTTCGGCATGAATCATGCCGAACATGGTTTCTTCGCTCGGGACGCCGTCGTTGGGATCGAATCCGTAAATGCGGAAGAGTTCGGTGGACCAGACGCGCTGAGAGGTAGCGACATTGTATTCCCAGCAGCCGGTGCCGGTGACCTGCTCGGCATGCATGAGCAGTGCCTCTCGTTGGCGGAGGGCGTCCTCGGCAAGGTGACGTTTGGTGATGTCGCGCACGAGGAGGCAAACGGAATGCGACTTCTCGGCACCACGCCCGACCGCAGAAACGCGGGCTTGAAACCAGCGGCGGCCGGCAGGGAAGTCGACGGGGAATTCGATATCTTCGCAAACGCCTTGCTTGATGACTCTGCGGAATAACTTGGAGAAGGGATGGAAGATTTCGTCGCCCAGAACTTCGAGAGCGCGGCGACCGAGAAATTCGGCGCGGCGCTCGCGGAGGAGGGCTTCGTTGGAAGTCCAGATGCTTACGAACTTGCCGTCTGCGTCCAATTCAAAGAGGAATTCATTAAAGGTTTTAACGAGAGCTACGAAGGGGTGAAGAGGGTCGCCGCGCGCGCTACGGAGTTCCCTTTGTGGGAGAGCAAGAACCGAATTGGAGAAATTGCCTTCGGCGCGAGGTTCGGGTAGGGATTTGGTGTTTGGCGTCCTCGAGCTAACGGGACGTTGCGAGCGCCGCTTCGAAGTTTTCGAGCGATGTCGGTCCATTTTGCTCACGGCCAAGCACCCCGAACGAATCGGAATTCGAGGCTGAAAAAAGCCGCTCAATTGCCGTGCAAATTGCCCACGCCCAGGACGGGGACGTGCAAAACCTAAGTAGAAAGTAAAAGTTACTCCTGTGGTATTAGCGTGTCAAGAATAAAACGCTGATTTTGCGGCGTTTAGATTTTTGGGGATCAGTAAGGTCCGTAACGCAAAAGCAGTAATGTTCCGAATTGTCAGCGATGCGACGGCGGGAGTACATTTTCTGGCCTAGCTGGAAGGGGTAGTGGCAGTTAACGTTCTGCGGCGCATCTCCCGATAATGTAAATGGGATTTCGCGGAACTGGTTACTCGCCTCGCTAGGGTCGCACGCGGCAGCCGTCACACCGCGCCCTGAAAAGCTCCGCGCGCGACTCGAGCGGGGTGGGGAACGGTTACGGGTTCGTTTGGGAACGCTGATTTTGTAGGGCTGCAATAGCACCAAGCTTGGGGTGTTGTACCGTTCGAAGCCACCTGCGGTGGGTGGCAGGCGAACGTAGTGGTGGGCGTAAGCGCGGATGCGGTGAGTCCGAGTTGGCAGATTTCAGGTCCAGACCGCAAGATCCCCTTCCCGAAAGGGGTCAATATGCCCGCTGCTGCCGTGCGCATTCTGGTTGTCGGAAACTCCATCGTAAGTACTGAATCCACACTGAAGGGACTCGCACGCTCCGGCTGGGAATCACACGCGGTGAAGACCGTGCGTGAGGCCGACGCAGTTCTGCGCACAATCCGGTTCCAATTGACGCTGGCAACCGAAAAACTTCCCGACGGGACAGGGTACGAACTGTCGACGTTGATTGCGCAGCAATCGGGTAATTTGTTCATCTCGGTTCCGCTGTCAGAGACTTGCCTGTGGCTTCCCGCAGTAGAGAATGGCGTCCGGTCGCTGGGCCAACGCTGGCTGAATCCATTGACGCTGGCGACAGAGGCGGAGTTGATCTTGCGAGCAATTGACACGGCGGTCGTACGGCACGAGAACTATCGTAAGGACCGCGCGGTTGCGGCTGGGGAAGACCTTAGCAACCCAGCTCTGCCAGCGAGGGCGCCAGCGGACCTCACCGGGGCGCAGAGATTCGGGCGGGAGGCTGGCGGGAAGAACGAAGCGGGACAGGATGCGATGGCAAGGCGAACGATTGCCTCGCGGCGACGAGCGACGTTGCCCCCTGGAGCCAGTGCAGAAGACGCTGCGCGTTTCGTGGCTGAAGACGCGCTTCCCGACTTGGGAGCGCTCGCCAAACGCTGGCGTGGAGTTTACGGACTAGCGCGATGAGACACCCTGTGAAAATGAGGGAGGCAGTGCGGCGAACACCGCATCAAGATAGTGGGGATGCCCTGCGTCAACAAATCCCGCTGAGCGATATGTCCGATTGCCTGCTTGCGGTGTACGACGAAGTGTCGCGACGCGCGTTTCAACGATGTAGTGTGCGAGGAACGCAAGAGGGAAGCTTCCGGGAAGACTGGAAAGCGGCCGAGGACGATTTGTTTGCAAGAATTCCGGTGGACTTCGAAGAGTCGGCTGGAAATTTGTACGCACTCGCGAGTCTGCCGGGATGCGCGGGAAGGCAGATTACGGTCGCGGTAGATGAATGCTGGCTGCTGATCTGTGGTGACGCGGGTCAAAACGGGAAAGCACACGTCGCAAACGACTTTGGAGAATGCGCGCCACAGGAACGGCGCGCGGGTTCGGGCGGCAACGACGATGATGTAGGGTCGGAGTCCGTCACCTCAGACGAAGCCTATGCAGCGCGAAATGGCGACTTGCAGACTGAAAGTTCAGCGACGCAGATCGGCGAGCGAAATCCCGAATACGGAGTGGCGAGTTTGCCTGAGCCGCGGCCACTCTGCGTGGTGGCGCTGCGGGCGAAGGTAGATCCGGGGCGCAGTGTCGCGGTGCTTTCCAACGGGTTACTGGCGATCCGCATGGGCAAGGCCGGGCTAGAAACAACGGTTCCGCACGTCGCGTGATGCTACTTCTCGCGCGTGCTGGCTGCCCGGCCTAGATCTCGCTAATCCGCATTCACTCTTTTCTGCGCAACCATGCCCATAAGACAGAACCGGCCATTACCGAAACCGCGGCGGCAGATTGCGCGTTAGACATCCCCAGGAACGAGCGCGGATTGATGCGGATGAACTCGACCAGAAATCGAGCAGCACCACTTAGGACAAGATAGGCCGCGAAAACCTCGCCCGGCGCTCTGCCGGAGGCGGCGAATGCGTCTGAATCGGTAAGCAACTGTTGGGAAGCGCGTTCTTTGGCGAGCGCAGTGCGATGACCGGGCGCGCCCATGTTCCATAGCCACCAAGCTATGGCGCACGCGGCGATCAATTCATAGATGGGAGTGGGGTGAACGCGTTCGACGGTGGGGACCAACCCGTTCGGAAAACTCATGCCCCAAGGCAGGGACGTTGGGATGCCATAGTCCCCGTCGCCGGAAAGAAGGCACCCGATGCGGCCGATGCCGTACCCGAGCGCGGCGGCGGGAGAGCCCGCATCGAAAATCGTGAGCGGGGAGACAGGATGACCGGCGGCTGCACTGTGCTTGACGATGCGCCAAGCTACGAACGCAAAGGCGGCGAAGCCCGCTAGCAGCCCGCCGAACCACGCGAATCCGTACGGGCTGAACAATAAATGGACTGGGTCCGCGAAGAATTCCGCGGGCGATTCGAGCAGATGGTACAACTTGGCGCCGACGAACCCGGCCAGGCACGGAAAAGAGATCAGGGCTTCGGCCTCGCCGGAATTTTTGGCCGCGATTCCGCGGCGGGCGAGGTCGGCGCGCAGCACGAAGTATGCGCTCAGCATGGCGCAGGCGACCATCAATCCGAAGGTGGGAATGGAGAAGGAGCCGATGTGGAGGAAAGGAATCACGCGAAACAGTATAACGTCATTGTGCGCGGGGACGGGCGAGGCGCGGAAGGCTTTCCGCCTGACTGGTTTGGCACCTCGAGGAAACCAAAAGGAGCGGGCAAGCGTCCAATCATGTAGAATGCGGTGGAAGAGCGATAGAAGTAGAACCACCCTTCAGTCGCCCAGTCGGGTGGAGGGATATAAAATGACCACGACCTCTCAGCGGTTTCCAGCTTCCCAGGAAGAGTTCACCTTGATTGCTACCTTGCGCGGATCGCCAATTCTCAAGTTTGCTGCGGCTTTGGCATTCATCGGCGCGTTGGCGCTGGCGCCTATTCCCGCGTTCGCGCAACATGGCGGCGGTGGCGGAGGTGGCGGTGGCTCGCATGGGGGAGGAGGCGGTGGCGGCGGGTCACACGGAAGCTTTGGTGGCGGAGGAAGCGCTTCGGCGCCTTCTGGAGGCGGCGAGTCTCACGCGAGTGGTGGGAGCGCCGGAAGCAGCAATACTGCCCGCAGTGGTAGCAGTGGACATTGGTGGAATCCATTTCACAGTGGTTCTGCGACCGCGATGCCTGCCAAGGGCGCGAATGGAGTGCCTGCAGGAAATATCAAGTCGGAGTCGAGCGCGACTTCCGAACGCTTTGCGGCAGGGAACAATACTTGGCAGGAACCGCCGACCGCATCGGCGCGCGCGGCGGCTCGTGTAAATTACTACGGTCCTGCGAACGTGAACGGATCGCGGCCGTTCGTGCCACTTACTGCTACGACTCGTGCGCCTATTACTTCAGCTCATGGAGTAGCTGCGGTTGCTGCGGCTGAGCATCCCTTTCAGCCGGTGCGTCCGGGTTATCCCTACTATCCCTATTACCCGTATTTCGGTTACTACCCCTACTACGGGGGGCTTGGTTTTGGATGGGGTGGCTTCGGGCCGTGCGATCCGTTCTGGGGATGCAATGGCTATGGATTTGGTTACGGTTTCGGCGGCGGCTTTGGGTATTTCGGCGGACTTGGGTCTTACGGCGGCAATCCCAGCGGTTACGGTTCGGGCTGGACGAATGAGTCATCCGAAGGATCCGGGAATGTGACGTCTCCGGATAACCCGAGTTCTTATTTGTATGCCGCGCCTGGTACGGGCGGCGCGCAGGCGGAGGACTCGGCGAACGCGGTGCCGCCGGCGGCTGCTGATTCGGCCCCGCCGCAAACGTATGTTTTGCTTTATCTGAAGGACGGCTCGAGTTTTGCGGTGAGCGATTACTGGATGGCGAATGGGAAGCTGCACTACGTGACCTCGTATGGCGGTGAAAATGCGGTTGATGAAGGCCAGATCGATCTGCAACGTACTGTAAACGAGAATGCCGCGCGAGGCGTGGACTTTAGTTTGCGCCCGGAGCGACTGCCGAATAGCGAAGCGCCTGCGCAGAATCCCGAACCGCAGAAGCCATAATAGTCAAACGGTGCAATCGCTAAGTTCCTCCGGCGGAGAAGTTCCTTCTGAGAACTTCTCCTCCGGCTTCTGCTTTTACTCCACAGCAAGTCCGATACGGTGTGAATGCCTTGGATTATTTTTGTGTATACAGAACGACTTGGCAAGAATATCCATTGAGCGTATAAGCCTGCTCGTTAACCTCGAAAAGTGCAGAGCGCAGCAAGCGAATCGAATGCGGTTTCAAGTACCAGGCGATTCGTATCCCTCCTTTCTCTGCTGACTTACGCACTGCTGGTGGTGTGTCTCGAGATACGCGACGGCGTGATGCTGCGCGCTATCGCGCGCTAAAAGCTGAAGACAGTCTTCTGGTCCCATTTGTCTTGATTTGTAATTCAACGGATGACGCACGAGCTGTACGGACAATGAATCCCACCGACCCTTCTGAAGACGTCCGACGATGCCGAACTATAATAGGCAAGTCCCTCCGTACTCGATTTTCCCCGGGGATGCTGCTCCAGCTTTCAATAATGAAGCCCCAGCCGCCGGGCAGGCGAGGCAGCAGTTCGCGCTGCCTAACTGTGCCGGTTTTCCCGAGAATGGGCGCACGATTCGTTGACAGATCAGTTTCGCGACCGCTCCAACTTCGGTGAACGTTCAGCTGCAGACCGCGATCAATGACGTGGACGCGCAATACGCCGTGCCGACGGGTGCCGCAAACATGAGTTCCACGCTGACTGCGGGAGACAATTTGGTGGCTACCGGTGTTCGCGCGAACTTCGTGCGCGCGAAGGTCATCGCGATTTCCGAAGGCACGGGCGTGACGGTGCAGATTCTCGGCTAGGGTTGCGGGGCCCAGTGATGCGATCGGCGTCGGGCGGGAATTTTCCGCGCCAGGCTTCCCGCGTGCAGACCCGCGATGATAACGTGAAGGGTATGCGTGGCTCGCTCCAGCAAGGTAATTTCGCGGCCGACAGGGAGAAGTGTCGTTGAGGGATCGTCGGGCGTATGGAGCCATTCTCGTCGTCGTATTGCTGCTAGCGGCGCAAGTGACCGCCGTTGGTGCAGCAGTTGCCAGCGCCGGCGTGAGGTGTGGTGCAGCGCCAAGCGGCAGAATCTGGCAGCAGCAAGCAACGACCGGACAATCAAACGCTGCGCCGCAATCGTCCGGGACACAATCGGTGGCGAATCCGACGCCGAGCGGATCGGCGATGCACAGCATTACCGTCCATTTCGATTATGACTTCACGAAGACGCCCGCGTGCTCGACGAAACTAACGACCGCGTGCGTGCAGGCATTTGATGTCTACGATATTTCGGGCGACAAACCGTATCTCCTGTTTTCCATTCCTGCGCCGCAGAACGCGCAAGGCGTGATGAAGGGGATTACGGCCACCAGTCCGCGGATGTTGTTCGCGATTGGAAAGCATCGCATCGGGGTTTCGGCACAGATGCCCAATGGCGAGAAATCGCCGCCGCGTGATTGCAAGGTGATCATAGAAATCAAGGCGGATAATCCGCCGAGCCCACCCGCCTCTCACTGAGAATCACGCTCTCACCGCTGCCAGTTATGGCAGGCATCCCCGCGTCGATAGTTCCAGACGATCCCATGGCAGTGTGCGTTGGATTCGTGCGCTCGCGATCATCCACGAGTGCCTGGACGCGGTGCGCACGGCGGGTAGTGCGCTGTTCAATCGGGATTTCCTGCGGAAACAGCAAGCGGCAGCAGTAACTACACCGGTGCAACCTCAGATAAATACCGGCAGGCGTAGGTGACGGAAATGCTGCTTAGGCTATAAGGCGCGTTCGACGGAGCCGCTGGAGTAGCGCGAGGCGCCGTAGGCGCTTCTGGCGCTTGGCGGCGGAGCTACCAGGCGCACGACATGCAGCAGACGTTCCGGTTTGAAGGGCTTCGCCATGCAGACGACGGCGCCGAGCTGGTGGCTGGCGGAGTAATCGGCGGGCTGCGCTGATTTGGTCAGCAGGATTACCGGTACGCGTTGCAAGCGGTCGTTGCGCTTGATGATCAGGCAGAGGTCGTGGCCGCTCATGTCCGTTCCTTCCACTTCAGCAAGGAATACGGCCGGCACTGTGTTGCGCAGGATGTCCAAGGCTTGTTTCGCCGTGGGAACGATGATGACCGTGTAGCCGTCATTCGAAAGAATGCTGCGCATGATTTCGGCGGTCTTGGGGTCGGACTCGACGGCGAGCACGACCGATTGTTGTTTGGTGTGCGTAGCGGCGGGATTCGCTGAGACGCCGGCTACGGAGGGATCCACTTTGGCGGCGTCGTTCGCGGCGGAATCGGACTTCGCGTTGATGAATTGCAACGCTACGGCGTAGCGGCCGTCCTGTTCGGCGACGCGCACCACTTCAGCAGTCTGCGCGGAATTCAGCGCTGCTGCGGCTGTGGAATACGGGAACGTCACGTCGAGTCGCTGACCTTTCCGATAGCCGGCGCGCGCAGCGGTGACGAGCAGTCCGTCACGCGATACGTCTACGCTCTTGCAGATTTCTTCGAAGGGCTCAGGAGTATTCACTCCGCGGAGGTGAACCTGCGCGGTGATCTTCGCGCGCTTCCGGCGGCGGCGTTCGATGCCCACTGGCGAGTTGGAGGATCCAGATTTGACGTTGGCTTCTGCGGAGGCGCTCGGCGGCGTGCTCATCGGTGTTACCTCAGTTATTTGCAGGGTCTGTCGCGTCCTCCTGGACTAACGTACAGCTCCCCCGCTACTTGTAGATGTACAAGAGCGGTGCCGAAGCGGGAATAGTACTGTAGTTTCATTGTGGAAAACTCTTCGGGCATCCACAAGTCGGTTTTGGTAACTGCTCTAGATACAGAGCGATAGCATGGGCAGGGCGTGGGTAGTTCAGGTGCACTTTGGCACAAGCTCGGCACGAATGGAGGCGAAGAGCGCATAGGATCAAACACGATGAATCCGCCGGCGGTGTTGAGTCGCAATTCCAGCGACGACGAGATACTTTGGATTGCTTACCGAGTCGAGGCGCAGAACTCGTCGTGAGGCGAATCACGAAGGACGTGATGCGCGGCAAGAGGCGCGCGCGTACCGGGAAACATTTGCAACGTCGGAAGAGGCGCGGGCCGCGACCGCTTCGCTCGGAGATCTGAATCGGATGGATGCGCTGTTTTTCTCGCGGCGGCCGGAAGACGACGCAGGATTGGCACGCGCTGTTTCCAACTTGGATTCGGAAGCATTTGCATCGCTCACGCGCGCAATGAACGCACTGGCGAACGATACGGCGCGAAAACCGGGCGATAGCGCTCGTACATCCGGCAGGCGCGAATGGTTCGCGGACCAGGCAAATCGAACGCAACAGCCAGCGCAGATGGAGTATTTTCATTGCACGAACGCGGCAGCGATTGAGTGAAAACCGCCTGGGAAGCGGCTCGAAGCAAATGGGCGCGACCGCGCATTTAAACGCGATTTGCTGCGCGCCGTCCAGAGTCAGCGCGATTGCCAAGGCAGCCCGTTTTGAGCCCCCCAATGCGGCTTCAGTTCGCGCTCAGAGCCGTGCGATGCGTCGCGACTTTGTAGTTGTAAATGACCTGGGCCAGAGCGTCGGCGAATGAAGTCACCTGGGTCGCGGTCATTCCGCTCGGAACTTTCATCAGGCCGGAGCTGATGTAGTTGGCGACAGCGGAGGAAAGCTTGGAGTTCACTTCGCTCCAGTTTACCGTGCCTTTGCTGGTCGCCGTGACTATGTAAGAGTCAATGATGCGCAGGGAAATGCCGGGCGTGAGCAATTCCAGAACTCCGTTATTGTCGTTCATGGCGTTGGTGATGTCTATCGAGAAGTGTTCCAGATCAGTCAGAGTAGTGCCGGTAGGCAGCGAGGCGAGACCCAAATGGGTCGCCGCGGCGACGGTTTGCGTGACCGCATTCTCTTGTGCTGTCTGATTCGATGTGCCGTCGGCGTTTGTGGGCGGCATGGCATCCGCGACGGCGCTCGAAACACCCACCAGAACAAGGTACGTGTGATGCGTCTGGAGTATCTGCGAAACAGCAACACCGTAGGACTCGAACTCGGCCAAGGTCATTCCGTAGCGAGGCTTGGTCAGGTCAGTGGCCACCGCGTTGGCCACGAAACATTCCACAGCGGCTTGCTGGCTTGCGGTACAGCTTGTTCGAGCAGCTTGGGAATATGCGGGCCGTGCAACGAGCATCGCGCCAAGCAGAAACACAACCGCGAAAAACAATTTACAGACGTTCATTCGGGATTCCCCCATGGTGAAATTCCACGCGCTCAACGCGTAGAGGGGGGAATACGCGCAAGCCCGCTTCGATTCGGAATCAGATCTGTCTTCTGTTTTCGGACGCCACCGCACCGGGCAGCAACTCGATGATGGGCGATTTCGAGAAATAGCTCAACTGTACCGAGGTGCAGCCCGAGGCGAGGGCTGAGACTGTCCAAGGACAGGTTGCAAGCTAGTCGTTTACGGCGAATTACAGTCAGGTGAATTTCGGTGAATAACGTAATGACAGACTGGCTTTTCAATGTACGGGTCCGAGGAGGACACCCATCGTATCTTCGCATGACGGCCGCGCGCCAGTTTGTCGGCGCAATCGGTCTTATCCAGAACCAAAACGCGCATGGAATGGGTGCGCGCGAATGCGCTGAATCTGACGATTCGCTTCTTCATAAACGCAGCAGGATTCTCCTGCTGGCTGGCGCATCCGGACGCGGCGGCGCACGCAATTGGCTCCGTAGGCATACCCGCGAATTTTACTCTCGAACCAGGACATGCCAGCGCGGCGATGTTCGGAATATCGGGCGATAGCCTGATGGACTGGGCGGCCGCCAGAATTCCGTTCCTGCAAAAAGAGATTCCGGTCTTGAAAACTGATTAGCGCGCGTCAGGCCTCCGGCTTGACCGCGATGCCCTGGATTTCAAAGCGCGCCCCGAAGAGCAAGGGACCCGAGCCGATGAACGCGCGGGCCGGGAACGGCGCGCGCAGGTACGTGCGGTAGACGGCGTTGAAGCGGTCAAAGAGGGATACATCGGAACAATACAATGTCAGCGAAACCACATCCTGCATGGTCAAGGCGCAGCGGGTGAGCGTGTCGCGCAGCGCGTCCAGCATGAGCCTGGCTTCCTGTTCGACATCCTCCGGTACTTTTCTCGTGGCCGGATCGAATCCGATGTGGCCGGCAAGATAAATCGTGCTACCGGCGATCACCGCGTTGCTGAACGGCATATCGCCCGCGCCGCCGGGCGGTGGAATGTACTGGCGTTTGTCGGTGGCTGCCATGGCTGCTCCTTTTTTGTTCGTGTGCTCGATGCGCTGCAAAACATCCTAGCGCAAAACACAGAGTTCGGAACCTACGTGTTGCCACACCGGAGGAGCCATGCCCGTTCTACCCACAACGGCCTATTCGCAAGCGGAAGACGCACTGACGCTGGCTCGCGCGCGCTCGTGAATGACACCTCGGGCGCGGTCTTCACGGATACGCATTTGATGCCGCCGCTGCACTCCGCGTACCGGGGATTACAGCGGGAGCTAGCGGAAAATGGCGTAAGCGTGCTGATGGAGCAGCAGGACATCGAGCTGGACCTGGTCGGGACGAGCGGCGTGACGAACACCGAGACCAGCGACGTCGCCAGCCCGGAGCTTCCCGCCGACTGCCTGATGCCTCACGTATTGTGGGAGCGCGCTACCGCGAACACATGTGACGTTTTCGTGCCCATCTAGAAATTCACCACTGGCGGCAGGATGTTGAACCTGCAACCCAGCACGTACCTGCGGCTGTGGGAATGGCGAGAGGACAAGATCAACCTAATCGGCGCCTCGCAATCCATCACCGTGCGTATCCGTTAGGAAAAGGTGCTCGCAACTCGTGCGCGGGGCACGCGCACTCGCCGTGGACTTGCTGGGCGCGGCGCAGACCGCCATCGAAAATTTGCTCAATCGTTACGTGCGTCCGGAGCAGACGACCGGGCGGCGAGGCAAGCCCTACGGATATCGACGGGGAATCGCGTACCTGTAGACCCCAATGAAAGTATCGCCCAGTCGCGACGCTCCTAACCACGAGCGCACTGCAAAGTTGCGGCAGATCTAGTTGTCTACGACGAGCGTCATCGTGAAACCCCGCGAGGCATTTTGTACGAAACCATGCACCGTGAGCGTGTACGTACCCGTTGGGGTGTAGGGAATGACATTCGCGGTTGAGCTGGTCCCATGGCACCCGCCCAATACGGCGCAAATCGCGACGGCCAACGTCAAGGGGACAACCGTGAGCTTGCGCGAGAAACGCGTTTGACGGACAAGCCAAACCAAACTAAAGAGTATTGCGGCTAGTATCACAGCCGCTGCTAACTCACGCACCGCTTGATTTCGTGGGCCTCCAGGGCCTCCCGAGCTAGCAGATCCGCCGGATCTCGAGAAGAAAAACCCCGCGATGACGCCCAGCCGTCTTGCTGCGGCAGCCGCTGAGGCGGGGAACTGCTTGCCGCTGGTGGTCGTTGTTTGAAATGTGACATTGAAGGGTACCGCGGTTCCGGCGGTCACCGGCAACGTGAGGGTATTGGCTAGCGGCAGACTGACAGTGTTGCCGGCCGAAATGCCGCAGGTGGTGGGATTTCCTGCACTTCCTGCCGGCGCGGAAGGCAGATTTGTGGGGCAGTTCAGCGTCACCGAGCCGCTGAACGTGTCGTCCGGCACGATCTGCAGCTGAAACGTGGCTGGAAAGCCTTGCGAGATCGTGATTTGATACGGCGCGCCATTCGATGGCGGCGGGCAAGTAAACGCCATGGTGTTCATGCAGGTAATTTCGAAATCATCGGCCACGCCGCTCGCCTCGGCCGAGAGCGGTGCGGTGGCGCCGGTGTAGTTCACTGTGAACGTCGCGCAGCGAATGTTCGACCCGGCTCCGCCAGGGCAGGCAGAGGTTACGTTCGCCGCAGGAGTGAAGGCGACGTTATACGCGCAGCTGCTGTTCGCGGCCAGTGAAGTGGCGCAGGAAGAATTGGAAATCGTGAAGTCGGTGTCGTTGCCGGCGGTGAAACCCGCGGTGACCCCCGTGATCGCACTGCTGTTGTTGTTGAACAGCTCGTAAGCAAGCGTCGGGCTGGTGCCGCCGATTACTTGGTCGCAAAATACCGTCGCCGTGGCGCACGGTGTTGGCGGCAGCAGCGTCACACCGGTGGCCGGAACTCCCATCGCATTGAATCTCAGAACTTGGCGCATGCCTTGATTGGCGACGAACAGGTCTCCCTGCGCGTCGAAGGAAATGTTTCCAGGCGCGCTCAAGCCCCGTGCGGCGACGGTCAATTTCGAGGAAATGGCATCGAGACGCAAGATTTGGTCCGAATTACCGCCTGCCAGAGTGTAGGCGATGAATAAGTTTCCGCCTCCGTCCACAGCCAATCCTTGGGGAATGACGCGCGCGCCATGGGAGCGCGCCAGCGCAGTCGCGAGCAGCGGCGCGGGAGATACGCCGGCGCTGCGCAGCGCATGCGTCTGCGTGTTCATGGCCACGATCGCGCCCGTGTCAGGCGAGGCTGCGAAAACGGTGTTGCCATCAGGCGTGACCGCGAGCGCCGCGGGCGAAACCATGTGCGCCACGACTTCCAGTTGGCCGGCTTTCGGGGAAGCGGCGCCAAAGAGTTCATCGACGGCATTCGCGCCGTGGTCGGCGATATAAAGATTTCCCGCGCGATCGAGCGCCACTCCGAACGGCTCGGTCAGCTCGACATTCTGGCGCGGCGCCCAGCGTCCCGCGACGCTGCGGATAATGGATGGCTCAGTGGTCGCGGCACCCGCGACGGCGCGGATTGTGGCGTTGCCGCTGTCGGCAATAAAGAGCGTGCCGTCGGGCGCTATCGCGACTTCGCTGCGCATGGTGAACTGATTCAAGGAAAGATCGAGTTCCGCGGCAGCGGCCGCGCCGCCATCACCTATCGAGCCAACAGTGCCTACTCCTGCTACGGGAGCGGCGAGAAGCCGCGCGGCGTTAGCGGGCGCGATGTTTGGTGCGGCGGGAACGAAATAAGCAAATACCTGATCCGGACGATCGATGGCGCTCAGATACAGCTGAGTAGATGATGCCCCGGTGTTTGCGGCCGCAGTCGCAGAGGATTGCGACGCGACGGCTAAGGTGCGGATGCCAACATTCGATGCGATTACCGTCGCGGCAACGCCACCCGATGAAACCGGTCTGGCGGTGGATGATGCAGCCGGCGAACTAGACTGTGCGGTCGAGGCGCTACTCGCCTGAATCTCAATCTGCTCTTGGGCGTGGGAGTGATTTGCGGGATCTCTAAGCGCCATACCCAGCGCGAGCGCCGCAAAACCCGTTACTACGAGCACACAGACAATTCTCAGTAACCGCACCAGGTTCCCCCTCTTGGGCTTTGGCCAGAACTTCGACGCTTAGGATTCAACTGCGGGCTCTTGGGTTGCGTCACGAATTGAACATCATAGCAGTGAACAGCAATGATTTGTAGCGGCGGCCTGCGCAACGCCGGGCGCACCGGTTCGATGCAGGCAGGGCAGACCGCACTCTTCAGTCGAGCGCGGGATTCTTCACCCGTCGGAATCCAGACCAAAGGCAAACGGGCCCAGAACGAACGGGCTGGCCGGCTACGATTACGTGTTTTATCCCGGTCCCACGATGAACGCGAACCAAGTGAAAATCCTTCAGCAGGGAAGTGCAGCCGGAGCGTTTCCCGAACTCGCGGCGGGAGCGTATCCCACGGCGATCACATCGGACACGATCACCTTTTACGGGATCTTTAAGAAACTGCAGTAGTCGTTCGCGTTTTCCAAACCTGTTCTCGAGGAAACGAGCGGACAGGTACGAGCGACGGGCCTGCCACGAAGGCTCGACAAATCATGTCTATCGAATCTTTTTCTCCGCTGCCGTTAACGGCGTGGAATTTTTCCCCGGCGGCGTCCGGACGCGGCCGGGGCTGGTGTCGCAATTTTCCGCGCGCGCCGGCACGCCATAAGTTAGTCGAACGTCGTGCTGCGGCTGCTGGCATTCACGGGCGACGGCAGCGCCACGTTCTACCAAGAGCCCTCGACGATAAGGTCCGCCGTCGACAGAAGTCCGAAATCGCACGCCAATGTTTTGTGCCGGGCCCGGCCTAACTGGAACGCATCACAAATCCATTACCCAGTAGTGCAGTTCCACTTCGGAACGTTTCATCATCCAGCAAAATAATTCGACGGAGGCACCCTATGTCCCGCGGAGCATACAAACCACGCGCAACCTGACGGACCAGCAGCTCGCGCATCAGAACCAAATGATCTCGCAGGAGGCTGAATCCGACGCCCAGGATCGCTCCCTGCTGATGCCCACCATTCAGAGCCTGCTCAATAGCCAAGGCTATACGACGCGCACAATCACCGCCAGCGCGTGCCCCCAGCCGCCCGCGCAATGTGCACGACCAATGCGGTCCACCCCAGCGCGCAGCCCGCATCTGTCACCTAACTTCCGGGAATGGGTATTATGTTATAGATTGGTTCGGCGCGGTGGGTGAGTGCGATTTGTACCGTCAGGGTATGAAAGGCCGGCGGTGCCCTGCCGTCGTGGACTCGGCGGCGGGCTGTGGTGCGTGAACTTCCAATTGGGCTTGGCTGGATGCTGCACATCTTCCTGAACTGGGGCGTAGCGGTCGCTTGGCGGTTCGCGGAACACGTTCTGGACGGGCTTGCAACGGAGTGGTGCTGGTTGGCCTGGGTCGTATCCACCAACGGCGCATTTCTATGTCTTTGTGAAACGATGGAGAGCTTACTGCTCATCACAACCCTTGCGCTCGTGTGATGTTGACCCAGTTTTGAGCGCCGCCGGTTGGGCTTTGACGGCCGGAGCCCGGCGCGAAGAGTGAGCATTGAGCCACTGGGATGTGCCAACGATGGTCTCGCGGTACAGAGTTGGCGACAGGAGGCGAAACGTGAACCAGTGATAGGGGATTTTGGTCTGTCCATGTCGACAACGTCTTGAGGCACGACACTCAAAGGCTGCGATCGGCGCGCTTGCAACTTGCGCTCAAGGCACTTTCCAAGGCATCCCTGGAGAGGAGGCTGATTTCTCGGGCCAGACACCTTGTGATGGCTGCTAGTGGCGGCTTGGCGTGGTGGCTGAAGAGGTGGCGGAGAGTTCGTATTTGATGTATTGCTCGAGGGTGGCTTTGTCGCCGCCCAGTACGGGATGGCCGTTTACGAAGACGGTGGGCGTCTGGGTGATGGCCACAGAATCGCCTTCCTGGTGGCTGGCGTCCACAGCGGCTTTGGCTTCGGGCGAGGACATGCAGGCTTTGAAGGCGTCGGGGTCTAGGCCTGCTTGGGCCGCGTAGGAGGTCAACTTCTCCCAGATGTTTTCGGTAGAAAGAAGGTCCTGTTCGGCGAAGATCTGTTCCTGGACGGGCGCGTAGGCCTTCGGGGATTGCAGGAAGGCACAGCGGGCTCCGATGGCGGCGCTTTCGGCCCAGGGGTGAATCTGGGTGAGCGGGTAGTCCTTATAGACGAAACGGACCTGGGGATATTGCGGGATCAAGGTTGCGAGGATGCCCTCGAGCAGGCGGCAGTGCGGGCACTGGAAATCGCTGAAGATCACGACGGTGACGCGGGCGTCGGCGGGTCCGACCGACGGATTCCCTTCTGTGTGGAGCTTGGAGAGATTGTCGGCGAAGGGGTTGGCGGCCATGTCAAACATATCGCCGCGGAAGAAGGTTTTGCCGTCTTTGCTGACGAAGACCGTGCCTTTGTCGGTTTGTCCGTTTGTGGTGACTTCGATAGGGACTGTGTAGAAAGATGCGGAGGGCGAGAGGGCGAGTGGGCCCGTTTTGACTCTGAAGTCTGGGCCCCAGGCGAAGAGTTCGCGGACGAACGTCTCGGTGGTTTTCAGGATTTGTGCTTCTTCGGCGGGCGGGATGTTAACTGGCGTCGCGGCGGATGCGGATTGTGCGGATGTAACGTTTGGCGCGGTGAATACTATCAGGGCTGTCAGTAGTATGGACCAGCGACTCATCTTTTCGGCTCCCGGTATTTTTGCGCAACGGCGTGCGCATGTTTGCGCGTCGTGATACGTGTTAGGACAGCAAAAGCGTTGGGATTGTAATTCTTTGTAGGCGGGCGGCGAAGTGAAATCCGAGCGTGCGGTGCTGCAAAGTCAAAGGCTCTAACAGAGAGGGGACGGCTTGAAGCGAAGGCGCCGGCCTCAGGTTAGCGATTATGCGGAGAAAAACTTCGGTTTGATTTTCCGCTTTCATTCGTCAGGCGTATTTTTCGTTTTCGTCTTGCTGCCTATTTTGCGTGTGCGGAATAGCTTCGTCTAATCCCCCACCCTTCCCGTCATACAAAGGCGGGAAGGATGGAGCATCCGAAAAGTCAAGATCAGAAAAGTCAAAAGCAAATTCAAGAGAAGGAGCACAGGCAAGATTGCCTGCGCTACCGCGCTAGACTGAGAATTTTTGGGCTAGAGGGAAGCGGCGGCCTACGCTGAAGGCTTTGGAGGTTACTTTCAGGCCTGGAGGGGCCTGTTTGCGTTTGTATTCGTTTTGGTCTACGCGCAGCGCGACCGAACGGACGAGGTCAAGCGGAAGATTGTAGTGATCAGCGATTTCTTCGGGACTGCGGACGTCTTCGACGTAGGCTTTCAGGATGCGGTCGAGGATGGCGTAGTCCGGCAGGGTGTCTTGATCTTTTTGATTGGGGCGGAGCTCCGCGGACGGGGGCTTGAGCAGCGTTTCGCGGGGGATCAGTTCCCTTTTGCGATTTACGAATTTGGATAGTTCATAGACCAGGGTTTTGGGGACGTCGGAAATTACGGCTAGGCCGCCGGCCATGTCGCCGTAGAGAGTGCAATACCCTACCGCCATTTCGGATTTGTTTCCGGTGCTCAGAACCAGGGAGCCGAATTTATTGGAGAGCGCCATTAGGAAATTGCCGCGGATGCGGGCCTGGATGTTTTCCTCGGTGACATCTTCGGGGAGTCCGGCAAAAGTTCCGACCAGCGTTTGGCGATAGGTGGCGAAGGCTTCGGTGATGGGTAGCGTGAGAAATTCGATGCAGAGATTTTCGGCTAACTGGCGGGCGTCGCGGCAGCTGCCTTCCGAGGAGTACGGTCCGGGCATGGCGACGCCTGTCACGTTCTGCGCGCCGAGGGCTTCGACGGCGATGGCGGCGACGAGTGCCGAATCAATACCGCCGCTGAGCCCGACGACGACTTTGCGGAAGCCGCATTTGCGAACGTAATCGCGCGTGCCGATTACCAGGGCGCCGAACGCAGCTTCGTGTTCGTCTTCGATTAGCGGACGGATGTCGCCTTCGCCGGTGACGCTGTCGAACAGGACCAGGTCTTCTTCGAAAGATTTGGCACGAGCTGCTACGCGACCGTCGGGCATGAAGGCGACGCTGGAGCCGTCGAAGATCAAGCTGTCGTTGCCGCCGACTTGGTTGACGTAAACGACGGGGACGCGATGTTCGCGGGCGATGGTTTGCAACATGTCGTGGCGGAGCGAGCGCTTGTCGATTGTGTAGGGCGAGGAGGAGAGATTCAGCAGCAGGCTACTTCCCTTCCCGACAATTTCTGCTACGGGATCGCGGTCGTAGAGACGGTAGGGCCAGAAGCGTTCGTCGTTCCAACAATCCTCGCAGATAGTGATACCGAGTTGTTCGGCGTTAAACGGGAAAATCAGCTGGCTGCTGGCGGGTTGGAAGTAGCGCGATTCGTCGAAGACGTCATAGGTGGGGAGAAGCATTTTGCGCTGCTCGAAGAGGATCTTGCCGCTGGCGATTAGGGCTGCGGAATTAGCTACGGGTTTGCCGGTTTTGTCCATGGCGTCGCCTACGAAGCCGACTAGCGACGGCAGTGAGATGGCTTTGGCGAGGCGCACGAGTTCTTGTTGATTGCGTTCTACGAAGGAGGGGCGTTCTACGAGATCTTGCGGGGGGTAGCCGCAGACGCAGAGTTCGGAAAAGACGGCGATTTCGGCGCCGCGGGACTTGGCTTCGGCGGCGAGTTCGAGGATGCGTTCGGAATTGCCTTCGAAGTCGCCGACGGTGGGGTTGAACTGGGCTAGGGCGATTTTCATGAGAGGCGGTTAGGGTGCGCGGTGGACATCGTTTGTTTGGTCCTCGGGTGCGTTAGCGGGTGATCGGTTTGCGAATTCAAGGTACGTCGCCGATGGCAAAAGGTAAATCGACTGCAAAGTCAAAGACGCCCGCCAAAAAAGAAAAAGCAGGCGGCCGCTACAAATTCAAGTTCAATGTCAACTGAACCGGCGGGACGCCGGCGCTACGAACTGCAACTGAGGCTTGCGGGCAAAAAAAACTCCCGAAGGAAGGTGCCTTCGGGAGCTATGCCCAGCCGGACTTGAACAAGGTCAGACGGAGCGTTCTTGCCGGCGCAGCGTGCGCGATTAAACGCTGAAGGAGCTGCCGCAGCCGCAGGTACTCTTGACGTTCGGGTTGTTGAACTTGAAGCCCGAACCTTCGACTGTCTCGATGTAATCAATCTGCACACCATCGAGATACATTTCGCTCATCTGATCGACGAGAACTTTCAGGCCGTCAAATTCATAGACGTTGTCGCTGTTCTGATTGACCTGGTTCTCGAAAGCCATGTGATAGCTGAAACCCGAGCAGCCGCCACCCACGACGGCTACGCGCAGGCCAGTCGGAGAGGGATTTTGCTGCGTCAGGATTTCCTTCACTTTGGTGATGGCTACTGGCGTTAACTGGACCATTCTCGGTTCCTCCACAAAATGTCCGGGTCTGACCCGGTGCACAATTCCAGCTACATTGTATCAGATTTCTTGGGGCGTGAAACGGTTGCGAAAGATTTGGGGTTGGTGACCTTGCAACTGCTTGTATCGAGGGAGGTTCCGCCTTGAGCGGCTTCCCCGCTAGGTGGCCAGCCCCAGGAATCTTGGTTCTCTGCCGATTCATGCGCGCCAAGCGCATTTCCCGCTAAGGATGCGCGATAAATCTCTCGAGTGGCTCCCAGTAGTTCTTGTTCCAGCCGTCGAGGAGACTTGAGGCATCGCCGTCGGGAAAACCCCTGTGATCGAGGGTGAGTCTGGTTCCGGAGTTGCTTTCGGCTAATGCGAATTTCACGATGGAATAGACGCCGGGATTCCAGTAGGCGGGACGCCAGGCTTGGACGATGCGTGCGTTGGGCACGAGCTCGATTTGTCTGCCGACGATGAGGCCGCCGAAGGTGGAGAATGCGCCGCCGGGCTCGGTGCTGATTTGCGTGGCTGGGGCGCCGGCAGGGATGCGCGTCTTCATGGCGTTGCTGAGCTCGACAACGCGCTGGAATTGTTTCGCGTCGGTGAGAGCTTCGTAGACGCGCTTGGGGCTGGCTGTGAAGATGACTTCCTGGTGAATCGATTCGGCGGTGTGGGAGATGGGCTCATCGGCGTTTGCGTGAGCTTGTGTTTGGCCGAGGACAAGTGCACTGACGGCCAGTGCGGCACCGACGAGGATTTGCCTGCGTGCCGGGTCGTCGGGTAGAGCTATTTGATTCGGTCGCTTGCTCATCTAGATCCTCCTGAGTTCTGCCGAGCTTGCTTGTTTGGGTGCGGCTGTATGACAACACTGGGTGAAAATATGTTCAACATAATATTTTAATGGTTGGATGGACGCGGATCGGAGCATACTTTGGCGGACCGTGTGTCAGGAGGTCGTATGCCCTACCCCGCTGGTCATCACCCGGCAGTGAAGAAACGGATTATTGATAGCGCGCGTCGGCTTTTCAACTTGAATGGATTTGAAAGTGTGTCGCTGCAGCAGATCATGGCGGGAGCGGGGCTGACGCACGGCGGATTTTACAGCTACTTCCGGAGCAAGAGCGATTTGTATGCGGCGGTGCTGGGGTGCTTCTTTACCGACCCGGAGTGGAAGAGTTGCTGGGAGGGCGTGCATGTGGATTTGTCGTCAACAGATGTAGGACCGCAAGTGGTGCTCGCATATTTGTCGCGGCAGCATTTCGAGGATGTGGAGAATTCGTGCCCGATGGTGGCGTTGCCGACTGATGTGGCGCGCAGCGGCAAGTCCGCGAAGGTTGCGTTCGAAACGGTGTTCAAGGCGATGGTCAGCGTGCTCGAGCGGAGCTTGATTCCGAATGGCCGGCGGCATGTTACGGCGGAGAGTATTGCGGCTTTGTGCATCGGAGGCATGGTTGTGGCGCGGACTTTGGACGATCGTGGGCTCGCGGATGAGTTGCGAGCTGCTTGTACGGAGGTGGCGCTCGAGCTGGGCGGTTGGGACAAGAAGCGCGCATCGAAGAACGGCAAGTTGAAACGGCGGCGGCCGCGACTGCGGCATGAGGCGGCCGCTTAGTTGTGCGCGACGCTATTGGCGTTGGTTCTCCGGTATGGGTCGAAGGCCGCGAGGCATAGCGCTGACAGCAACATCAGCGCTGACAGCCGGATGCGAGAGCTGAATCCGTATCCGGTGAACAGGAGCGCGAATACACTCCCCATAAGCAGGTTCGGGCGAAGTTTGGGCTTGGCGTGGTCGCCAGGATGTAACAGCGAGAGGTGTGGCGGGGGGGTAGAAACGTACAAATTGAAACAGATGCAGAGGCTGGCGGCAAAGTTGAACACTGTCCACCATGGCGTGTTTTCCGAGAAGAAGACAAACACGCAGCCGGCGAATAAAAGGGCCAGCGCGAACCATCGGACGAGACTGAATTTGGCGCGCATCTTCGATTCGAGATCGCCGTCGGGACTGCGTCGAAGAATAGCGAAACTTGAATTTAAACGCCAGCCTGCGCGCACGGATCGCTTATCCATCGAGGATTGGATGCAGCGGCTGGCGTGTACAAGCTGGGGGGATTCCCCTAAAATGAAAAGCGACTATGAGACATACGATTACTTTGATACCTGGCGACGGGATTGGTTTGGAAGTATCGCACGCGGTGCAGCAGATTATTGGGGCGGCGGGCGTGGACATTTTGTGGGAGGAAATTCCGGCGCGGGCGGAGATCGAGCGGCGGGGGCAGGATTTCATGCACTCGGGGGTGCTGGAATCGATCCGCAAGAACCGTGTGGCGTTGAAGGGACCTTTGGCGACGGCGGTGGCCGGTGGGCCGCCTAGCATTAACGTGGGGTTGCGGAAGGCGCTGGATTTGTACGCGAATTTGCGGCCGGTGAAGAATTTGGAGGGTGTGCAGTCGCGGTATTTGGGCGTGGATATTGTGCTGGTTCGCGAGAACACCGAGGACCTTTATTCGGGGCTGGAGCATACTGTGGTTCCCGGCGTGGTGGAGAGTTTGAAAATTATTACGGAGAAAGCTTCGACGCGGGTGGCCAAGTTCGCGTTTGAGTATGCGCGGAAGTATGGAAGGAAGAAGATTCACGCGATTCATAAAGCGAACATTATGAAGTTGTCGGATGGATTGTTCCTGACTTCGGTGCGGAAGGTGGCGGAGAATTTTCCAGAGATCGAGTACAAGGAATTGATTGTGGACAATGCTTGCATGCAGATGGTGATTAATCCGCACCAGTTTGACATGCTCTTGCTGACGAATTTGTATGGCGACATTATGAGTGATCTGGCAGCGGGATTGGTGGGCGGATTGGGAGTGGTGCCCAGTGGGAACATGGGCGAGACGGTGGCGATATTCGAAGCGGTGCATGGCACTGCGCCGGATATTGCTGGTAAGGGGGTTGCGAACCCCACTGCCTTGCTCATGAGCGCGATTTTGTTGTTGCGGCATGTGGGGGAGAGGGAGGCGGCGGCGAGGATTGAGGAAGCTTTGCATCTTGTTTATCGGCAGGGCAAGGTGCTTACGCGGGACGTTGGGGGGACGGCTTCGACTGCTGAGTTTACTGCGGCGGTGATCGCGGCGTTTGCGTGACGGAAGTCAAAAGCGTTCACACAGAGGGCACAGAGGAAAGATGGAGAGAAATCTGAGAAAGAATGCCGCTTTTACCGCAGAGAAGCAGAGAAAAGCAAAGACGAATCGGGTTGGTGCTGGAGGCGCGGATCCTTCGACACGGCACCGCCGGTTCTCAGGGCGAATCGCGCTGCAGCGCGATTCGGTTGACTTCCCTGCCCTGGGCGTTGAGAATGTTGGCGAGTTCGGTGGTTCGATGGAGCGAGCGTGACTGAATATACCCCGGCAGTGGCGCGTTATGTGAATGGCGAGATTGAGAAGTATGAGCCGATTTCCGACGGGACTACTACCAAGCGGAAACGCAAGCCGCACATTGTGGCGGTGATCAACGAGATGTGCACGGGATGCGCGGGGTCGCCCGCTTGCGTGGAGTATTGCCCGGTGGCGGATTGCATGTTCTGGGTGCCGGATGGCGAGCATCCGCCGTTTGGGAGGATTTTGGTGGATCCGCTTTTGTGCATTGGGTGCAAACTTTGTACTAGCAAGGGGCCGGATGGGTCGTTTCTGGAGGGGTGTCCTTGGGATGCGATTGATATGGTGCCTTTGGCGGAGTTTGAGGGGAAGTATGGGGTGATGCCGTTTTAGGATGATGTGATTCGGCGGTGAGGCTAAGGATTTAATACAGAAGGCGCAGAGGAACTGCGGAGAAAAATCTGAGAAAGAGGGAGGCGTTAACCGCAGAGAACGCAGAGGGCTTCTTGGGGATTCTGCAGGGAAAAACTTCACTTGGATATTCTTCGTTGGGTCATCGGATGTACAACTTCTTTACGTTTTGGATCCCCGTCTTAAGTGTGCAAGATAGTTGCCTGTAAACCCGCGCCCTTCCCATAAAGCAAAGGCGGGAAGGATGCGGCACCCGTAAAGTCAAAGACAAATTCAAATGCAAAAGTAGGAGCACAGGCAAGATTGCCTAGGCTACCGAGCTAGCGGGGCTTGCGGCAGTCGGCGCAGAGGCCGCCTACTTCCGTGCGGGTTACTGTGATTTCTATGCCGCAGTCGCGGGAGATCTGGCTCTTGAGCTGTTCGTAGAGTTCGCTTTCGAATTCGCGGACTTTGCCGCAGCGGATGCAGGCTACGTGGATGTGGTCGCGCGGGCCGTGGCTTTCGTAGAAATGGCGGTCGCCGCGGAGATGCAGGAGGTCAAGCTCGTCGATCAGGCCGTGGCGTTTCAGGAGATCGAGAGTGCGATAGACGGTTACGCGGGTTACGCGTGGGTCGAGTTTTTGGGCGCGTTGGAGGATTTCGTCGGCGTCTAGATGGCGGCGGGCGGTGTCCATTACTTGGAGGAGCACGCGGCGCTGGCGCGTTAGGCGGATGCCGCGGGCGCCCAGCTCGCGTTCGAGGTGGCCGGGGAGTTCGTGATTGATGCGTTCGCCGGTGGAGACGCGATGTGCTGGTGTAGCGGACATGGTATGGAGAGATTATACCAAAGGAGGCGAGGGGACGAGGGGAGGACTTGATTGTTAACGGCGGCGGTGAGAAGAAGCTCGACCGCAGAGACGCAGCGTGCGCGGAGAAAGGCAACGGCGAAGGATTTAACACGCAGGGGCACGAGAGAAAGACGAAGGCGAGCGCGCGACGTGGCTGAGATCGTGGGCAAGCTGGGGCGCTATGGCTTCTTGGGCGTGGAGGTGCTGAGGGCCACGGATTTGATAAGCAGGGGTCCTTCGGCGCTATCGACCAGTTGCAGCGCTAACGTGCTGCTGTCGTGAAAAGAGCCAACTCGGAAGTAGTACACATTGCCCGCTTGGGCGGTTACCGTGGTGGCTGCGGCGGTCTCGGAGCGTCCTTTGAGTCGCGATTGATACGCGACGCAGACGCGATGATCGCCCGGTGGGATCGTGAAAAACATATAGGAAGGGCCCAGAACTGCGCCGGCCCAGGTTCCATCGATTCCCGCCCTTATGGTTAAGCACGGACCGATGCAAAGGCCGCCGAACTCCGAGAGAATTACGATCGTGGCTTTGCCCGGTTCGGGCTCAGGGATGGGGTGGTGCTTCTTGTTAACCTTCACATTGAATTCGGTATTCGGCGCGCCGCATCCTGCGGCGGCGAGAGCGGCTGAGCCCGAGTCTTGCGCGAGCGCGGGGAGGGCGAGCAGAAACGCCGCCAGGATGAGCTTGGTCATTCTTACCTCTGAATGCAGAAACGCTTGAACGGCTAACCTTAGCGAACCAAATGCAACCGTTACCGCGAAGACGGATCCTTCGTCCGCTCAGGATGACGGCGCATGGTGTCAGCGGCGGCGTGGCGGACATCGTGGCAATTTGGGGCGCAGCAAGAGCAGCGCCCCTGCCTCTGCGATTCACGCGCCTGACGTGCGCAGGGGCGCGTCGGCCTCCTTTTGCAAAATCACTCAGGGAAGGCGGGATGACGGTGCCCGTCACATCGTCAGCGGTGGCTCTGAACGGCTTTTAGGATGTCGCTGTACATTACGAATGCAAAGATGCCCAGCAGGAAGACCAGGCCGACCTGCACGAAGCGTTCTTTTACGGTAATGCTTAGATCGCGGCGCAGAATGCCTTCGATTGCCAGCATCAGGATGTGGCCGCCGTCGAGGATTGGGATGGGCAGAAGATTGAGCAGGCCGAGGTTGAGGCTGATCACGGCCATGAATCCGAGCAGGATTGCGGGACCGCGCTTTGCGGCTTCGCCGGAAATGCGCGCGATGCCAACCGGGCCTGCTAACTGGCGGATGGAAACTTTCCCGCTGAAGAGGCCGACGAGAACTTGGCCGATCTGGTGAATGCCGGCAACGGTGGATGCGGCGGCTTCTTTGCCCGCGGAGAAAAACGGCTGGCGCACGTAATCTTCTTTGGCGTCCGAAGCCACGCCGACCTGCCAGACGGGCTGGCCGTCGACGTCCATGCCTTGCATGGGAGTGATATCGAATTCGATATTCTGGCCGTCGCGCAGGACCTGGAATTGAACTGGATGACCGCCGGATTGATGAACGCCTTCGACCAGCTGTGGCCACGTGATGATCGGCTTGCCGTTCATTGCGACGATGGTGTCGCCGGGTTTTAGCCCGGTGCGATCCGCGGGCGTGCCGGGCTCGACGTCGGCGATGACGGCGGGCAGCGGAGGGTATCCGAACAGAGTATCCGGCGAGGCGAGATGCTCCGGCACAGTGGCGGTGATGATCTGGTTCGCGCCACTGCGCGAGACGGCGATCGTCATCAGACTTCCGGGTTTGGCCTTTTCGAACTCCGCGTAGACGCCTTTCCACGTCGGGCTGGGGACGCCGTTGACGGCGACGATGCGGTCGCCTGCCTGTACACCTGAAGCGGGCGTGGTTTGCGGCACGGCGACGATATCCGCGGGCTGATGTTCGTACACCGGCGAGGGAATGCCGAGTCTCCAGAAAAGTCCCCAGAGAATTACCAGCGCGAGGACGAAATTCATTGCAGGGCCGGCGATGGCGATGATCACGCGCTGCCAGCGGGGGCGCGAGAGGAATTCGTATCCTGCGCCTGTCCGTTCCTCAAGCGGGTTGTCGCCGGCCATACGCACGTAGCCGCCGAACGGGAGGGCGCTGAGGCGGTAATCGGTGTCGCCGCGCTTGACGCCGAAAAGGCGTGGGCCGAATCCGAGGGAGAAAACGTCCACGCGCACGCCGCAGAGTTTGGCGGCCGCGAAATGGCCCCACTCATGGACGAAGATCATGATGCCCAGGACGATGCTGACGGTGACGAGATCGACCAAGAATGACTGGAAATTATGCATAAGACCTCAAAGAGTATTTTAATTCTTTCCGCGCCGGAGTACGAGTTGGATTTCTAGACGCGCGAGGCGGCGGGCTTCGGCGTCGGCTTCGAGCACGTCGGCAATGCTGTGCAGCGTGGTGCGCGGCATTTTTTCGAGCACTTTTTCAATCACTGCTGCGATTCCCAAGAAAGGCAAGCGCTTCTCCAAAAATGCCGCGACTGCTATTTCATCCGCTGCGTTTAGCGCGCAAGGCAGCGGGCCGCCCTGGCGAGAGGCTTCTCTTGCCAGAGCGAGGCACGGGAACTTCTTCGCGGGTACTGCGGCAAATTCGAGTTTGCGCAGAGTGGACCAGTCCAGAGCACAAGTATTGGACGGGACCCGCTCGGGATAGGTTAGCGCATATTGAATGGGCATGCGCATGTCGGTTGGGCCAAGTTGTGCCAGGATTGAACCATCCACAAATTCGACCATGGAGTGGATTGTGGACTGCGGGTGGATGACGATCTGGATTCTGTCGAGGTCTGTGCCGAAGAGCCACTTGGCTTCGATGACTTCGAAGCCTTTGTTCATTAGCGTGGCGGAATCAATTGTAATTCGTTGGCCCATCTTCCAGTTTGGATGCGCCAGGGCCTGCTTTGGCGTGATCTTTGCGAATTGGGATAGCGGCGTCTTGCGGAACGGGCCACCGGAGGCAGTGAGGATCAGGCGTTTTACCTCTTTGGGTTCTCCGGCGCGCAGGCATTGATGGATGGCGTTGTGTTCGGAGTCGACTGGGAGCAGGGCGATTTTGGCACGGTGGACGGCGGCCATTACTACTTCACCGGCGGCTACCAGAACTTCTTTATTGGCTAGGGCTATGTGTTTGCCCTGTTCGATTGCTTTGTAGGTGGCGGGCAGGCCTACTACGCCTACTGCTGCTGAGACTACGACTTCTGCTTCTGGGTGAGTGGCTACTCGTTCCATGCCTTCTGGACCGAAGAGGATTTCTGGTTGGGGCGTGAGCTTTTCTCCGGGGCTTTTTAGAGCCTCGCATAGTTCTTTCGCGGCTACTTCTGTGGCTACTGAGACTATTTGCGGGTGGCATTGCTGGACTTGGGTGGCTGCTAGTTTTACGTTTTGGCCTGCGGCGATGGCTACGATTTGGAATTTGCCGGGGTTGGTGGCTACTACGTCCAGGCATTGGCGGCCTATCGAGCCTGTGGAGCCTAGGATGGAGATTCGTTTCATTTGTTTGCGCGGATTATTTTATAGGGGTTTGGCGCGGAATGCGAATTTCGGTTTTGCGTTGTGCTACGGAAGTCAAAAGACTTAACACAGGGGGTACGGAGGAAAGGGCGAGGAAAATCCGAGCGAGACCGAGTTAAGAGTTGATAGGTAAGAGTTAAAAGTAAACCACGCGGCGAGAAGAGGCGTTTACCGCAGCGGCGCAGAGAAAATCTGAGGCGACTGCTGCCCGGCTCGATGAAACGGAACCGGCCGCCACAAATTCACGAGGAGATTCAAAGGCAAATTCAAGAACAACGACAGAAGAGGCGGCGAGACGCCGGCGCCACGGCTGCAACGGCGACCGCGAGTCGGCGTCGTGGCTAACACCGTGGCAAGCTGGGGCGCAGCAAGCAGCGCCCTCCATGCGACACCGAGATCATTATTGGGAGCGGGCTAGCCATTGGTAGAGGATCCAGACTGCTGGGGTGGCCAGGATTAGGCTGTCGATGCGGTCTAGCATGCCGCCATGGCCTGGGAGCAGGCCGCCGGAATCTTTTACGGCGGCGCCGCGTTTGTAGGCGGATTCGATTAGATCGCCGGCTTGGCCTGCGATGTTTGCTACGCCGGCGATTATTAACAGCGTGAGGACATCGGTTTGCATCCAGCGGGCAAACAGGACGGCTACGATCATGGAGGCCAGGACGTTGCCCATCGCGCCTTCCCAGGTTTTTTGGGGGCTGAGCGCGGGAGCCATGGCGACGCGGCCTAGGGATTTTCCTACGAAGTAGGCCAGCATGTCTCCGGCCCAGACTAGAACTAGCGTGAACAGGACCAATTGGCGACCTACGGGTTCGATTTCGTCCAGGCGCACGATGTAGCTGAACGGCAAGACGACGAAGAGCAGAGCGGCGGAGCCGATGGCGATTGCGGGAAGGACTTCGTGCAGGGGGCGCTTGGTTATCAGGCCCAGGAGCACGCAGCCGAAGAGAAAAATCAGGAGCGAGGCTTCGACAGAAAGCGTGCCGCCTGCCGCGTCCCGGACCATGGAGATGCCGCCTGCCAGGGTATGCGTCTCGATGCGGCCGAGCGAAAATTGTGCGTAGAACATCAGGACTGTGCAGAAGTAGGTCCAGAGTTTAAAGCCGCGGAGGCCGATGCGTTCGCCTAGATTCAGGAACTCCACCAGCGCCAGGATCGTGACGACGGCTGCTATGCCTGCTAGCACGATGGGCGGCGCCCACCACACCAACACGACAACGATCGGAATCAGGACGGCGGCTGTGGCTAGACGCAGGAACATTCGGCGCTAGCCTCGGCCTGAGGTGTCGTTGGATTTGTGTGCTGCGGCGCTTGCGACCGCTGCCCTGCCCCGTCCGCGGGCTGCGCCGAGGCCGCCGTAACGGCGTTCGCGTTTTTGGAAATCGGCTAGGGCTTCGAGGAGACGCGCGCGGGAGAAATCGGGCCAGAGAGTTTCGGTGACGTACAGTTCGGCGTAGGCAATTTGCCAGAGAAGAAAATTGCTGACGCGCATTTCGCCGCTGGTGCGGATGAGCAGGTCGGGGTCGGGGAGGCCGGCGGTGTAGAGATGCTCGGAGATGGTTTGTTCGTCGGCGCGGAAGGCGGACATGCCGTTGGCGCGGACTTGGTCGAGCATGGCGTTGAAGGCGTCGACAAGTTCGGCGCGGCCGCCGTAGTTGAGCGCGACGACTAGTTTCATGCCGGTGTTTTTGGCGGTCAGGCGCATGCCGGCTTCGATGTCTTTGCGGACGGGGTCGGGGAGTTGCTCGGAGCGGCCGATGATTAGGAGGCGGATGTTGTTTTTATGGATGGAGGGGAGTTCGCGTTTTAGATATTCGCGGAGTAGGCGCATCAGGAAATCGACCTCGGCTTGGGGGCGACGCCAGTTTTCCAGTGAGAAGGCGTAGAGGGTTAGGCAGGGGAGTTTTAGGCGCGCGCAGGTTTCGATGATTACGCGGGCGGCTTTTACTCCGGCGCGGTGTCCGGCGATGCGAGGGAGATGGCGGCGTTGGGCCCAGCGGCCGTTGCCGTCCATGATTATGGCGAGGTGCTGGGGTAATTGGTTTAGAGCGATTTTATCGAGAAGGTCGGCTTCTTCGCGGTTGGCGGGTTTTAGGAGATCGGATGCTATCACTCGGATTCACTCGGGGATGCGCGGAGTGAAAAGCTAGCACAGGGTGGTGGTGGGTGCAAGGTGGGGGCGAAAGCAAAAGATTTGGGACTGAGGGCACGAAGAAAGGCGGAGTCGACAGTTAACAGTAAAAAACGAACGGCGAGAAGCGACTTTTACCTCAGAAACGCAGAATGCGCAGAGAAAGGCGGGAGCGATCTTTCGCTGCGCTCAGGATGACGATGCGCATAAGTAACGGCGAGGAGAGCTGCGTGTCGCGGCGTCACGGGGAATGGATTAGGGTGCCGACGAGGCCTGCGCTCGATGGCTGCGTGATTGCGGCATAGACCAACACCAGCGTGAGGATGATCATTATTATGCTCATGGCCCAGGCTACCAGGTTGAAGCCCCAGGTGTTGGTATGTTCGCCCATCAGGTCGCGGCGGTTGATAAGGAGGAGGATGAAGATCAGCACGACCGGGAGCCAGACGCCGTTGGCTACTTGGGAGAGGACCAGGATTTTGAAGAGGGGGGCGTTGGGGAGGAGGATGAAGCCGCCGCCAACTATGATTAAACCCGTATAGAGACCGTAGAACGCGGGGGCTTCTTTTAATTTGTGATCGATGCCTGCTTCGAAGCCTAGGCCTTCGCAGATTACGTGGGCGGTGGAGAGCGGGAGAATGGAGGCAGCGAAGAGCGAGGCGTTGAGCAGGCCGAAGGCGAAGAGATAGCCCGCCCACCGACCGGCAAGCGGGACGAGGGCTGCGGCGGCCTGCGCGGCGTCGACGATGTCAACCATGCCGTTCTTGTTCAGGGTGGCGGCGCAGCAGACGATGATGAAGAAGACGATTACCATGCAGCTGATGCTGCCGACCAGGACGTCGAGGCGGGCGTGCTTGTATTGTTTGGGACCGACCCGTTTTTCGACGAAGCCTGCTTGCAGATAGAAGAATTGCCAGGGGGCGATGGTGGTGCCGACCAGGGCTGTGAGCATTAGCAGGTAGTCGGTGGTGAAATGCATCGTGGGGGCTACGGTTTCTTTGGCTGCGAGCAGCCAGTCCGGTTTTGCGAGCAGCGCGGAGGCTACGTAGGAGAGATAAAACCCGCAGGCAATCAGGAATATTTTCTCGACTTGGCTATAGCTTCCCTTCACTACCAGCAACCACACGGCGATGCCCGCGAGAGGAACCGAAATAAATTTACTGACACCGAAGATCTGCATGGAGGCGGCGATACCGGCAAATTCCGCGACTGTGTTGCCCAGATCCACCGCCAGGGCCGCGAGCATCACGAAAAAGGTGGAGCGAAAGCCGAATTCTTCGCGGATTAGATCGGAGAGGCCTTTGCCGGTGACGACGCCCATGCGGGCGCACATTTCTTCGGAGACATAGAGGGCGATGGTCATGGGGATTAGCGACCAGAGCATGGTGTAACCGAAGTGCGCGCCTACGGTGGTGTAGGTGGTGATGCCGCCGGCGTCGTTGTCCACGTTGGAGGTGATTAGGCCGGGGCCGACTACGGCTAGGAAGAGGGCTAGGCGGCGACGCGTCATGCGGGTGCGCCGGAGGATGTTGGCGCCGCGGGATTTCCAGGTGCTGGCGGCAGTGGGTTCCGCGTTGGCGAGTTGGTCGTTCATTTAATTTCGAAAGTGAGTCCGTAATTCTGCAGCAAAGCCGGGCACGATGTGCCGTGGCGCGATAAACCCAACACCAAGGACAACGGCTGCCCGGTTCGATGAAACGGAACCGGCCGCTACCAATTCAACGGCAACGGCTGGCGGTCTGAAGACCGCCGCTACGAAAACGACTGCGTGATGCTAGATTTTTCCTCGCATGCGGCTTACTACGTCGTCTACTGTGATGTTGCCGATGGGATGCTGCGCGGCGTTCACTACCGTGAGGCCGCGCAAATTGTATTTGTCGAATAGTTCGAAGACTTCCTTATCGTGTGCGTCGGCCATTACGGATAGGAGCGGCTCGAAGGCCAGCTCGGACATGCGTTGATCGGAATCGGAGAGCAGGAGGCGCGCGATGGGAACGGTGCCGACTAGGGCGGACTCTTTGTTGATGAGGATTACGTTGTCGAGCTGGTCGGGGGAAAGCTCGTGGAAACGGATGTAGTCCACGACCTCGCCGCGGGTGGCTTCTTCGCCGACGACTACGATTTCCGTGGTCATCATGCCGCCGGCGGTATTCTGTTCGAATTTCAGCAGGGTCTCGACGTCTTGGGCTTCGCGATTTTCCATTTCCTCCAGGACTTCGTTCTTGGTTTCAGGCTCGAGGTTGGCGAGGAGGTCCGCGGCAGCGTCGGGGCTCATTTCTTCGATGATGTCAGCGGCGCGTTCGGTGTCCAGTTTTTCGACCACTTGCGTTTGCAGGCGCTTGTCGAGCTCGGCGATGGTCTCGGCCGCGGTTTCTTCGTCGAGGGAGCTGATGATGCCTTGGCGCTCGTCGGGGGATAGCTCTTCCATGATGTCGGCGAGGTCGGCGGGATGCAGGGCTTCGAGTTTTTGGCTGGAGAGGCGCAGCTTCACGCGGCGGAGGGGATCAGGTTCGACGAGATTGACGAATTCCCAGAGAATCTTGCGCGGCGGAAGTTTCAGCTGGATCTGGCGGATGGCCATCGGTGGGACGATTCCCTGCAGCAGGCGGCGGACGGCGCCGGGGAGGCCGACGTCTACTTGCGTGATGCGGAGTTCGGTGTTGCCGTTGGTGCGCTGGTCGGAGAGATCGATGTCATTTACGCGAACGACCTTGCGGCCGTTGGTGTCTATGATTTGCTGGTCCAGGAGGTCTTTGCCTACTGCAAGCCAGGCTTCGTTGGGATGATAGAGCGCCAGGGCGGATTCGTCGGTTGTGAGGCTGATGCGGCCGGGGGCGACCGAGGCGATCTGGTCGTAACGGGCGACGAGTGGGCGATACTGGCCGCGGCCCAGCAGGAGGTGCGCGACGCGGTTGGGTTGGTCGGCGGGCTCGACGAACATTTCTTTTACGCGGCCGACGTAGTTGCCGAGGGAGTCGTAGGTCTCAGCGCCAATGATCTCTGTGGCGTGCAACATGGGTGCTCCTTGGGCTGCGTGTCTGAGCAAAAAAAAAGCCCGGGCCGGAGAATGGAACCGGCCACGGGCGCGCAGAAATCGCCCTACGTCGCTACAGGCCGGGCCTCGCCTCCCTGTCCCCGCATAATTCGCAGGTCCAGCGAACCGACACTTGCGGGGAAGTTCCCTGCCCCAGCCGAGCGTTCCCGAATTGCGCGGCGAGGCGGTGACTTCCCGGTTCCGAATTGGACGGCAGCTCCATTGCGTTGTGCTGTTGTGCTTTAGTCCCAATTGACTAGTAAATGCAGACGGAAAGTTTGTCAAGCGAAGAGTGCGATTTCCGCGAATTATTTTGCGGGGAAGAGCATATTTTTCGGATTGGTGCCGCGCCGGCGGCAATCGGCGACGTAGAGGTCCCAGTAGGTGGCGCGGAGGTAGGCCTTTTTTGTGAATCCTAATGCTCGGGCTGCGCTGTCGATTGCTTTGGGTGAGCCTTCTAGTTCGAGGAACGTGCCGGCGGGTGTTTCATCGAGGTCCAGGTGCAGGTTCGGGAGGCGGAAAGTGGTGCGGAATTTGTCGTAGCGGAAGGTGGGGCGGAAACCGAGGGAGGTCAGCGCCGCGGCGGTTTGGCGAGAGGATTTGGCTACGACGTGTTCGCGTTCGGCACGTTCTTTGTAGCGGGGCGGTTTCTTCGTGGGTGGCCGGTGCGGGGGAGCTTTGGATGTGAGGATTACTCGCTCGCTGCGGCTGCTTTGCGCCTTGCGGGCGGCTGGGGTTTCGATGCGCAGGCGCAGGAGCATGTCGCGGCGGCGGAGGTGGTATTGGGGGGTGTCGTAGAGGGCGTTTTGTTCTCGGACGCGGGGCCGGGGTGTGGCGCCCAGGGATTTGATCTTGTACGGGATCGCGCGAGTGTCCATGATGCGGAGTTTGATTTCAATTTCCGGGCTTGTTTTTTTGGATTGGGGCATGGGGATAGTGTCGGTGCGGTTGTCGGAGGAAGTCAAAAGATTTAATACAGAGGGCACGGAGGAAAGGCGGAGGCAAATCTGAGAAAGAAAGGATTCCCGCAGAACCGCAGAGTGCGCAGAGAAAACCGGTGGCAATGCTGCTGGGGTGCCAGCATAATCTGTTTGTTTCCATGAACGAACCGACTACTCCCTTAATGCAGCAATATCATTCGGTCAAGAAGCAGCATCCGTCTGCTTTATTGCTGTTTCGTTTGGGGGATTTCTATGAGCTTTTTTATGACGATGCGGTGGTGGCTTCGCGCTTGTTGCAGATTACTTTGACGGCGCGGAATAAGGAGAAGGGGCACGCGGTGCCTATGTGCGGCGTCCCTTATCATGCGGCGGAAAATTATATTGCGCGATTGATCCGGGCGGGGCACAAGGTGGCGATCTGCGAGCAGATGGAAGTGCCGGGGCCGGGGAAGAAAATTGTGCGGCGGGAAGTGATACGGGTGTTGACGCCGGGTACGGCTAGCGGCGCGGGGCTCGTGGGCGCTAAGGAAAATAATTATTTGGCGGCGGTGGCGCGGAGTGCAGCTGCGGGGGTCGCTGCGGGAGCTGCGGCGGGGACACGCGGAGGCGGCGCGGGCGGTGGACGCGGGACGGAGCCGATGGTTGGGTTGGCGTTCGTGGATCTTTCGACTGGCGAATTTCGCGCTACGGAATTTTCTGGGGAGAAGGCGGAGGCACGGCTGCGGGATGAATTGGGGATGTTGCGTCCGCGCGAGGTTTTGCTGGCGCGGGCGGTGACTTTATTTCCGGCGACGTTGCCGACGGAGATGGATGGGTTGGGCGCGGTGGAAACGCGATTGGACGAATGGGTGTTCGAGGCGAATTATGCGACGCGGATGCTGGAACAGCATTTTCGCGTGGCGACTTTGGAAGGATTTGGATTGAACGGTCATGCGCAGGCGACGGCTGCGGCCGGGGCGCTGGTGCATTACTTGCGGGAGACTTCGGCGATTGCGGCGCGGACTGCGGAAGATTCGGTGACGAATCCTTCGTTGCGTCCCGCGGGCGCGGGGCTGGAGCATCTGGATCGCATTGCTTATTACGAGCAGCAGGATTCGATGATTTTGGATGCCGTGACTGCGCGAAATTTGGAATTGGTCGAGCCTTCGCTGGGGGATGATGCGTCGGCGACATTGTTGAAGGCGATTGATGAGACGGCTACCGGGATGGGTGCGCGGTTGCTGCGCGGGTGGATTTTGCGTCCGGAGATTCGGCTTGCGGAAATTGAGGATCGTTTGAACGCGGTGGGCGAACTGAAATCGCGGACTGTGCAGCGCGAGGAAATTCACCGGATGCTTGAGGGGATACTGGATCTGGAGCGATTGACTAGCCGGATTACGTTGGGTGTGGCGACGCCGCGGGATTTGCTGGCGTTGCGGCAATCGCTGGAGAAGATTCCGCCATTGCGCGGGTTGCTCGAACCGCTGCTGACGGCTGCAGCTGCGCCTGGTCGCCGGCTGGGCTTGCTTCGCGAGCAGCTCGATGAAATGACCGACGTGCGGGAGATGATTGCGCGCGGGATTGCCGATGATCCTCCGGCGGTGGCTAGCGATCCGGGGGTGATTCGGCGCGGATTCAATGCTGAGCTGGATGAGCTGCACGACATTACGCGGCAGGGGCGGCAGATTATTGCGTCGATGGAAGAGCGGGAGCGCAAGCGGAGTGGGATTGCGTCGCTGAAGATTCGTTACAACCAGGTGTTTGGTTTTTATATCGAGATTTCGAAGCCGAATTTACATTTGGCGCCGGCGGATTACGAGCGCAAGCAGACTTTGGTGAATGCGGAGCGGTTTACTTCCACGGAATTGAGGGAGCATGAGCGGAAGGTGCTGTCCGCGGAAGAGCGCGTGCTGGAAATCGAGCGGCGGCTCTATGGGGAAATTCGCGAAGCGATTGCGCGGGAGGCGGGCCGGCTGCGGCGTGTGGCGGCGGGGATTGCGCAATTGGATGTGCTGGTGAATTTCGCGCGCATTGCGGCTTCGCGAAATTATGCGCGGCCGGTGTTTACGGAGACGGCGCTTGCGAAAAAAGGAAAGCGCGGGGTGCTGCTGATTGCGGGCGGGCGGCACCCGGTGATCGAAAAGTTGCTGCAGGAGCGCGGCGAGCGGTTTGTGCCGAACGATTTGTATTTGGATGATGAGGCGCAATTTTTGCTTTTGATTACTGGGCCGAACATGGGCGGGAAGTCCACTTATTTGCGGCAGGCGGCGTTGATTGCGATTTTGGCGCAGATGGGGTCGTTTGTTCCGGCTGCGTCGGCGAAATTGCCGCTTTTGGACCGGGTGTTCACTCGGATTGGGGCCTCAGACAATTTGGCGCGCGGCAGGTCTACGTTTCTGGTGGAGATGAGCGAGGTGGCGGCGATTTTGAATACGGCTACGGCGGCTAGTTTGGTGCTTTTGGATGAGGTGGGGCGCGGGACGGCTACCTTTGACGGACTTTCGATTGCTTGGGCTGTGGTAGAGGCTTTGCATTCGGGGGCGCGGCCGCGGACGCTTTTTGCTACCCACTATCATGAGCTGACGGAGTTGGAGCAGCTTTTGCCGGGAGTGCGGAATGTCCATGTTTCGGTGCAGGAGGCTGGCAACGAGATCATTTTTTTGCGGAGGGTCGAGCCGGGGAGCGCGAACAAGAGTTATGGGATTGAGGTGGCGCGGCTCGCAGGCTTGCCGAATGATGTGATTGCGCGGGCTCGGGAGATTTTGCGGAGGCATGAACAGAGTGAGGAGAAATTGACGCAGGAGCTTTCGCCGGGAGCTGGCGGTGCGGTGATCGCGGAGCAGACTGCTTTTGCGGCAATTGATGCGTCGGTGGTGGAGGCTTTGCGGGCGGCGGATTTGAACAAGTTGACGCCGATTGAGGCTATGGTGCTTTTAGCGGCTTTGCAGAAGCAGCTTTCGTAACGCTCGTGCAAAAGATTTAACACAGAGGGCAGAGAGGAAAGTCAAGACGGGCGAGGCAAGCCTCGCCTGGATCGTACTGTCGCCGGAGGTTTCGTTTCGACGAAGGCGGCGGCGAGCTGCCGCACTCCATATAGGGCTAAGCATGTGAGGTGGGCCGAGCGCCGAGAGCGTGTGGCAATGTGTAAACCTTCTGCGAAATGGCGGTTGTAAACTGCACTTCGGGGCTTCTAGACTCAGCAGAGTGATGCGCGTACTGGGAATGATGTCTGGGACATCGGCCGACGGGATTGACGTCGCGCTGGTGCGTATTTCGGGCGCGCCCCCTTCCCTTTCGGTGAAATTCGAAGGGCATCATCATGTGCGGTTTCCTGCGCGGGTGCGCGGGGCGATATTGCGGCTTGCCAATGGCGGGGCGACTACTACCGCCGAAATCAGCCAACTGAATTTTTTGTTGGGTGAGGAGTTTGCGGCGGCGGCTGTGGCCGCTTGCAAACGGTGGCGTGTTCCCTTGCGTCAAATTGGATTAATTGGGTCGCACGGGCAGACGATTTTTCATCAGGGGGTGGCGGCGCGATTTCTTGGCGGACGTCGGGTGGCTTCCACTTTGCAGATCGGCGAGTCGAGCATTATTGCGGCGCGGACGGGCGTTGCGACCATCGCGGATTTTCGTCCTGCGGACATGGCTGCGGGTGGGCAAGGGGCACCGCTCGTGCCGTTTGTGGATTGTTTGCTTTACCGGGATGCGAAGCTGGGGCGCGTGGCTTTGAATATTGGGGGGATCGCGAACGTTACCGTGATTCCGCGGGCGGCGCGGCCTGAGGATGTATTTGCGTTCGATACCGGGCCGGGGAACATGATTATTGACGCGCTGGTGGAACGCAGCACCGGGCGGCGTTTGGCTTACGATCGCGATGCGCGGATTGCTTTGCGCGGGCAGGTGATTCGGCCGTTGCTGGAGACGATGCTGCGCAGCGCTTATTTGCGTTTAGCGCCGCCGAAGACGGCGGGGCGCGAGCAGTTTGGACTCGAGTATGCGGACGAGCTGATTTCATGGGCTCGAAAGCGGCGTGCGCGGACGGAGGATCTGGTGCGGACCGCGACGATTTTTACGGCGCTTTCGATTGCGGATGCGTTTCGTCGATTTATTTTTTCGCGCGTGCGGGTGAATGAGCTGATGGTAGCGGGCGGCGGGACGAAGAATCCGCTGCTGATGGCACAGCTGCGAGCGGCTTTACCGGGGATTGAGATTGTGCCGTCGTCGAGATTTGGGGTGCCGGCGGAGGCGAAGGAAGCGCTGGCATTTGCGGTGCTGGCTTATGAGGCGTTTCACGGGCGGGCGAATAATTTGCCTTCTGCGACAGGCGCGAAACATCCCGCGATTCTGGGGAAATTGGTGCCCGGCCACGCGCGTTAGGATTTCACGCTCGGGAGTTTCGCCGCTGGGCTCGGGTGCGGTTTTTGCTGCTCTGCTGTGTGGTGCGTTTCTTCTGAGTGGCTGCGGCTCGTCGAAAGCTTCCGCTGATTCCGCTACCGTCAATTTTTTGATGGATTCTGCGCCGACCAATCTCGATCCACGCATTGGCGCGGACGCTTATTCGGAGCACGTGGATGGGCTGATTTTCTCCAGTCTGGTGGCACGCGACGCACATTTTAATGTGATTCCTGACCTGGCGCAGCGCTGGGACATTCCCAACCCGCTGACCTACGTTTTCCATTTACGTCCGGGCGTGAAATTCCACGATGGACGGCCGCTTACGTCGGCGGACGTGAAGTACACGTTTGATACGATCCTATTTGGCGCGCTGAAGACGCCGAAACGCGGCGGATTCAAGATGGTTACGTCTGTGGAGGCGCCGGACGGGGCAACGGTGATTTTTCATCTGAGCGAACCGTACGCGTCGCTGCTTTCTACCATAGTTTCGCCGGCGATCGGGATCGTCCCGCGCGGGTCGGGTGCGGAGATAGCGCAACATCCGATTGGCACCGGGCCTTTCCGATTTGTAAGCGCGACGACGGATGAGGAAATCGTGCTGGAGAGGAACGACCATTATTTTGCGGGCGCGCCGAAGATCGAGCGGCTGCGGATGCGCATCGTGCCGGACCCGATCGTCCGCGCGCTGGAGCTGCGCAAGGGCTCGGCGGATGCGACGATCAATTCCCTGACGCCGGACACGGTGGTGACGCTGGCGAAGGAACGCGGGCTTGCGGCGGTGGAGGAGCCCGGAACCTCGGTGGCATATCTTTCGTTCAATTTCGACGATCCGATTCTGGCGAAGCGCGAGGTGCGGCAGGCGCTCGCTTACGCCACCGATCGCGCGACGATTATTAAATATTTGCTGCGCGGACAGGCGCGACAGGCGCAGAGTTTGCTGCCGCCGAATCACTGGGCGTTTGATGCAGACGTGCAGCAGTATGATTTCGATCCGGCGCGGGCCGAGAAGATGCTGGATGCGGCGGGATATCCGCGCGGGGGGGATGGGGTGCGGTTGCGCTTGACGTTGAAAACCTCGACGGATGAGTTTACGCGCCTGACTAGCGCGGCGATTGCGGATCAGTGGAAGCGCGTGGGGGTGGTCTTGGAGCTGCGACCATTGGAGTTCGCGACTTTTTATACGGATATTACGCGGGGGAGTTTTCAGATGTATACGTTGCGATGGGTGGGGGCGAATACGGATCCGGATGTTTTTGAGTATGTGTTTGGGTCGAAGAGGATGCCGCCGGTGGGAGCTAATCGCGGGCATTACCGAAATGCGGAGTTGGATGGTTTGTTGGATCAGGCGCGGGTGGAGATGGATCAGGCGAAGCGCAAGGAGATATTGGCGCGGGTGCAGGAGATTGTGGCTGCCGATGAGCCTTATATTAATTTGTGGTACGTGGATAATGTTTGCCTGCATCGCGACAGGCTTGAGGGGATCACCATGTCTCCTGGTGGGGATTATGATTTTTTGGTTTCGGCGTTTTTGAAGTAGGCGCGTAAGTCAAAGGATTCAACACGGAGGGCACAGGGGGAGGGCAGAGAAAAATCTGAAAAAGATAGAGGCATTTACCGCAGAAGCGCAGCGAAAACCTGAAGCAAGATCATCAGGCGTGCAATGCTGATTTGATTTCGGATTCGGGGATGGCGCCTTCGCGGACTACGTTCCAGTGGTGGCCGTCAAGACGGACGATGGTGCTTGCCAGGATGCCGCCGGTGTCGCCTGCGTCCAGGACTAGGGGGAGGCGGTCGCCGAGTTGCTTTACGATTTGGGTGGCAGCGGTGCAGCTAGGAAAGCCGGAAAGATTGGCGCTGGTGCCGGTGATGGGGCCGCCTACGGCTTCGATGATTGCAGTGGGAACCGCCATGTTTGCCCAGCGGAGTGCTACTCGGCCGGTGTTGCCTGTTACTTTCAGGGGTAGGCGGTGCGTGGCTTCGACGACAAGCGTTAGGGCGCCGGGCCAGAATTTGTGAGCTAGCGTTAGAAAGGCGTCGGGGACATCACGGATGAGTGTGACGGCCTGTTCGATCGAACTCACCAGGATCGGGAGCGCTTTGGTTTCGGGACGCCCCTTCACGCGAAAGACAGCTTCGATAGCGGCGAGATTGAATGGATCGACGGAGAGGCCGTAGAAGGTGTCGGTGGGAACGCCGACCACCTGGCCGCGTTTGATGAAGCCGGCGGCGTAGTCCACCACACGTTGTTCCGGAGTTGCGGCTGAAATTTTCAGGACTTCGACGGGCAAGTGATCACTCTCTGCGGGTTACGCCTCAAGTTCGCTTCGCACGCTATCATATGCTCCGCAATAGAAGCAAGTTGCAGGTTGCGATGCGATTCCGTGGGCGGGAGAACTCGACGGGGCTTGAGGCGTTTGTTAGGCTGGAGGCGTGGCGTCACACTTGAGTGAAGAGCTGATTACTAGCCGCGAGAATAAGTGGCTGAAGATATTTCGGGCGGCTTTGCGCGGGACGGGGCCGACGGAGGGCGATCCGATTGGTGTCGAAGGGCCGAAGTTGGTGGCGGATGCGCTGCGTTCGGGGTTGCAGGCGGAGGCATTGCTGGTGAGCGAGGCCGGCGAGGCGTCGGACCTGGAACGGATTTTGCGCGCGGCTGGCGAGAGTGAGGCGGGGATTCCGCGTTCGCGGGTGATGCGGACTACGGATAAATTGTTTGCGTCGGTGGCGGGGACGGAAGCGCCGCAGGGAGTGGCCGCGCTTTTCGTGCAGCCTTCGTGGCAATTTGATGCTGTGGTACACGGGGCGGCTGCGGCTGACGGGGCTTTGCGTGGCGACGCGCCGCTGGTGGTCGTGATGGCTGCGCTGCAGGATCCGGGGAATGTGGGGACGATTGTGCGGTCGGCGGAGGCGTTTGGCGCGACCGGGGTGGTGACGACGCGCGGGTGTGCTGATCCTTGGTCGCCGAAGGCGTTGCGTGCTTCGGCGGGATCTGGTTTGCGCTTCCCTGTTTTGCGGGGGATGGCGATTCCGGTGTTGCTGGCGCAGCTGAGAGTGGCTGGGGTTAAGATTGTGGCCGCCAGTTCACATTCTGTTGCTGTGGCCGGCGCCGGGGCAGGTGCCGCGGCGGATTTGCGCGAGGCGGTGGCGATATTTATTGGGAATGAGGGTGCTGGCTTGCCAGCCGAGATTGAACATGTGGCGGATGCGCGGATTTCGATTCCGATGAGCGCGGGGGTGGAGAGTTTGAATGCGGGGGTTGCGGCTTCGGTGGCTTTGTACGAGGCGGCGCGGCAGAGGAAGGGCTTTACCACGGATGAACACTAATAGAAGCTGATGAACGCAGAGGAACGATTACGCCGAAACCAGGACGAGGCCTCAAGCCAGGACAGAAATTGAAACGGCGACCAAGACGAAGACTACGAAAAGAACGAGAACTCGAACGACAGATCGAATTACAACTAATTTTGAGTTCGGCGCGTCTAGATTTGCAGTCGATACGAGGTGTTGCGCTGCGGTAGGTCCCATTGAATTGTGTTTATCGATGTTTATCTGCGTTCATCACTGGTGCCTTGGAACTGATTTAAAACCTATGGGGCTCTTTCAAGCTATTCAACCTGAGGAAGAATCGTCGGCGGGGCGCCCGCTGGCGGACCGGATGCGTCCGCAGAGCCTGGATGAATTCATCGGGCAGGAAGAATTGCTTGGGCCCGGTAAACCTTTGCGCGTGCAGATTGAGCGCGATGATTTGACTTCGCTGCTGTTGTGGGGACCTCCTGGTTGCGGCAAGACGACTCTGGCGCGAATTATTGCGCGGACTACGAAGTCGGAGTTCGTTCCTTTCAGTGCGGTGCTTTCCGGAATCAAAGAGATTAAAGAGGTGATGGCCAAGGCGGAGACCACGCGACGCTACGGGCGGCGCACGATTGTGTTTGTGGATGAGGTGCACCGCTTCAATCGCGCGCAGCAGGATGCGTTTTTGCCGCATGTGGAGGCTGGGAATATTCTATTGATTGGCGCCACTACGGAAAATCCTTCGTTCGAAGTGATTGCGCCGTTGCTTTCGCGGATGAAAGTGTATGTGTTGAAAGCGCACACGGCGGAGCAGGTCGTTGCGCTGCTCGGGCGGGCGCTGGCGGACGACGTGCGCGGGCTTGGGAAGTTGAACGTCGCGGCAAATCTGGAGATATTGCATCGAATTGCGATCTTGGCGAATGGAGACGCGCGGGCGGCTTACAACACTTTGGAAGCTTTGGTGATGGGGACGGAGCCCGGGCCCGAGGGGCGGCGGGTTTTGACGCAGGAGCGGCTGGAGGATGTGCTGCAGCGGAAGTTGCTGCCCTATGACAAGTCGGGCGAAGAACATTTCAACTTGATTTCGGCCCTGCACAAGTCGGTGCGCAATTCGGATGCGGACGCGGCGCTGTATTGGCTGGCGCGCATGATCGAATCCGGCGAGGATCCGCTCTACATTGCGCGGCGGCTGGTGCGCATGGCGAGTGAGGATATTGGATTGGCGGAACCGCACGCTGTGGAAGTGACGATCGCGGCGATGCAGGCGTTTGAATTGTTGGGACCACCGGAGGGGCATCTGGCTTTGGCGCAGGCGGCGGTGTATTTGTCGCTCGCGCCGAAATCGAATGCTCTGTACAAGGCTTACGGTCGCGTGCAGGACGATTTGCAGAGCACCATGGCTGAGCCGGTCCCGCTGCAGATTCGGAACGCGGTGACCGGGTTGATGAAAAATATTGGATATGGGAAGGACTACCAGTACGCACACGATTACGAGGATAAGGTTACGGACATGAGTTGTTTGCCGGAAAGTTTGGCGGGGCGGACTTATTATCAGCCGACGGATCAGGGATTCGAGGCGCGTATTCGGCAGCGGTTGGAGGAAATACGGCGGATTCAGAAAAAGCCGGCGGAGACGAAAGAAAAGTGATGCGACACAAAAGCCTGGCTTCAGGGGCTAAAGCCCCTTTTGGGTACGGCTGCATGGCCGGGCTGAAGCCCCGCCCTTCTCGGTCTCCCCACCCTCCCTGCTCTTCCCGGCCTGCCGATTCTTCCGGCTCAGCCGTTCCTGGCATGGCTTCTAATTATTTTTTATGGCTCGTCGTGGTTATGCTGCTTGTGCTGCCTGGGTTAGGGCTTGCGGAAGTGAAGCAGGTGGCGGTGTTTGACCAGGACGTGCAGGCGTTTGCGATTTCGCAGGACAATCATGTGGTGTATGCCGTGGAGCGGATGAAACGGATCAAGAAATTGATTGTGGAGCATGACGATTTCTGGGTGGGCGACGTTGACGGAAAAAAGCGGAAGATTATTGATGGAGACAAGTTCACGCCAGTGCCCTTCTCTCCGGATGAGGAGCCTAGCGATCCGGGGGATTCCAAGCACCCGCCTTTGCCGCATCAGCATAGCTACCAGGTGGACACGCTGACTTGGTCGCCGGACAACAAGCGGATTGTGGTGAAGATGGATACTTCTGAGCTGGCACAGCCGCGGGGGAGCATCGTGCAGCAGCTCGATGAGCAGCAGACGGTGCGGCCGAACACGATTTTGTATTTGATGGATGCGGACGGCCGGGAAATTTCGATTTCTGGATCGAAGACTGCGACGCTTTCGGATGCGTTTAACGCGGCGTGGCTGGCGGATGGGCAGACTTTGGTGTATTTGTCGAAAACTACCGGTGGTTTGAGCCAGATTAATGCGTTGCGTCCGGCGGACGGGAAGAAGCGCGTGTTGTTTGATGGGTTCACGTTCGCGGCGGTGGCGTGGGATACGAAGCGGAATCAGGCATTTGCGATTGAAGAAAATACGCGGTTGGTCGGAGCGCCGAAGATCATGCAGCTGGATTTGGCGGCGGAGCGGGTGACGGAGCTTGGATCCGTCGATGAGTACGCAGGATTTTTGACGGTGGCTCCTTCGGCTAAGAAAATCGCTTATTTCAAGGATGGAGATACGCTTGAGGTGCGCGACGTGGTCGGTTCTGCACGGCCGGTGGTGGTGCGCGTGGCGATTGGGGAATTTCAGTGGGCGCGGGACGAGCAGCATATTTTGTTGAAGCGCGGGCAGCCGCAGCAATCGAACAACCTAGTTTGGGTGGGAGTTTATAGTGGAACGTTCGAGCCGTTTTTTCATGGGTTGGAGTTTCATAGTTTTGCGATTGCGCCGGATGGGGAGACGGTCGGAGTGACGGAGCCGGGGAAACGGGCTTTGGTGATGTATCGGTTTTAGTGTGGGTCCGAGGCAATTCAACGGCACCACTGATGAACGCAGGAGAATACTGATCCAGGCAATGCTGACGGCAATAGGATGAGAAACCCGTGGTGCGGTCGATTGCCTGCTAACCCCGACGCGTGAAAGTCAGGCTCAGATGCTGGCGGGATCTTTTGTTAGGCGGAGGCGGCGGACGTGTTCTTTCAGGATGCAGGCGTTCATTGTGACGAAGAGGCCGGCGCGGCGGGCGCGCTCGGCGGCTTCGTGATGGATTACACCTTCTTGCATCCAGATGGCGCGGGCGTTGCTGCGGATGGCGGAGTCGACGATGTCTGGCACGAACTCGGAGCGGCGGAAAATATTCACGATGTCTACTTTTTCGGGAATGTCTTCCAGGCGCGCGTAGCACTTCTCACCTAGGACTTCCGTTTCCAGCGGGTTTACGGGGATGATGCGGTAGCCGACGGATTTCAGGTAATCGGCTACGCCGTAGCTGGGTCGAAATTTGCGATTGGAGAGGCCCACTACGGCGATGGTGCGACTGGTCTTCAGGATTTCTGTGACCGGATCGTGGGGCGCGGCCGGAGTGCTTCCGCGCACGGGCAGGTTTGTGGACAAGTTAAGGTCGTCGGTGGATTCAGTCATTAAATGTCCCGGGAATCTCCTTCCAGAAATTGGCGAATGGATGGTTGCGATTCGCGCGGCGTAGTGTCTCTTACCAGGGCGAGCGAGTCCAGAAATTTTTTGTTTTCTTCGGGGGTGCCGACCGAGACGCGGATGGCGCTGGGCAGGCCCATCCAGCGCATGGGGCGTACGATTACTCCGCGGGTGAGGAGTTCTTCGCTGACGGGTTCGGCGTCGCGTCCGAATTCTACGAGCAGAAAATTCGCGAAGGACGGGACGAATTGGATGGCTAGAGATTTCAAGCCTGCGCAGAGTTGGGCTAGGCCAGCGCGATTGGATTCGACGGACCTGCGCACGTGTTCTGAGTCCTCGAGCGCTGCCAGAGCTGCGGATTGCGCTACGCCGGAAGTGTTGAAGGGGCCGCGCAGCTTGTTCATTTCGTTGAGCAGGTCGGCAGGGCCGATACCGTAGCCGATGCGCAGACCGGCGAGGCCGTAGACTTTCGAAAATGTGCGGAGCACGATTACGTTGCGGCGGCGTTGCGCGACTGTTATGGAGCGCGAGTAGTCGGGGCGCTCGACGTATTCGAAGTAGGCTTCGTCTACTACTACCAGTACGGTTTCGGGAACGCGGGCTAGGAAGGAGTCAAGCTCGTCGGCGGTGAACATGGTGCCGGTGGGATTGTTGGGATTCGCCAGGTAGATGATTTTCGCATCGGGCGGGAGATTGCGGGCGATCGAGTCCAGATCGAAGGCGTAATTGCGCAGCGGGATTTCGAGCAGGCGGGCACCGGCGGCGCGAATGGCGATGTAGTAGAGCGGGAAAGAGCCGTGGGAGGCGACGCCGCAATCGGACCTGGTGAGCATGATGCGGGCGGCAAGGTCAATCAGTTCGGTTGAGCCTGCGCCGAGAATTATATTTTCGGCGGGGACGGCGTGTTTTTGGGCGAGGGCTTCGCGGACGTAAAAGCCGCTGCCGTCGGGATAGCGATTGGAATCGGCGAGAGCTTTTTGTGCGGCGGCCAGGGCGAGCGGCGACGGGCCTAGAGGATTTTCGTTCGATGCGAGTTTGATAGGGTGCATTTTCAGTTCGCGTTCGACCTCTTGGATTGGTTTTCCGGGCACGTAGGGAGCGAGCGCGCGAATGTGAGGAGGGACGAGATCATGAATCCGTTTGGTCATTCAGTGGGTTGGCTCAGCGCCTTCCCTTGGGGCCTGTGAAATTTCCTGGTCTTGGTTTGTGATGGCCTGGGCCGTTTCCGCTGCGTTTTGGTCCGCCTGTGCGTGGCTTCATTCCGGCGGCGCGTCCACCGGGCTTGGTGAATTTGCTTTTGGCGCGGCCGAAGGCGCCGGGTTCGGAGGGCTTGCGCGATTTCCAGGGGGCGCCGGGTCTGCGGCTGCCGCCGGTGGGTGGACCGCTGCGGAATTTTCCGTCTACGGCTGCATGCGGGCGTCCACTTGGTTGCGAGGATTCGCTGCGGCGCCAGGGGGCTTCGGATTTTGGTTTGATTGGGCGATCGTAGTCTGAGTCTTGGTCTTGGTGCGGGACGGAATCCGGGCGGAATTTCTGGAATGGTTTTCCGCCGTGATGTGGTTTTGATCCGCCGCGGCCTTCCCTTCTGAAGGGTGGGCGGGACTTCCAGGGGCCGCGCGGTTTTTCGTCGTGCGATTTCGGGCCGTGAGACTTTGCGCCGTATGATTTTGCGAACGGCGGTTTTGAGGGACGTCCGCCTGCGGCTGCGTGGCGCGATTTGAAATCCGGGCGCGCGGGATGGCCTTGGCGCGAATTCTGAAAGCTTTTTCGTGGCGGCGCGGAGAATGGAATTGCTGCGGCTGGCGGTGGCCCTGGCGGCACGGAGCGATCGTGCGGCGGGTTCTTGAAATTTTGAGGCGGGCGCGAGGTGCTGCTGTCAGGCGGGATGAACGGTTGAGGCGGGCGCTTTGCTTCGCCTGGTTTTGGCTTGGGTTGATAGGGGCGGCGCTTGACGAAGGGACGGCGCGCCACCGCGACGGGAAAATGCGGCTTGGGCGTATCTGGTGCTGTTGGCGTTGCCGACAGAGTTGGCTGGGCGCTCCGGAGGATGGCTAGATGCGTTGTTGGGCTTGATTGCGCGCTACCTGGCTGAACCATATGGCGCAGCGTGCTGACTTCGGCGTCTGACAGCGGACGGTAGTGGCCTGCCGAGAGATCCTCGAGGGCAAGGTTGCCGATTTTGACGCGCTTGATTTTTTCCACCGGATGGCCGGTCTGGAACAGGCGGTTGCGCAGCTGGTCGCGGCGAGCTTCAGAGAGCGTCACTTCGTACCAGGGAGCGTCTTTGCCTTTGATGCGCGTGATGCGAGCGCCTGTCGATTGCGCGAGGCTGTCGATTTCTTCGAAGGTGAGGAGAGTTTTCAATTTCAGGTTGTAGGTTTGCGGCAGATGATGGGCTTTCAGTATCAGGTTCGCTAGCTCGCCGTCGTTGGTGAGAAAGACGAGGCCAAGGGAATGATATTCGAGGCGGCCTACGGGAAAGACTCGCTGCGAGACGCCGTGGAGCAGGTCGGTGAGCGAGCGGCGGCCTTCGGGATCGATCATGGTGGAGACGACTTCGGGCGGTTTGTTCAGGAGCAGATAGACGCGCTCGGTTTCGGGGCGCAGGAGTTTGCCTTGGACTTTGATGTGGTCTTTGGATTCGTCGGCTTTGCTGCCTAGTTCGGTGATCGTTTGGCCGTTTACGGTGACCAGGCCGGACTTGATTAGTTCTTCGGCGTGGCGGCGGGAAGCGATCCCGGCGCGCGCAATGATTTTCTGTAATCGTTCGAGCATGGGTAAGCTGAGTGGCTCCGTGGTGCGCATATAGCTTAACGGAAAAATGGGTTTGGAGCGAATCGGAAGCACGAACAAAATCGACGACCACGACATTTGTGCCTGTCGAATTCGCGGAAAGCAGATCTCTGGATCACCGCCGAGGCGCAGGGAACGCAGAGAAACCAACGGCAACGACGCCCGCCTAAAAAACAGGCGGCCGCTACAAAGGCCAAGTCAAGGACCGCGTCAAGAGCAGAGGCAAATCCCAGGGCAAAAACGAAATCAAAGGCGCCCAGCTGAAGCTGGCCTTGACAACGTCAACTGCAATACGCCGGCGGAGAGCGAGCTTGAAGGGCGACTAGCGCTCGGATTCAGGTGAGCGGTTGCCGGAGACTGCTGAAGCCGCGGCGGCGCGGGACTTGTCGGCGTCATCGGTTGTGCTGGTCGCGGGCGCTTCCGGTTCTGGCGGCGCGTTGGAGATGGAGTCCTTGGCGCTCTCGGTCACGGTTTGGACTCCCGAGACAGCGTCGCCCACCGACAGGTCATCGCTGAGTGCGGGTCCGGCTCCGGCTCCGGCTTCGGCGACTACTTCTACGTTGACGATTTCTGCATCGACAACTTCTTCGGCGATGGCTGCGGATTCTTCGGGTTCGGCTTCGGCTATGCCTTCGTCGGAGCCTAGGGCGGCTTGGGCTAGAGCTTCGAATTCTTTCAGGCTGGGGAGTTCGTCTAGGTCGGAGAGGCCAAAGCGCATCATGAACTGTTTGGAGGTGCGATAGAGGATAGGGCGGCCGATGACTTCTTTGCGTCCTGCGGTCGTGATTAGGCGCTTTTCCAAGAGCGTTTTGATTACGCCGCCTACGTGGACGCCGCGGATTTCGTTGATTTCGGGGACTGTGACTGGTTGTTTGTAGGCGATCACGGCTAGGGTTTCCAGCGCGGGCATCGTGAGGCGAAGCGGCGGTTGCAGGCTCTTGATGAATTTGCGGACTACGTCGTGATGCTGGGCCTTGGTGTAGAACTTCCAGCCGCCGGCGACTTTGCGGACTTCGATCCCGCGGTCTTCGGTTTGGTAGGCGGCGGTGAGCTGTTCGAGGGCGGCGCGGGCTTCGGGTTTTTCGATGCCGAGGGCTTTGGAGATTTGGTCGAGCGTGGCGGGCTCGTCGGCGGCGTAGATGATGGCTTCTAGCGAGGCTTGGATTTCTTGTGGCGTCATGCGTTTCCCCTTGGTGCTGGTGGTGCGGCGGTGGCTACGGCAAAAGCAGATCCTTCTCTGCGTCCCGCGCCCGCCGGATTGCGGCGGGACGGAAAAGGCGCGGGACTCCGTTCGGGATGACAGTCGTATGTCAGGGTATCGAACCTTGCTAGGGATGCCGTCACAGGTATTGCTCCTCGATTTGGGACATGGCGTCGGGGCCGGCGAAGACTGCGTCGAACATCTTGTGTTTGCGGAGGCGGATGTCTTCGAACAGATCGGATTGCACTAGCAGGACCGCTTGCATACGGACCATTTCGAGGACGGCTAGCAGGGCGACTATCATCGCGTTCCGGGTTTCGCAGGTTTCGAAGAATTCGATTAGGGAGACGGGATCGTCTGTGACTACCAGGCGCTGGCGGAGACGGTCCATCATTTGCGCGATGGAGACGGTGTCGTGGCGCAGGCCGAATTGCGGGACTTCTTTGCGGCGTTCTAAGACTTGCTGGAATGTTTTGACCAGATCTACCAACGAGACGACTAGCTCGCCTTGGACTTCGTCGCCGCCGTATAGGGATTTATCGGGATGCGACCAAACGTTCGCTTCGACTTGTTGTTTTTGGTAGAGGAGCTGGGCAGCATTCTTGAATTTTTCGTGTTCGAGCAGGCGGTGGACCAGTTCGTCGCGCGGGTCTTGCTCTTCGGCGGCTAGGAGCGGGTCTACCGGCAGGAGCATTTTGGATTTGATGTGGATCAGGGTGGCGGCCATGTAGATGAAGTCGGCGGAGACGTCGATGTCTAGTTTTTCGAGTTGGTGGAGATAATCGAGATATTGCTCGGTGATTTTAGCGATGGGGATGTTGTGGATGTCCATCTCCTGCTTGCGGATTAGATCGAGCAAGAGATCGAGCGGGCCTTCGTACGATGGTAGATTGATGCGATAGGGTGATGCCATTCTGTGCGTCAGCCTCCTGCTAGTGCTTAACGGATGGACATTCGCGATGCACAAAAGCGAACTGCAAAGGCGAAAAGCAGATCCCTCTCTGCGTCGCGCGCCTGCCAAACTGCGGCGGGAAAAGAAAAAGCGCGCGGCTCCGTTCGGGATGACAGTGTTTGCCCTGTCCCCATCTCATTGAACTGGCCGCGGATTGACGGGTGTGATGTTGAGTTTGCCGTCGGCGTTGTTCACTGAGACGAGATCACCCTGTTCGATCCGCAACACGCCTGCAAGCCACTGTTTGATCTCGATAACCAGGTAACCATCCTTTATTTCCGAAACTCCGCGAGAACATTCAACAAATTCTTCACCGCCGGCAGCGAGCGGAATTCGCAGGACGAGATTTCCGTCCACTTTCTCCACACCTTGCAGGGATGCAAAGCCATCCATCGGTGAAGCCTTAGGCCTTCTGCCGGCGCGCTTCGTCCCATTGGAAGATCGCGTTGCGCACACGCTTCATGGTTTTGCGCGCGACCTTCTGGGCTTGCTTCGAGCCGGTGTCGAGGATATCCCAAACTTGCTGTGGATTGGCCTCAAATTGTTTGCGGCGTGCCTGGATGGGCTCGATCCACTTCACCAGGTTTTCGGCCATTTCTTTCTTGCAGTCTACGCAGCCGATGGCGGCGGAGCGGCAGTCGTGGTCAATACGCGCGACAGTCTCGGGTGGGGAGAATAATTTGTGATACGCGAAGACTGGGCAGATTTCGGGGCGACCGGGGTCGGTGCGGCGGACGCGCTGCGGGTCGGTGAGCATGTTGCGTGTTTTGGTGCGGATTTCGTCGGGGGGATCGGTTAGCCAGATGGCGTTGCCGTAGGACTTGGCCATGCGGCGGCCGTCTAGGCCTGGGAGGCGGGGGGTTTCGGTTGCGATGTATGCGGGTTCCTGCAGAACAGAGGTCAGCGTGAAGAACTTGGCGTTCGCGCCCATCTTCTCACGAAAGTTATCGTAGCCCCATTCGGTCATAGCTTTTCGCGCAGCCTCGCGAAAGTCACGGCGCGAATGATCGTCGAATGCCTGCTGCGCGAACGGCGGCGTTTTGGGTAATGCAACGTCTGTTTCAGGGAGTTGTTCGCGAATCCGGTTTCGAGTCTCGCTATCGCTTGGAATCTTCACCGTGAAACCAAATGTAAAATTGAAGGCGCGCACGATTTCGCGGGTAAGTTCGACGTGAGGGGCTTGGTCTTCGCCAACCGGCACGAGCAGGTCTTGCATCGGTTCGCCGTACATTACGATGTCGGCGGATTGGAGGAGGGGGTAGCCTAGGAAGCCGTAGGTGCCTAAGTCGCGTCCTTTTAGATTTTCGATTTGTTCTTTGTAGGTGGGGACGCGTTCTAGCCAGCTTAGCGGGGTGATCATGGAGAGGAGAACGTGGAGCTCGGCGTGTTCCAGGACCTGGGACTGCACGAAGAGCGTGGATTTTTGGGGGTCGAGGCCTACGGCTAGCCAGTCCATGGCTACTTGCAGGGTGTTTTCGGCGATCGAGGAAGTGTCTTCGTAATGCGTGGTTAGCGCGTGCCAGTCGGCTACGAAGAAGTAGCAGTCGTATTCTTGCTGGAGTTTTAGCCAGTTGGCAAGGGCGCCGAAAAAATGGCCTAAGTGGAGGCGGCCGGTGGGGCGCATGCCGCTGAGGACTCGCTTCTGTTTAGACAAGATTAGATCGATCTCCTAGGTTCGGGCTTGGTGCTCGCGTTTCGGCCTCGGCGAATTTAGCTCTCATCCGCCCGCCTACCCTGCGGGCTAACAGGCCGACGCTACAGACGCAGCACCAACGGCAACCGCTGCCCGGTTCGATGAAACCGAACCGGCCGCTACAAAAGCAACACCAACAGCAAGGTCAAAGACGCCCGCCTGAAGGCGGCTGCTACAAAATCAACTGCGGAGCACGGCTGTCAGTGCCGCAGAAGGTCGCGGGCGATTACCAGGCGCTGCATTTCGCTGGTGCCTTCGTAAATTGTTAGGACGCGGGCGTCGCGATAGTAGCGCTCGACATCCGTTTCGCGCGAATAGCCGCTGCTGCCGTGGACTTGAACGGCTTTGTAGGCTACGCGGTTGGCCATTTCGCTGGCGTATAGCTTGGCACGAGAGGCGCTCGAGCCGCGCGCTCGGCGCGATGCGGCATCGCGCGCTTCGGGCAGGCTCGCTTGCGCGTCAGCTGCGTCGCTGGGGCCCGCTTGTGTGGCGCCCAGTTCCCTTCCGCGTGCTTCCTGATCTCGCAGGTCCTTATCACGTTGCCATGCTGCGTAGTGCGTCAGGGCGCGGGCGGCGGAGACTTCGGTTTCCATGTCGGCCAGCATCCATTGAATGGCTTGATATTCGGCGATCGGGTGGCCGAACGTTTTTCTTTGTTTGGCGTAGCGCGTGGCGGCTTCTAGCGCGCCCTGACCGACGCCTACGGATTGCGCGGCGATGCCTATGCGGCCGCCGTCGAGCGATTCCAGGGCAATGCGGAGACCTTGACCTTCTGCGCCCAGACGATTTTCTGCCGGCACGCGGCAATCCTGCAGCGAAATTTCGGCGGAGCGCGACAGGCGCAGACCCATTTTATCTTCGTAGCGGCTGATGCGGAAGCCGGGAAAATCGGGTTCGACGAGGAAGGCGGTGAAGCCGCGGCTGCCGGCTGCGGGATCGGTTTTCGCGAAGATGATGTAGAGGCCGGAGACTCCACCGTTGGTGACCCAGGCTTTGGTGCCGTTTAGGATGTAGTGGTTGCCATCGCGGACGGCGCGGGTTTGGATGCCGGCGGCGTCGGAGCCGGCTTGCGGTTCGGTGAGGCAGAAGGCGCCGAGAATTTCTCCGCGCGAGAGCCGGGAGAGATATTTTTTCTTTTGCTGCTCGCTGCCGGATTTCCAGAGCGGGACGGTTACCACGGAATTGGTGACGCTTAGGGCTACGGCGGTAGAGGCGTCGACGCGAGCGACTTCTTCCAGCATTAGGGCGTAGCTGACCGTGTCTGTGCCAGCGCCGCCCCATGCTTCGGGGACCAGCATACCGCAGCAGCCTAGTTCGCCTAGTTTCTTTAGCTGTTCCGCAGGGAATTTCTCCTGGCGCTCGTATTCGCGGAGAATGGGGCGCATTTCCGTCTCCATGAATTGGCGGACGGTGTCGCGGATTAGGATTTGGTCGCTGCTGAGTGAAAAATCCATCGCGAGGTGTAGGAGCGATGCTAGCACAGTGCGGAGGCCAAAGGCACCACTGATGAACGCAGAGGGCAGAGCGCAGAGGGCACAGAGAAAACCAACGTCAAGGACGTCCGCCTAAAAAGCAAAAGCAGGCGGCCGCTACAACGTCAAAAGCTTCCGCCGCTCGTGTTATTCGACGTTGGTTTTCTTTTGGAGTTCGGGGGGCTTTAGGCGCTCGCTTACTTTTGATTTCTTGCCGGCTTTTACTTCGACGGATTGCGTTTTTGCTACTAGGCCTTTGGATTCGAAGACCAATACATAGTGGCCGGGTTTCAGGGCTTCGAAGCTGTAGGCGCCGGTGCCGTCCGTCGAACCGTTGCTGGATTCTTTGGTGGTGAGATTGGTCAGGGTGACTTGTGCGCCGGCTAGGGGGGAGCCTTGATGATCGGAGACGTTGCCGGAGATGGAGCCGGTGCTCGCTGGGGCGTGGGCTGGGGCCGGTGCTTTGGCGGAAGCCTGAGCGCTTGCTTGGATTGGCATGGCCCGTGTGAGGAGCAAGATTGAGATCGAGACGATGCAGGCCGCTGCTGTGAAATATGGAATGTGATTCGTGCGTGGCATGCTGCCCCCTGAAAAATTATGATGCGGCGGCCGAGCCGCCGGGCTTGCTTCGAGGCTGTTGGAACCCGTCTCATAAACAGTCAGCCGCGATGAGAACCCCGGGCTTCAGGGGCTAAAGCCCCTTTCGATTGCGCGGCTTTACGGCGGGGCTGAAGCGCAGCCCTTCCGTTTCCGCCATTCACGCAAAGGCCACTAAAGCTTCAAAAGCTCGCGCAGGCGTCTGGTTTGGGCGCGCGAGACGGGAATTTCGCTGGCGCGCTTGTCGTTCATTTTCAGAATGTAGCTGGACTTGAACCAGGGCACGACTTCCTTGATGTGATTGATGTTGACGAGGTAAGAGCGGTGCGCGCGCCAGAAGCGATCGGCGTCGAGAGAGGCGGAAAGCTCCTCGATGGTGCGGTAATTGGAGACGCCTTCGAAGTCGCGCGTGAAAATTGTGATGGTGCCGTCCTGGATCGAAGCATAGATCATGTCGTCGGCGTCGACGAGGAACATGCGTTCTTGCGATTTCACGAGAAGCTTGACTGGTTGCGCGGATTTCGCGGCGGTGGTGGGCGCGGTGAGCTGGCCCATTAGCGTTTCGAGGCGTTCGACTGGGGAGGTGTGCGCGTCGACCATTTTTTTGGCGCGTTGCAGGGCTTTCGCTATGCGGGCTTTGTCGAAGGGCTTCAGGACGTAGTCAACCGCGTTTACGTCGAAGGCTTGGATGGCGTAGTTGTCGAAGGCGGTGGCGAAAACGATCTGTGGGACGCGGAGTTTGCGCTCCAGGAGTTTTTTGATTACGCCGAAGCCGTCCAGGCCGGGCATTTGCACGTCCAGGAAGACCAGGTCGGGTTCGTGTTCTTTGATCAGCGTGACGGCTTCCAGGCCGTTCTTGCCCAGGGCTACTACGTTTACTTCGGGAAAACCTTTTAGGAGATAGAGGAGTTCGTCGCGGGCTGGGCGCTCGTCGTCGACTATGACTGTATTGATGGGCATGGGTTTGCCGTAGTCAGTATATGCAACGGGGGTGGGGGCGGCAACAAATCAGGGAAGCGTTTGTTCGATTGGTTGTGCGGAAGTCAAAAGATTCAACACAGAGAGCCAAGAGGAAAAGCGGACGACACAGAGAAAGCCCGAGAGATCCTTCGGCCGGCTTGAGGCAAAGGCGCCGCCCTCGGGATGACGATGCTTTTCGCATCGTCAGGTGGGTTAGTATGTTTGTCGAGTTGGGAGTTACGGGAGCGATTGTGGCGAAGAAAACTTCTACGGCGAAAGTTTTGAGCAGCGAATTGGTTTTGCATACGCGGGTGTTTGATGTGCAGCGGGAGAAAGTGATTGAGCCAAGCGGCCTGGAGGCTACGCGGGACATTATTGTGCATCCGGGGTCGGTGGTCGTGCTGCCTGTGCTGCCTGACGGGCGCATTGTGTTGATCCGGCAGTATCGGCATAGCGTGCAGCAGTATTTGTGGGAATTGGTGGCGGGGCGGCGGGATGGCGACGAGAGTTTTGTTTCGGGGGCGCGGCGGGAATTGCAGGAGGAGACTGGGTATACGGCGCGGTCGATGCGCCTGCTGGTGGATTTGTTTCCTAGTCCAGGGTTTTTACGTGAGAACATGGCGATTTTTTTGGCTACTGGGTTGAAGAAGGGGGCGGCGAATCCGGAGCCGGACGAGAGGATCGAGCAGCGGATTTTTTCGTTGCATGAGGTAGAGCAGTGGATGCGGCGGGGGAAGATACGGGACGGGAAGACGGTGGCGGGGATTTTGTATTACGCGAAATATTTTGCACAGAAAAGGTGAGCGGCGTGGCCGTGGCGCGAAAAGCAGATCCCTCTGTCCGTCGCGCGCCCGCCAAACTACGGCGGGAAGGAAAAAGCGCAGGACTACGTTCGGGATGACATGTTGTTTTTTGGCGAGTGCCACGTCCCCCGATCGGGAGATTGGCGTTGCCGGGCCTGGGCTGTACTTTGGTTCAATGGGTGATTGAGCACTGCTGCTTGCCTGTAATCCTCTGCTTCCCTTCCTGGCTGCTATGCTGGCATTTCTGCATTCATTCGCGCGCTATTGCGGCATAGGAGCATGGCTTATGGCTGATGCGAAGCTGGTGGGGATAATTTACAAGGTACTTTCGTGGAGCAGTTTGGCGGCTTTGATTTTGACGATTGTGCTGGTGTTGCACAAGTCGCCGGCGCCAGTGATTCCGTTTGATCCTGGTGCGGCGGCGCGGGCGGAGCAGAAATTTGCGGCGGCGGATCAGGCTAAGGCTGCGGGACAGCCGGGATCGGTGGCTTTAGATCGCAGCGAATTGAATTCTTATCTGGCGCAGAGTTTGCAGACGGAGGCTCCGGGAGGGAGTTCGACCGCGGTTTCTGGCAGTGGTTCGGGCGCTGCGCCTGCGGTTCCGGCGGCGGATGGCGGTGGCAATTCGGCGAATGATCCGAGTGCGGCTTTGGCTGCGGGCGATCCGCGATCGCTGGAGGATGTGCAGTCGTCGGTGAAGGATGTGAAGGTGGATTTGGTGGGCGATCTGGTAAAGGCATATGTGATTTTCGATTTTCATGGGAAGGATATTTCTTTGGAGCTGGATGGGCACTTGAGCTCGGAGAATGGAATGATGAAATTTGAGCCGGTTAGTGGGAAGTTGGGATCGTTGCCTTTGCCGCAGTCTAGTTTGAATGCGGCGGTGGAGAAGATGATGGCTTCGCCGGAGAATCGGGACAAGTTGCGTTTGCCGGCGGATATTAGTGATATCAAGATTGTCGATGGGAAGGCGGTGATTCAGTACAAGCAGTGACCCCGGAGTTTGCGGATTCCGGATCCAACGTCAAAACGCCCGCTAAAAAGCAGGCGGCCGCTACAACGCCAAAATCCAGTTCAAAATCGACAGCGCTGGCGCGACGGGGTTCAAAACGCCAATCGGGAGATGGGCGTTCTCCGGGGGTGGCGTTCCGGGGTTGGCGTTGCCGAGATTGACGTTCACGGCCGTGGAGTCTGGCGGTCGTGGATAGCGCGAGCTGTGGCTTGGGCTTGGGCTCCGACTTGGGGAGACATGCCGTCTGCGCCGCGGATGAACCTGTTTACGTAGGGTAAATCTTCTTGGCGGCCTGTGAGGAATAACGCGCGTAGGGCTTCCCAGGCCATGCTTTCGTTGGGGGCCAGCGCTAGGATCGGCTGGCCTGTCGAAACAGTGACGCCGGTTTGCACCAGCCAGTGATCTACCGTGCCGGGGACTTTGGCGCGGACTTCGTTGCTCTTCCCTGCTTCGCTGCTGTTTCCTGCTGCGCTACCATTCGCTGTCGTGTCGATGTGAGCTACCAGCGTGCCGGGATTCACGACGTCTCCGGGCCTCAGGCGCGTGATTAGCAGGCCTGTTCGCGGCGCATTCATCAGGTAGGGTTGCAGCATGGAGACGATTTGAGCGTGCCCGGAATCGTCTTGAAAGCGGACCAGCGAGAGCGCGGCGTTGCGTTGGACCATGGGGTTGGGATCGTTCAGCATCGGCAGCAGGGCTTGGTGGAATTCGGGTGCGGTGTTGTCTTGCCCCATGACCCAGGCATCCGTGACGCGGATTTCGTCAATGGGATCTTTCGAGAGCGCGACCATTTGCGGATACCATTTGCGGACGGAAGTGTCGCCGCGTTCGATGCGGGTTTCGAATTGCGAGAGGACGTGCTGGATTTCCCGCGGGTGGGAGCGGTCGGCGAGGGCTTTGGAGATTTGCGCGTCGGTGATGGGGCGGCCGAACCAGGTGGCGTTCCAGAACAAGAACGGCATGACTACAAAGCAGAGCGTGAGGACTACGATGCCTAGCGCCCAGCGTCCACCGAAAGATTTCGGTGACTTGGTGGCATCAAGGTGAGCGGAAGTTGGAGCTGATGAATTCATCTGCTGCTGCCATCGAGCAGGGCTGCGCTGGAATTCACTTTGTGCTGGGCTCGGGCGGTGTTGTGGGCGGCGTGGCTGGCGCTGGCTTCGGTGCCGGTGTCGGTGATGCCGGCGCTGCGGCTGGAGCGTTTGCGGTAGCGGCTGGAGCTTTCGGCGGTGCCGCCGTTGCGGCAGGGGTGGCGCCTGCTGCTGCAGGCTTGGCGGGCGCGGCTGCTGCTTTCGCTGGAGCGGCCACCGCGGGCGCGGGCTTCAAGAACGGAATCAGGCCGGCCTGCCAGAGCATGTGCGCTAGCATCAGGCTGAAAATTCCGGCGATCATCAGGGCGATGAGGAGCAGCATGATGCCGTCAATGCCGCTGGTAAGGAGGCCGCTGGTGATGTCCCAGACGATTCCCCAGAGACAAATCAGGATTGCCACGGTACAGAGTGCACCGATTTCGATGCGGTGCGCTTTGGACATCCTGTCCACGCCTCCTGCTGTTGCGGCTGTGGTCATCGGGAGACTTTATCCAGAATCATCCAGCCGAGCAGCAGCGGAATATGCGCGACGGTGGCGTGCATGAGCCACTTGGCGCGAACGTTGGTGCGGATGCGACTCGCCCAGTAACAGACCAGCAACAGAAGCAAGCCGAGGATCAGAGCGCCGTAGAAATAATTGATACCCGCCATGCCGAGCACCGCGGGCAGCAGGCTGACTGGAATCAGGATCGCGGCGGTGGCGATGATCAGGCGGAAAGTGCGGTCGCCGGAGCGATCAACCACCGGGAGCATGAGGATGCCGGCGCGGCCATAATCTTCGCGGTACATCCAGGCGATCGCCATGAAGTGCGGGAACTGCCAGAAAAATAGAATTGCGAAGAGGATCCAGGCGCCGGCGGAGAGTGAACCGTGGGCGGCGGCCCAGCCGATCAAAGGTGGTAGCGCGCCAGGAACGGCGCCTACGGCGGTGGCGAGGGTGGTGCGCGTCTTCAGCGGGGTGTAGGCGCCGAGATAGGAGACGCTGGTGGCGAGCGCTATGAATGCGGCGAGGCCATTTACTGCGAGCGCGAGCCAGACGGTGCCGACGACGATGGTGGCAACGCCGAAGAGTAGGACTTCCTTGGGCTGCAGAATTCCCAGAGGGAGCGGACGCGAGGCAGTGCGACGCATGACCGAGTCCATGTGGCGTTCGACGTATTGATTGAGCGCGGCGGTGCCTCCGGCGACGAGCAGAGTGCCGCAGAGCGTGTTCATCAGGCGCGCCCATTCCATGGGGCCGCTGGAGCCCAGGTAAAAGCCGGCGACAGTGGTGATGACTACGAGGAAAGTGACGTCGGGCTTGGTGAGCACGACGTAGGCCCACGGCTTTTCGTAGGCGGTGATGGCTTCGGCGCGGCCGTTGCTCATGGCGTCGTGTCCGTTGTGCGCATGATTCTCACGGTGTTCACGCTCGCGAGCCTTCGGTGCTGGAGCCCGTCGCGGGCGAGCCGGTAACCGCGGTGGCGGCTGAGACTGTAGCATCGTTGCGAATCGCGCGGAAAGCAGAAAGCGCGACGACTACGCTGGCCGCAAGGGTGAGTGCGCCTACCAGAACATGCGCTACGGTGAGGATCACATACGTTGTGGTGGGCTGCTGGGCTTTGATTTCCTGCACTACCGCCCCGTACGCGGCGATTCCCAGCAGAAATTGTGTGCCGATGAAGGCCATCAGCAGGACGCCCCAGCGGCGGAGTTGCTTTACGTTGCCGAAACGGACGCGGACGGTGCGGCTGGTCCAGATGGCGAGGAATAGTACGACGAATGCGCCGATGATGTGCGGAAGGATTCCGAAGGCGCCATGACGGAAGCCCGCGCCTAAAATCAACTGCACGAAGATTGCGGCGGCGGTGATGGCCGAGAGCGTGCGTAGCGGCGGCGAGGCTGGGTCGTCGAGCCTGGGCGGAGCGCTATTCCACCAGCGGCCGGTGAACAGGCTTAGGCTCACCACCGTGATGAAGAAAATCTGGGCGAGGATGGCGTGGATCGTGGCGGTTAGCGCTGGATTGTGGAAGAGGACGCGCATGCCGCCCAGGACTGCTTGAGCGATTACCAGGATTAATGCAATAAAGCCGAGATTTCCGAGGAAGCGGGAGCCGCAACGAGCTAGCAGGATGGCTAGGACGAGCGTGAGGATTGCTACGCTGCCCGCCATCAGGCGATGCGCGTATTCGTAGCGGATGCCGCCTACCAGCGGCGGGATTATTTTTCCGTACGCTAGAGGCCAGTCCGGGACTGAATCGGCGGCGTCGTTGCTGGTAACCAGGGCGCCGGCCATCAGGAGTAGGACGGTACAGGCAGAGGTGGCCAACGCGAAACGGTGCAGGCCCGGGGTGATTGCTGAATCGTTGGTCGTGGTTTCGAGCATATTTTTCAAGAAAGTAAACTAACACATTTGGGGCCGCGATTCATGTGGTGTGTGCGGCGCCGATGGATTGCAAAAACTGAAGCAAACCGAAGGCTGCCCGGTCCTAAAAGCCCGGACCGTCCGCTACAAGTTCAACGGCAACGTCAAGCAGCGGCACGGTCCAGGACGCTCGCCTAAAAAGCAGGCGGCCGCTACAAATTCAAAAGCGACGTCAACTGCGAAGAGCGAGGGGGCGGGTCCCGCTTTGCGGGACCCGCCCCTTTGCGTTTGATGCTTGGACTAGTCCGCTGGTGGCGCTGCTGGCGCGGCGGCGTTGAATTTAAATTGGACTGTCTTTGATTCTTTGGGGCCGATGGTTACGGTCTGGTCCTGCGTTCCGTACTTTTCCT